>ENA-ORPF01001731-ORPF01001731.1-human-gut-metagenome-genome-assembly--contig:-NODE-1731-length-16450-cov-6.905398_pt1 | contig 16450 bp, 14 predicted proteins | sample MGYA00242140_ERZ509070 | MGnify/ENA primary metagenome ERZ509070 (study PRJEB26280, sample SAMEA2338713) | human gut metagenome | biome: human gut; feature: human-associated habitat; material: faeces... | reverse complement strand
AATTGTATGTGATTTCAAAACTTAATTGTTTATATTTTTTGTATCTTTGCAACAAAAAATCATGAATAACAATAAAGTTAAATGTAATCATAAATGGATTATGTATTCTGCATATAAAGAATGTTCTATATGCCAAGAAAGGATATGGAATCCTGCATTTTATAATGTTGATGGAGTTATTTCTGATGAAGATGTTGACTTTTTGGAAGTATTCCAGCAAGATGAGGAGGAGCATAAACATGTTCTTCAGAGGAATGGTAAAGCTTATCAACCATAAATTTTAATGATTCTTCCTCTGATTCTCCTTTATCGATTTTTACTAACCATTTATAAAATTGTTCTTCTGTAATGCCTTTTTCTTTTAGAAATCTTCTTGCTTCTGGAAATGATACTTCTTTCATTGATTTTTGTTTCAAACTAAATATAAATCCGATCACCTTTATTCCGAATAATATCTATATATAATAATTTGTTTTTCAATATTATATATAGATATTATTTTAATTAGGAGTTACAAGGTTTAACAAGGGTTATACTGTAAGATTGTATATAGTTACCTAATAATATATATATAAGATGAAACATGTAATTTTGACTATCGTTTTGCTATTGGCAAGCGGTTTAGTAATCGCACAAACAAAAATGAGTGATCAACTATCTAAAACAACTAAAATGAATGCACAAAGTAAAATCTATTTCGCCGGAGGATGTTTCTGGGGAACAGAACATTTCATGAAACAAATCAATGGTGTTACTAGTACCCAAGTGGGTTATGCCAACGGTAAAACAAGCATCAAAAATCCAACCTACGAACAGGTATGTAACGACAATACCGGATTTGCCGAGACAGTAGAAGTAAGCTACGATCCTCAACAAGCCGATTTAAAACTATTGTTAGAACTATACTTCAAGACCATAGACCCTACAAGTCTCAATCGGCAAGGTAATGACAGAGGATCGCAATACCGTACCGGCATTTATTACACCAACGCCGCCGATCTGCCTATCATCAAAGAGGCTATAGAGACATTGGCTAAAAAGTACTCCAAGCCCATCGTTGTCGAGGTGGAGCCATTAGTTAATTTCTATCCGGCAGAAGAATATCATCAAGATTACTTAGGCAAACATCCGGACGGTTATTGCCATATAAGTCCGGAACTATTCGATTTCGCACGTAAAGCAAATAAGGAGAAAACGACCGGCAAGCCCCTTTCTGAAAAGAAATTCCAGAAACAGGATGATACGACACTACGCTCCAAACTGACGGCCGAGCAATATGCGGTAACACAAGAAAATGCCACGGAAAGAGCATTTAAAAATGAATATTGGAACGAAAAGCGTGAAGGTATTTACGTAGATATCACCACAGGAGAGCCTTTGTTCATATCGACTGATAAGTTCGACTCCGGTTGTGGGTGGCCTAGCTTCTCAAAACCGATAGATAAAGACCTTGTTATGGAAAATACCGATAATTCTCATGACATGAAACGGATAGAGGTGCGCAGTAAAACAGGAGACGCACATCTGGGACACGTATTTAATGATGGTCCGACAGATAAGGGCGGATTACGATACTGCATCAACAGCGCATCCCTGAGATTTATTCCCAAAGCAAAAATGAAAGAAGAAGGTTATGGCGATTATATGTATCTTTTGGAAAAGAAATAAAACAAATCATAGGATCTACTATTTGAATAAAATCGTATGTATCGAGAATTTACCCCATGCGCCCTTTTAGCACCCTTCATCGATAAGTTTTGGGTGTTTAAAGGTTATGCGGAAATAGGAACACGCTTTAAGATTTTAGCGGACGGCTGCACGGATTTCATCTTTTCCATCGGGAATATGACAATTCCCGCGGATGAGCATCAAATGATCATGCAGCCTTATCGTTCCTTTTTTGTCGGTCCCATGAGGTCTTATTCCAATCTTACCGCTACGACAGATTCCCTACATATGCTAGGAGTTCGTTTCCAACCCTGTGGGCTGGCAGCTTTCACGAATGAGCCTTTGGGACAGTTTGCCGATCTTCGCATCCAGTCTTCAGATATTAACCTTTTATTCGATAATTCCTTTGCCGAGATGCTTTGCGAACAGCCGGACGATTCCGTCCGTATCCGCATTATCGAAGGCTATCTTATACGCCTTCTCACCCAATCCATTCAAGTAGACAGACAAATTATATACGCCACCTCATTTATAAAACAGTCCTGCGGACAGCTACCCGTACAAAACTTGATCGACAAGATTTGCATTTGCCAGCGGCATTTCCAACGTAAGTTCAAGGATGCCACCGGATATACTCCCAAAGAATTCAGCCGGATCATAAAATTCCAATATGCCATAGAAGTACTGAGGAACGCCCCACACACGGACTTAAGCAGCATCGCCTTAGATTGCGGCTACTATGACCATTCCCACTTTATCAAAGAATTCAAGCGTTTAGCGGGAGACGTTCCCTCTTACTTCCTGACTTTACCAAATCCTACGGATGAACCGCTTACTTATATTTGATTAAAAATAAAATCGCAAGAATCTATCACATAAAAAGTCGTTTTTTTACAACCAGAAAGAATAGTCATTCCGTATGTTTGCACTATTGAACTTTTACAAATAAGAATCTTATGAATTACACTTTTGAACTAAAAGAACTACAAGCTACACACATCGTGTATCTTCATCATCAAGGAGATATGAGCTTGATCCCAAGCTCTATCAGAAAGCTTATGCAATGGGCAGGGCCAAAAGGACTTATAAACGGTCCGGCAAATAAACTTATATCAGTTTACCAACACGAAGGAAAGGAGTTAAGTGTGGATATCGGTTTAACAGTGCCTCAAGAGGTAGAGGGAGAAAGTGAGATCTCAAAAGGATTATTATCCGGAGGACTTTACGCAATCGGGCATTTTGAGATAGGAACGGATGAAATACCCGCCGCATGGAGCTTGATGTACACGCTTACATCCAAACACCAATGCAAGCCTTGTGCGGGCAAATCATTCGAGATCTATCAAAGCATCCCCCTCGATCAACATCCACAAGATAAATGTATGATCGATTTATGTATACCCGTCCAGATGATAGACCTCAAGCTAATCGAGGAAAAAGCAATTTCCATATTAACGGAATGTGACACCGCTATGCTTGCGTCTGTTACGGAAGATGGTTATCCCCGTCCGGTTCCTATGGGAAAAATAAAAGCGGATGGTATTTCCCAAATATGGTTCTCTACAGGCACGTTCTCTGATAAGACGATACAATTCCAACTCAACCCGAAAGCCGGAGTTTGCTTTATGAAAGGAGGAGACAGTATCGTGTTAACAGGTAAGGTCGAGATCGTTTCCGATATGGAAATCAAGAAAGCCCTTTGGTCTGACTGGATGTTCGCTCATTTCCCTGGAGGAGTAATAGATCCGAGCTATTGTATATTGAAATTCACTTCCGAAGAAGCGACTTATTGGATCGATAATGAATTTGTAAAAGCAAGTATATAAGTTATCACATCATACAATCGCATCTAAAATATTAAAAATCTTGATTGCCGCTAATTAGACAAGACGGCAATCAAGATTAATTCATTTATTCACTTCAGAAACCTCTCTAGCTCTTATTATTCTACCGCCACATAAATCTGAGTCAATAAATCCTCCGGCTTCGTATTACGAGGATCATTCAAGTAGATCTCGCCGCTAGGCACTTCCCGTAAGGAAAGGCCCATTTCGGGGAGATATTTACCGTAAAGCGTATCATACACAGCCCCTAATTGCTGATAAGTTCCCTTATAAAGAGCGACCATAAAACGCCCTTCCAATACCTTTTTCGTACCAATCTCCCCTTTAGGGCAAACCGAAGGAGCGACTTCCATACAAATATCGGTACGCAGCTTATCCGGTGAGGTTACTTTCGGATCATCATGGTACAAGCAGATCGGTGAAAAACTCAATGGCTGGATGTTTTGCTCCTTGGCGAATTGGAGCAAGCGCATCCAAGTTCCCAGATAATCGATTTCTTTATACCCTCCGTTTAGACGAATGTAGGCTACTTGTTTGCCGGGTAAATCTTTTACCTCGACCTTCAATTCCATATCGGGCATTATTCTATTCGGTTCCATAATTACATAATCTTTATTGTTTCTATATTCATTTGGAGAAATCCCATAAAACTGGCGAAAAACCTTAGACAAAGAAGAAGGTACGTCATATCCTACCTTATAGGCGATCTCCTTGACAGGTATTTCTGTATAACGCAAAAGCCGAGCGGCCGTCTCGACCCGCATCCTAACGATAAACGTACCAACCGGTTCCCCTAAGAACTCTGCGAAGATCCGATGAAAATGCCAACGAGAGAATCCGGATATCTCCGCCAGCTTATTTAGATCGATATCCTCGCCTAAGTGATTATTTATGTATTCAACCAATACATTGATACGTTGTTGATACTCTGTCTTTGTCGTTGTCTTTATTCGCATGATTCTTAGGATTTCAAGGCAAAAATAGAAGAATTATCCCGAACACACTTTTCCGATATTGCTAAAATGAACTATAAAGTAAAGATATCGTTTATTTAGCCCAAATCCGTTATCTTTACCATCTAAATTAAAATAGGAAACAATAACATGTTGAAAATAACAGCACCTAGATTGGTAAAAAACTTACGGGAGGATGTGGACTGGATGGATTGTATATCCAGACAAGAGGATGATTTTACAGAATGTTCTTTCAATGGATTATGCGTCGAGGACGTATCTAAACAGAACCTATCCGTTAATTCCTGCTTATTCACCAATTGTGGTTTCATTGCTTGCAATTATCGTAAATCTCAGTTTAGCGATGTGGTATTTAAGAACTGTGACCTATCAAATATAAATTTATCCGGATGTGGCTTTTACCGGGTAGAGTTCATTGGGTGTAAACTTACCGGAACGAATTTCTCCGAATCAATCTTTAATCATACTACCATCCGGGATTGCAAAGGAGATTATGTAATCTTCTCCATGAGCAAACTCCGGAACGTATCTTTTAATCAATGCTTTTTACGAGGAGGCGGATTGGACAATTGCCAATTTACGAACGTAGAATTCGAACATTGTAATTTAGTAGAGGCCGAGTTTCACCGGACCTCTTTGAAAGGGATCGATCTTACTTCCTCCGAGATCGCCGGTATACGTATTGGCTCGATTCCCGGAGGAGAGTTGAAAGGTGCTACCGTAACCTCCTTACAAGCACTGGACATCGCTAGAATGTTAGGTATTACGATCAAGGATTAAAACTCCGGATGGCGTTTTAACCACACAACCGCATAGGAACAGGTAGCCAAAGGGCGCAACCCCTGTTCCTTTGCGTATTTATAAGCTGTTTCAACAAGAGTCGCCGCAATCCCACGCCCTTCCAAGTTTTTTGGGACAATGGTATGGATAATGTCCAAGGCATCTCCTCTTAAACGATATTCCACATAGGCTGTCAAGCCGTCTTCTACTACCTCGAAACGATGTTTCTCCGGATAGTGATTTACTGTATATTCCATTATTTATTCTTTTAAAGGTTCTATTTCCTTATTATTTGTATCAATCTCCTCCCGCTTATCCTTCTTTTTATCGAGACCGAAAAAGCGCTTTACCTTCGTGAAGAAACCTGCCACTTTCAAGGCCGCATCCTGTTCTTTTTTCGAGACTCCGACTGATTCCACCAAGGCTGGTCTTAGCATCTGCCATAGATAGTTAAACGTGGAATGATAGGGATCTCGCACAATTTCCATATCGACCTTACGCAATTTACTATCTTTTCGCTCCGGATGAGCCGGATTATTATCCCGTAGAACTAAGTTCGCCAATCTCGACAAGAAACCTTTTTGTGTGGTCTCTCCGTCTTTCTCTTTCAATAAAGCCACTTTCAATTTCCGGTACGGGAAGTCTAACCGTATCCGTCCTTTCCGGCTTGAGGCATCCATATGAAAGACCACATCCTGTGCCCAACCGCTCACTACTTCCGCCGGCGCCAGAGGTTTTACGATCTCATTCAAGGAAAGCAGGTCTAGGCTATCCAAACGGGCATCCAATAGAAAGCGGTCGTATAATGAATCTACCGGGAGTTGCCATGTAGCCGTAAAATGCCCCGATCCCATCAGGTTCCCGTCCGCATGCAATCTGATGAATTGCTCCGGATAGGAAACGATATTGGTCAAACCTGAAAATTGGCCATTCATATCGGTAAAATAAAGCTTACCGGGCTTATCACCTTCAACGGGTAATTCCTCATAAACCACGGAGAAATTGGCAACGGAAGCGGTATCTATCTTGAAACGGACCGGAGCCTTTTGTAAACCTTCATAAATCATCGGAACGATATGAGGCTCCACCGGGATCTTCCGGTTCTTTAAGTTTTGTAGTAAGACATCGTTTATCCAGAGTCCCCCCACACGTAATTCCTTGGTTGAGAAATATCCGGGAATATCCACGTCGTTCAATCTTACGTTCCCAACCTTCACGTCAAACCAATCTTGATGCTTAGGCTGTTTATAAGCGAATTCCATTTTGGAATAAGGCGAGACTAAATGTACGTGATCCAACCTCAAACCTGACTTTCTCAAATCCAGCCCCCCGATTTTCAAACGGTAGAAGCCGTTATCCAACGGTATATCGATATCCTTCGTCTGTAGCTGAAGATCACCTAATTGAAACGTCTTCTTCTTCAAATCCACAAACACATTCTCCAAAGCCAATTGGATATCCTTTTGGCTCTCAGTCCGCAATATTGTCGTATCCGATCCCCAAGACATAGAAAAATCACCATCGGATAAATCAAATCGGTCAAACCCGATCTGATAGATGCTATTCTTGGGAATCCGGATTCCCGCTAAAGAAATCAATGGGGTTGAAAAACGTATCGAGTCCTTTTTAGCGGCCAAGGTCACATCCTGTAGACGGAAAGAGCCGTTTACGGTGGATAGCGAACCTTTTCTTATAGTCACACGCAGATCCTTTCCCGGTAAGTAGTTATCGAAATCCCGGAAACTAAGACCAAAATGATCATACTTGAAAAACAATTGCCCACTCCGGTTCGTTTGCTCATCCACCAAGAAATTCGTAGCAAAGAAATTAAGGCCGTTGAGTCGGTACCGGGTCGTGTCATTTATCTCACGATCCTCCAATGTCACATTTGCGTTCTGAATCTGGATCTTACGGATGGAAAGATACCGAAGGAAAGGATTTAACAAACTTTCCACATCCACACGGCTATTTACAGATCTGCTTTTCCCTTTATCCGGAGATTCAACGGAGGGCGTTTTATAATAAACCAAGCGAGGCGACCGAATCATCAGTAAATACGCACTAATACCTTTGTTGTACGCCAACCCGTCTATCCGGATCGTATCGATACTTCCCGACAAATAATCATTGCGGGAACGAACAGACAACGGACGCAGCCGCATGCTATCTATATGAAACGAGCCTGAGGCCGTATTCATCGCCAAGCGCTTGATATCGAACCGGTGATTACGAGCCCTCATGATCCCTTGTATATCATTCGCCTCAAACGCAATGGAACGAAAATAATTCAGTTCCTCGCCCGGAGCTACCAAGGAGTCGATCAGAAGACCTTCCGCATGGAAATTAAACTCAGGGATCGAGAAGTCCTCTATCTGCCCTTTCAAGGCTAAGGAATAGTGAAGTGCGGTTCGCTCTATTCGTATTTGATCCACGGATATACTATGTAGTACCGGAGAGATCACATCATATAACGATAAGGCTTGCACCAAAGAATCCGCATCGGCATTCGCCAGCTTTTTCTCCCTAGTCAAGTCATACACCTTAATATCCGAAGATTGTATCTCAAAATTACGGGCAGACAAATAGTTCAAGGCATCTTCCCGTCTAAAGTGAATCCCTTGTATCTTTACGGTTTGCACTTTCCCTTCCAGATAATTCGTAGGTTTCCGATTGGTCTCCCCCCACAATAATTCTTGCGGAAGCAATTGGATTTTTTGGATATAGATAATGGAATCTTGAGTACTGAGGCATATACTATCCGTCTCCAACCTAAAATCATTATTTACCAACAAGGTTTGCGGCTGGTTCGTGACAAAATCGAAGTTATCGCAATACAACAGCTTCCCGCTCCGTGAAGAGGTAGAATCCAACATAAAACCATACGCATGGAAACTTACGTTATTCAACGTATAGATAATCGGCGAGACTTGGTTTTCCACATTATAAGAGATACTGGCATTTTCCAAGTTCAAGGTCTTTACGCTCAGGGCATCTATGTATGGAGAGATCACCTCATACAACGTCTTCGATTCAGCATGCTCTACCGTATCTGCCGCCAGTCCGGAAACTAACGGGTTTGATCCGGAAGAGCCGTATACACGAACCTCCGGCGAGCGGATCTCAAAGGTATTGAAATGGAGTTGCCGGTAATTCCAACGCCATACCAAATTAATTCCCTTAAAATCTATCACCTCAATCCGGGTACTTACATAGGTATCGGGTAAGCTATCCAAGGCGGCCCAATGTTCAAAGACCTTAGAGTCCGGCTCCAATGAAATACCCTCTAGCCTTAGCTCTCCCTTGAAGAAGCTAATAGAAAGCTTATCGAAAGAAAGGCGATAAAAACCATCCGTAGCATTCGCCGTACGCTCTATCAGTTCTCTTTTCAGGTACCGCTCCAAACGACCTGTCAGGAAAAGATTCAAAACTAGGAACAATACAGCCAGCGATAAAACAGCGATCACCGTATGTTTCAATATCTTCCTTATCCTAGAACTCATCCTTTCCTTGATTTTTGCGATATAAACTTCTTTTTATAAAAACAAAATAGACCCGTTTATGTTGCCTTTCATCTAATAAAAAAGCCCCGGAGTCTATTAACCCCGAGGCTTACGATCTATCGATTGTTACTTCATTTTACAAAAGGAGCCTTGATCAAATAGTCGGCGCAATCCTTCACACCCGCAAATTGAGTACGTCCGTCCGGCATCTGCTCCAACTCTACGAAATAGTCTTTGATTCCGTTCGCATACATTTGCTTGAATATCATCTCAAAGTTCATCATACCACTTTGGCCGAATACGGCACGATCCTTGATATGTAATACCTTGATACGATCCGGATGTTTCTGCATATACTCGACAGGATCGTTTTGTCCCATGACAGTCCAATAAACATCCATCTCGAAGTAAACCTTGCTCGGGTCCGTATCTTTCAGCATCAAGTCATAAATCTGGTCTCCGACTTTCATGAAAGCGGCGAAAGGATTTCCTTTCACCTTCTCCTGTTGCTCTTTCGTCGCAACACGATTGAACTCCATATTATGATTATGATAGCCAAAACCAGTGGCGATACCCTCCGCCTTGATAACATCCGAGGCCTGATTGAAAATATCGCAAACAAGTTTAGCCTCATCGTGCGTAGTAATCGTCGGCATCATCGGCTGGATCAAATATTTACAGCCTAGTTTCGCATGATCGGCAGCCGTAGCTTTCCAATACTCCATGATCTTTGGGGTAACCTCCTTCGAGTATTTGAAAATCATAGCCTTAAAAGGGTCAGAGATAGATGCGTCGACTGGATTCACGTGCGAGCTAATGATCTTCAAGCCTGCGTCTTCCGCCATTTTCTTGAAGTCCATCATAGGAACACCTCCGATAGCGCCTTTACCATAACCCGCCAACTCCAGCTTGGAGTATCCCATATCCTTCACCTTCCGAAGATTAGCGGCCACGTCGCCTTTATATAATTCTTGGGATAAAGAATAGATCTGCAAGCCAATCTCTTTGCTGGCATGGACCTCATCCACAACTCCCAACGCAGCGTTCTCCGCATTTACGGAACCGGCTTTACCAGCCAGCAATCCACCAGCGGCAAAGAGAGAGATATTTTTTAAGAAATCCCGTCTGTTACTCATAACATCATTCTATTTAAATAGGCTTATTTACAGAAATAAGGCAATGAATACGGGTTGCGATATTGATACCAGTACAAACGGTGGGAAGCCGCCTCCTTATCATTACCGAAGCTTAATGTAGCCGGGTTCCATTTAACCGGACGGCCTAGCTCACGGGCAATATTCTGTAAACAGCAAAGCGTATTCGTACTGCAACCTACCTCAACCGGAGCGATCGGGTTCTCACGTGAACGAACGCAGTCGATGAAGTTCTGCATATGCGGAGCGCTAGTCTCATAATTGCCAGCATCGTTACCCTTCTTTTTACTGTCTTTCAGCTTCTTCATATATTCCTCATACATCTTCTTACGCTCTTCCGGAGTCATCATTCTCGGGCGCTTCTCGATCAAGTTCTTCAGGTCGGAGGGGATCTTAGACTGATCAGAGCAGTTGATGTAGCCACGAGCTACCTCGATCCAACCGTTATCTCCGACAAACTTAATACCCTGCGCATCCGGATTATCCTCCAAATAAGGTTGTTCAGTCATTACGATACCATTCGCATAGCGCATAGTTGAATATTGTGTGCCATTGTATCCCTTGGGCGTAAACTCAACCGGACCAGAACCATCCATACCGATAGCAGCTTGGGCGATATCAAACATATGAGCACCCCAGTCAGCAGTATAGCCATTACCGGTCTCTTGATACCAACGCCATGCACCCCATAGTTTCTCGTTCTCTTCCGGATCCAGAGAAATAGGAGGACATAAATCGGGATGATAATGGATCTTCGGATCGTTCAACGGACCCATCCACTGATTGAAGTTCAAATTAGCGGGAACCGGCATTTCCGGCAAGCTCAGCGGCGTAGGAGGCTCACCTACACGTGCATATATTTTCTCTATATGACCGATGGCTCCATTCTGAACCATATCGATCGCAGCTTGGAACTCTTTGCTGGAACGTTGCTGGCTACCTACTTGAAGCACACGTTTGTTATTACGTACAGCCTTCACCATAGCCAAGCCTTCGGAGATCGTATAAGCCAACGGTTTCTGGCAATATACGTCTTTTCCGGATTGACAAGAATGGATGGTAGCCAAAGCATGCCAATGGTCCGGGGTAGCGACCTCGATAGCGTCGATATCCTTACGCTCCAGCAAATCCTCGTAAAACTCATATTGATCACAACGTTGGTTCATTCCCTTTGAAGCTTGCCATTCAGCGACACGTCTTCTGAAACGCTCTGTTTTCATCGTGTCCACGTCACAACATGCGGCAACCTGTACGCCCGGACATGCGGCAAATCCTTTAAAGTCTGATAATGCTTGCTGACCTAGGCCGATAAAACCTAAAACGACTCGATCGCTCGGAGCGATACGAACGCCATTCATGGCCCAACTGGGAAGAATTGTTAAACTAGCCAATCCTAGTGCGGAAAGACCCAAAAACTCTCTACGGCTTACGCCCTTCTTAGTGTTTTCTTTCATGGTAATTTTGTTAATAATATAAGATAAAATGTAACTTGGTCTGAGAATTATCGCCCCAAAGTTATAAAAAATAATTTATTTAGATATAAAGATCTATCTAAAACTATTAAGAATAATTTTTAATAATCAAATAACTCTTTATTTATCAGCAACATACAATAAACAATCATTTATACTGAAACAAAAAACAATCCATAAAAGCGAACATTGACTTTCGCATTCAAAACGTAAAAGCGAAGCAAACAACCTAAAATATTTCACTTTATAAAATCACAATCCCAGCATCACAAACAGAGTAAACTACTCAACAAGTTTCCATTCTGAGATTTAATTTCTATATTTGGGAAATGTCCAACAAGCACTTATATATTTATCTATGACCGATACTATTTCATATCAATACGCTGCTCCGTCTGTGTTACAACGTTCGTCTGATCAAGACGAATTATTTCTGGCAAAATACAGTGAAATAGAAAAGAAAGAAGCTCCCTGTTTCTTTTGGGGGAAGTTGACACAACCTTATATGACGGCACGCTGCCTCATTGCGTTGTCCAACGTAGTACAATCCAGTTTTAATCTGACTCCTGCCCAGCTTTCCATGCTGAAAGACCCGATTGTAACGGCAGGGAAATGAACGTTTACGCTTCGAAGGATTTTCGAATTGTGCAGGCGTATATGCCAGAGTCGACGTACTGCCCGATGGACACGACGGAGAGTTTCTGGAGAACGGAACAACGAATGTTGACTTCAATGCCGGTATGATTTCTGCATTGGGAAGCATCAGCAAACAAGAAAAAGTAGTGATGTCAGTCGGACCTAAGGAGGTAGGGCTTTACAATAAAGGTGAAAAAGTAATAGAACGCAAAGTACCGCTGCCCGTAAAATGGATAAAGGGGCTGACCACGGTACAGATTTACCAGTCTGTTGCCGAACGGATGTATTCTTTCAATCGCATACAGACTTTGCAACTCTTTCAGACACTCCCCAAAGGAACCGTGAAATGTGACTATTATTTGGTGATGCGCGGACAAAAACCGGCCTTTTCACCGGTGAAAAGTCTGAATGCCGTTTGTATCGGAGGAGTACATCGTCTGCGCCTGCTCGAACCCCTGTTGCCATTTGCCGACGAGCTGAGAGTCTTTGTTCATCCGACAATGCAATCGACCATCTGGCAACTCTATTTCGGTCCGGTTCGTTTCAGCCTTTCCCTGTCGAGGGAATGTTGGCGCGGATTCTCAGGAGAAGGTGCGACATTGGACGCTCTGCTTGAAGACGTACCGGAGAAATGGATAGAAGCGATGGATAAATACAGTTACGCCAACCAGCAGTTCAACCCCACTCTTTTCGCTATTGAGGAGCACATTGATCTCGATAAGGTGGATTCTCTGTCCGCACGACTGGCAACTATGGGGTTACTGGGATTCGACTTGGATGAGAATAGTTTCTTTTATCGTCGCCTGCCTTTTAAGACAGAGCGCATCCTGAGTCTCAATCCGCGTATGATGGCTGCCGAGAAGCTATTGGAAGAAGAGAAAGTGGAAATTATATCAAATGACGGAAACCGGACAGAAGCACGTGTTGCAGGGAGCGGAGGGGTAAGACATACGGTTATTCTGGACAGGGAAAGTGAAAAAGAACGTTGCACCTGTACCTGGTTTAGCGGCAATCAGGGAGAACGGGGAGCCTGCAAACATATTTTGGCAGTAAAGAAACTTGTACAATGGAAGAACTGAAACGCGAGTTGGAGAAATTATCCAAAACTTATGTGGATACTCCGGAGAAAGAAGAAAAGATATTAATACCTTTTATCAAAAGGTTGTTAGAACTTTCTGTAAAAGAACGGAGAAAACTCCTGCCCACCATCCGGGAACTGCAATGGATAAAAGGCAAGTTTAGTGAAACTTTTTGCGATCATCACCGGGCACGCTTTCTGGGTGCCGTACAGTTCGTATGTGGCAATAAACGAGAAATAGACCTGGGATACCACATAGACTTCAACTTACTTTGCAAATTGCTTTCTCTTTATACTCCCAGTTGGCTGGCAGAGTATATAAATGATGCGGAAAGTTACTTGAATTTCAATATATCCTACGAACAGCTCATGCAGCTGACAGATATGGGCTATATGCAAGAACTCTCTCCAAAACGTATCGCACAAATATTGCCCGGTTACATCTGTATCAGATCTTCCCTTCCTAAAGGGAAAGACACTTTTAACAGCGATTTACTGTTAAAAAGAGAAATCACCCTAAAAGAACACATTTGGTATCTTTTCGAACAGGAATCATCCATTGGTTATCATAATGACCGTGCCCAAACAGCCTATAAAGAAGGGACCACCTCACGGGATGAAAGCTTTAGCGCCGCTTTCTATCGTTTCTCGCTCGACGGACATCTGGACAGAAACCGACTTCTGCGAGCGACACTTTCCACCTTCAACCGAAGTTTTAAAAAAGACATGGTAAATTGGTTTGCCGGACTCTTTGAAGAATTGCAGCCAAGGGCGGAAGAACTCATATCCCTGCAAGAGGAAATCATGCAAGTGTTCACCTCTCCATACACCAAACCGGTGAATGTGATGTTACAACAACTAAAAAAGATTGCCTCCGAAGGCGGGTTCCACTATCAGGAGTTTATCGAGCGTGCGACTACTCTTTTCTTTTCCAGTCCCAAAAACTCATTGCTCACTATTTATTCCATTTTTGAGCAGATCGTTACCGGGCACCCCGAAATGAAAGAAGCATGTTGCATCCCACTCTGCCAACTATTCCTGAAGAAAGATGAAAGCCTGCAGAAGAAAGCTGCCAGCTTTATATCAAAATACGGAGACGCATCCTCTTCTACATTGCAAGAGACATTGCTATCTTACCAATCCGAGATGTTCCAGAGCGTACAGGATATACTTGTTTCTTTCATGAAGCAGCCTGCGGAAGAAGCCGGCCTTCCCGAAACAACCTTCCAAGAAAAGGTTCGTATTTGTCGGGAAGACAACCGCATCCCGTTTCCTGCCAATAAAGAAGATTTTCTGTTCCAGCTCAGCCGCCTGTTCGACATGAATGAAAGTTGGGAAACAGACACAGCGATTGCCGCCCTCATCGCCTTCCATCCTCAGTTGGATGAAGAAGATTTCAGCCGGATGGAGCCTGTATTCCAACGGGCAGCCAACATCATTATCAACAGTTGGGCGGTATACGAGAACTTTCTTGCCACTTTCCTGCTGGAATATCAACGTTTATGGACACAAAAAGACACTGCCAACCAAGGATTCCTAAGTAAGCTCTTTACCCGCCTGGAAGAAAGACTTAAAGGAATAGACGCAAACAGAGGAGCCTACGACGAACGTGCTTTCAAGCGTCTTGCAGACTGGCAGCCAACTTACAGCAATAGAACCTGTTTTGAACCTATCAAACAATTGTGGCTGGAAGTAATCCATAAAATCCAAAAAGGCGACTCATTACCTTTACTCTCTACTCCGACACATAGCCCGGCATACATCCAGAGCACCGAACTTATACGACGGCTCGCCGTTTATCAGGAAGCGAATGTAAAGCCTTGTTCATGGGACTTTCAGCTGGCCATAGCACGCTGCGCTCTAGAAGACAAGGAAGAAGCCATTGCTGTCGCCCGACAATTATTAAATAATGAATATCTGCATCTTTGTCTCTTTTTATTAGATAAAGAGACGCAGCCCGAACCACCGTATAATCATCCATCTGCCTGGCTTGCAGCCGGACTGGTGAAAGAGCCGGATACAGAATTTGAAGCATTCAAAAACTTCTCTTGCAACACGCTGCCCCACAATTACCTGACAGGAAATTACGGCTGGAAAGAACCGGCACAGAAAGAAAATCAATATGCAGCAGATACACGTCTGCTCCAGCTCGATTTCTACAAGTGGCATGAGTATGCAGAACACAACAGCCACCAGCTTTGGCAAGAACATCTGGTCATCAACAGCAGATACAATATAGGCGATTCCGACTATATGGAACGTCTGTTCAGCTTCTTCCCCAACCAACCGGAACCACTGGTTGCACAAATCATTAACTGCTACATGGATTTCGGTTCACCGCAGGAAGAGAGCAAACGCAGTGTAGCCAATGCTTTACGTATGTTATTGTCTTTTCACTGTCCGCTTCGGGAGATGAGTTTACTGTTGCTGGGCGGAGGCCTGCTTTTTGTTGACAAAACCGTCCGTTCATACGCTGCGGAGCTATGGGTGGAAGGCATCGCTAACAACAGAATAGACAATCACCGGCTAGGAGAAATAGTAGCACGAATTATCAATATGGGCATTGTTCCGCTAAAACGCTTCACCACAGAAGTGTATGAAAGCATATACAAACGAAGCGCCTTTCACAATCAACAACTGGAAGAGTTACTCACTGTATTGATCGGCGGATTGCCCGACAATCCGGTCACCGGCCAAAAACAGTTACTCGAACTCTACGCGGAAGTGCTTCGCATGAACGGTCATTGCGTAACTGACGAAAAAGTCCGTGAGCGCCTGGAAATGTGGAAAAAGAATGCTAATCTGAAAAAAGTAGTTACTGCATTAGACAGGTGATAAGTAATAGGTAACAGGTAATAAGTAATAGGTAATATTGCTTGGTATCAGTTTTTTATCATTTCAGGTGATCTTAATTGATTTACAGTAGACTAATTTATAAACACGGATATTGTTATCATATATCCTTCAATCAAAATTATAACCATGACTGCACTAGAAACACAGCTTACCGAGATAGTAGAAAAAGAGCAAGGGCAGAAGATCATTCCTTTTCTGCAGAAACTGACACAGGAGGAGCGGAAGAGCCTCATCCCTTGCCTCAGCCGGTTGGAAGAATACTATAATAAGTTTGTCCAGCTGGAAGAAAGGACATATGGTACGCGTGCCACGTCGGGCCAGCATCACATTATTGATCTTGCCGCCCTTGTGATATTTCCCCTCAAGGAATTTCGCAAACACGAATGGGGGATAAACACAGCGCATCTGAACGAGATAGCCGCATGGCATATTCCCACGTGGCTGGACAGTTATTTTGTTGAAGGTGAAGGTAAGGAGTTTGGCGGGTT
>ENA-ORPF01001699-ORPF01001699.1-human-gut-metagenome-genome-assembly--contig:-NODE-1699-length-16732-cov-8.259039_pt1 | contig 16732 bp, 19 predicted proteins | sample MGYA00242140_ERZ509070 | MGnify/ENA primary metagenome ERZ509070 (study PRJEB26280, sample SAMEA2338713) | human gut metagenome | biome: human gut; feature: human-associated habitat; material: faeces... | reverse complement strand
ACATCGTATTCGACTCCGTTCGGACATATAACGACAACCTTGAACTGGTGCTGGGCGAGCTGGAGGCAAAGCTCCCCAAAAAGTCAACGGTGACCGCTCTGAGCACGACCGAGTTGTGTCTTGCGGCGCAGGTCGCCTTCCAGAGCAAGGAGGACGCCGCTTATTTCCTCGTGGCGCTGCGCGACGTGCCCTTCATGACCCTCAACACCGTTTCCAGCCTGACCATCGGCCCGCGGGAAGCCTACTCCCCGGACAATATGATCGCTGCGCTGTACGAGGAAGCGGGGAAGGAGTCCCCCGTGCCGAGCACGGAGGAAAGCACAACGGATGGTACCACGGATAGTACCGCGGAAAGCAGTACGGAAGAACCTCCCACCGAGGGCGGCTATTCCCTCGATGAGCTGTTCTCCAACGTTTCCAGTGGCAGCGTTGCCATCGACGGAAAAACGCTTCGGAATATGATCCCGCTGCTGAAAGCGGCGGGTGCCGATGACAGTACCATTGCAAAGTTGGAAAATTATGCGGATGTGATGGAGCGTCTCGGCGTGACCATTACCCCGGATAACCTCGGCATCCTCTCCGGGATCCAGGGGCTGCTCCCCGGCGGCGTTCTCACCGCCCACAACATGGGCGGCACGCTGAAAATCACCATTGACGGGGAAAACGGGAACGTCACGTCCCTGCTGCTGGAAGGGCCGACGGAAATTACCAAGATTTACGATCTGGACATTTGAGGAAGCGGAAGGCACGGGCAGAAATTTGCGGAGAATTCCCTGTTTTCTTCAAAAAATCCTTGACATTTCTGCCGTTTTCCTGTAAACTAAACTGGTCTGCGAATGCGGACATATCCTTGCTCCCGGCGCGTCCGGGGGCCAAAAGTCCAAAAGGAGGTGCAATCAACATGGCTAAGATCACCGGTAAGTATGAGGTGCTCTACATCATCGACCCCACTCTGGGCGAGGAGGGTACCGCAGCACTTGTGGAAAAGTTCAAGGCAATGGTGGAGGCGGAGGGTACTCTCGCTTCTGTCGACGAGTGGGGCAAGCGCCGTCTGGCGTATCCCATCAACGACATGGCCGAGGGCTACTACGTCCTGATGAACTTCGAGAGCAAGCCCGAGTTCCCCGCGGAGCTGGAGCGTGTTATGAAGATCACCGAAGGCGTTATGCGCTGCCTGACCACCGCTGTGGAGGCGTAATTTATGCTGAACCACATTGTCATCATGGGTCGCCTGACCCGTGACCCCGAGCTTCGCCGTACCGGCAGCGGCATCGCCGTTGCCAGCTTTTCCGTGGCTGTCGACCGTGACTTCGGCGGCAGAGACGGCGGCGAAAAGGAAACCGACTTCATCGATTGTGTTGCCTGGCGTCAGACGGGAGAGTTTGTCTCCAAGTATTTCACCAAGGGTTCCATGATCGTGGTTTCCGGCCGGCTCCAGATCCGCAACTGGACCGACAAGGAAGGCAACAAGCGCCGTTCCGCCGAGGTTGTCGCGGACAACGTCTATTTCGGCGAAAGCAAGCGCGGCAACGAGGGAGCTTCCAGCTATAACAGCAGCTATGGCAACAGCAATAGCGGCTATACCGGCAACCCCGCGCCCGCACCCAGCTACGGCGGCGGATATTCCGCCCCTGCGGCCGCTCCCGCATCCGACTTCGCGATGCTGGAGGACGACGACGCCCAGCTGCCCTTCTAAAATTTTCTTGACTTTTCTACTAAGACTTACAAGGAGGGAAACACCATGGCTAACGAACAGCGTATGCGTCCGCGTAAGCGCAAGAAGGTTTGCGCGTTCTGCGTGGATAAGGTGACCAGCATCGATTACAAGGACACCGCTAAGCTCCGCCGTTACCTGTCCGAGCGCGGCAAGATTCTGCCCCGCCGTACCACCGGTACCTGCGCCGCTCATCAGCGTGACCTGACCACCGCCATCAAGCGCGCCCGTCAGATCGCCCTGCTGCCCTACGTCGCTGACTGATTGTTATAATCTGCACCCCGGGAGATTTCTTCCGGGGTGTTATTTTTCTTGCTATTTTCCCCATGGGAAGGTATAATAGTAGCGGATTGCCCCGGAAGGGATGTTTTTCCTTTCGTTTTGGGCGTCTGCATCCAAAATTTTTCGAGGTCGCCAATGACTGCTAAGAAACGGATACTTCTTCTCACCACCGGCGGCACCATCGCGTCCGTTCCCGGCGGCGAAGGGCTGGAGCCACGGCGCTCCGAGGTGATGGAGCGGGAACTGGAACAGCTGCGCACCTATTACGATATCTCCGTGAAAGACGTGATCTGTCTGGATTCCTCCAACATCCGGCCGGAGGAATGGCAGCTGATCGCACGGCACATTTTTGAAGACCGGGCGGGCTACGACGGAATCGTGGTCTCCCACGGCACCGACACCATGGCCTACACTGCCTCCGCCGTGACCTTTATGCTGCCCAATATTGACGTTCCGGTGGTGTTCACCGGTTCCCAGTTGCCGCTGACGGATATGCTCAGCGACGGCCCGGACAACCTGCGCACCGCCTTTGCCATGGCGGCCTCCGGCGCACCCGGCGTGTTTCTGGCCTTTGACCGGAAGGTCATGCTGGGATGCCGGGCGGTGAAAGTGCGGGCTTCCGGGTTTTCCGCCTTTGAAAGCGTCAACGCCCGCTATGCCGCTCTGGTCAGCAACCGGGGGCTGGTAGTGGACACGGACGTGCTGCCCCGGCGCACCGGCGAAAGCAAGCTGCTTTCCGATATCAGCAAGGAGGTTTTCCTCCTGAAGCTCACGCCGGGACTGAATCCGGCCATTTTCGACATGCTGGCCGCCATGGGCTACAAGGGCATCGTCATCGAAGCCTTCGGCCTTGGGGGCGTCAACGTGCTGCATCGGGGACTGCGGGGCATCCACCGCTGCGTGGAGGATGGCGTCAGCGTGGTGGTGACCACCCAATGTCTGTACGACAGCGCCGATTTGCAGGTGTATCAGGTGGGCAGCAAGCTGTTGGAGCTGGGCGTCATTCAGGGGCGGGACATGACCTCCGAAGCCGCCATGACCAAGCTCATGTGGGCGATCGGTCAGGGCATGAATCCGGCGCAGGTCTCGGAGCTGTTCGGTCAGAATCTTGCGGGAGAGGTCACCATCTGACCCTTCCCGACAAATAAAGGAGGTTACCTTATGGATCCCATCTACGTTACCGGCCACCGGAACCCGGACACGGACTCCATCGTGGCAGCCATTTCCTACGCGGCGCTGCGCAACGCCTGCGGGGATCGGGAGTATGAAGCGGCCTGCCTTGGCCGTGTCTCCGACGAGACCCAGATCGTGCTGGACCGGTTCGGTTTTCTGCCTCCGAAACGCATCACCGACCTGTACAATCAGGTGCGGGATCTGGATTTTGACAAGCCTCCCATCTTAAGCGGCGGCGTGACCATGGGACGTGCATGGGACGAATTTCAGGCCTACCCCGCCATTGCCTCCATCCCCGTGGTCAACGAGGACGGCACGCTGTACGGCATTCTGTCCCGGACGGACATTGCGGACTACAACATGTCCCGCACCAATTCCGGCGTGCTGGAAGAGGTGCCGCTGTTCAACGCCATCTCCGTTCTGGAGGGCAAAATTCTCAACGATGCGGGAGAAAGTACCGACACCATCTCCGGCGAGGTCACGATTGCCCTGCCCCAGAGCCGGGAGAATCTGCTGTTCCATTCCAGGGAGAGCATTGTGCTCTGCGGCAACCAGCCGGACATGATCCGCCGGGCGCTGGAGCTGAACGTCAGCTGTCTGGTGCTGTGTCAGGCGGAGATTTCCGAGGAACTGCGCACCATGCCCACGGAAACCTGCATTATCTCCACCCCATACGACGCTTTCCGGGCGGCGCGGCTGATTTTCCAGTCCATCCCTGTGGAGCGGATCTGCAATACCCAGAACGTGGTCAGCTTCCATCTGGATGACCGGGTGGATACCGTGCGGGATATGGTGCTGAAATACCGTCATCCCAGCTACCCCATTCTGGACGGCAGCGAGAAAGTCGTTGGCATTCTGACCCGGTATCATCTGCTCCGCCCCCGGCGCAAGCAGGTGGTTCTGGTTGACCACAACGAGGCTTCCCAGTCCGTTCCCGGTCTGGAAGAGGCGGAAATCATCGCCATTATCGACCATCACCGGCTGGCGGACATCCAGACCGGCAACCCCATTTACGTCCGCAACGAGCCGGTGGGTTCCACCAACACCATCATTGCAGAGATGTATCAGGATCGGGGGCTGATGCCCTCGGCCAAGCTGGCGGGCATGATGGCGGCGGCCATTCTCTCCGACACCGTCATGTTCAAGTCTCCCACCTGCACCCCCCGGGACATCCGCACTGCGGAACGCATGGCGCGGATCGCCGACGTGTCTCTGGATGAGCTGGGGCATGAGATCTTCTCTGCCGCCGTGGAAAACAAGTCCGTCGAGGAGGTGTTCTTCACGGATTACAAGGAATTCCATATTGCGGGGCACAGTCTGGCCGTGTCCCAGCTGACCTGTGTGGACAGCCCCAGCGTGCTCAAGCGCAAGGACGAATTCCTGAAGCTGATGAAGAAGACCGCCGACGAGAAGATGTTCGATCTGGTGATCATGATGCTCACCGACGTGCTGCTGGAAGGCACGCAGATCATTTACGTAGGCGACGACGACACCATCCGGCAGGCATTCAACGTGATCCCCAAGGACAACACCGTCTTCCTGCCCAAGGTCATGAGCCGGAAGAAGCAGATCATCCCCATGCTGTCCGTACTGTGGGGCTAAGCGACCAAAAAGAATCCAAGGAGGTGGGAAGCATGGGCTTTGACGCTCTGCTGGGAAATGACCGACTGAAACAGAATCTGACCCGGAGTCTTGCCAAAGGGCATGTTTCCCACTTCTACCTGATCTCCGGGCCGGAAGGCTCGGGCAAGCATACTTTGGCAAAGCTGCTTGCGGCGGCGATTCTATGTCAGGGAACTGACAAACCCTGCGGCCGCTGCACCCCCTGCCGCAAGGTGATGGACGGCAGCCACCCGGACTTCATCACCGTGGACGACCCGGAGAAGAAGACTGTGACCGTTGACCTGATCCGGCAGGCGCGGGCGGATGTGTACATTCAGCCCAACGAATCGGAGTACAAAATTTACATGTTCCCCCGGGCGCAGGACATGGGGCTTCCCGGACAGAACGCGTTGCTGAAAATTCTGGAGGAACCGCCGAAATACGGCGTGTTTCTTCTGCTCACGGACAATCCGGACAAGCTGCTGCCCACTGTCCGTTCCCGATGTACGGAACTGAATATGCAGGCGCTGCCGGAAGACGTTCTCCGCAGTCACCTGCGCCGGGAGTTTCCTCAGGCGCAGGAGGAAGACATTACCGCCGCCATCGACCGCAGCGGCGGCTTTCTGGGTCAAGCCATGTCGCTGCTGAGTGGCGGCGGCGAGCTGCCCCAGCAGACACGGGATTTTGTTCAGGCGTTTTCCGCCCGGGACGCGCTGGGACTGATGCAGACCCTGACGCCCATGGAAAAGTGGAAGCGGGACGCGCTGGCGGACACTCTGGAAGGCTGGCGGGAGCTGCTGGAAAGCGCCCTTGCCAGCCGAAGCGGCATCCGGGCGGTGTCGCCCCTGTCACGGAAACTCGCCCAGAGCCGCAGCAGCCCGGAGCTGCTGAACGCCGTGCAGTGCCTGCAAAAAGCGGTGGACTACACGACGGGCAACGTCTCCCCTGCCGCCGTGTGCGGCTGGCTGGAATGGGCGCTGCGATAGGTTGGAAATAATCAGGAAGCCGCATACGGCATCCTGTATGATATAAGGAGCAAATTCAATGGAAGAACAAATCAAGACAGCCCCCCAGACGAACGTGGAGGTCGTGGACATCCAGTTCCGTTCCGGGCAGAAAATTTACTTTTTCGACCCCGACGGCCAGCGCTTCGCCGACGGCGATCACATCATCATTGACACCGCCCGGGGTGAAGAATTCGGTATCTGCGTGGGCGGGAATCACAAAATCCCGCCGAAGAATGTGGTAGCGCCCCTGCGGAAGGTGCTTCGCAGGGCCACCCCTCAGGACGAAAAAACGATACAGGAGAATCGGGCGAAGGAAAAGCGCGCCTTCGAGGTCTGCCAGCAGAAAATCGCGGAGCATGGGCTGGACATGCAGCTGGTGAACGCGGAGGTGGCCTTTGACGGGAGCAAAATTCTGTTCTATTTCACCGCCGACGAGCGGGTGGATTTCCGGGAGCTGGTGAAAAATCTGGCTTCGGTATTCCGCACCCGCATCGAACTGCGCCAGATCGGCGTCCGGGACAAGGCCAGAATGGTTGGCGGCCTCGGCATCTGCGGACGGCCCTTCTGCTGCGCCAGTTTTCTGGACGATTTCCAGCCAGTTTCCATCAAAATGGCAAAAACCCAGAACCTTTCCCTGAACCCCACCAAAATTTCCGGCACCTGCGGGCGGCTCATGTGCTGCCTGAAATACGAGCAGGACGCCTATGAAGACCTGATCCGAAACAGCCCCCGGATGGACTCCTTCGTGGACACCCCGGAAGGCCGGGGCACCGTGGTGGAGGTGGGGCTGCTGCGCCAGCGGGTGAAGGTGCGCATGGAAGATAATCCGGAGACGGTCTCCGTCTTTTCCAATGAGGATATCGCCGTTCTGCGCAGCGGCAAGGCCAGAAAGAACGATCCCCCCATTCCCGCAGACCTTGCCCCCATTTCCGGCAGCGGCAAGCGCGTCCGCCGGGAGCAGACGGAGGAAAAGCCCCTGCTGGAGCCTATCCGCTTCCGCTACAGCACGGAAAAAATCGTAGACGACCCGGAGGAGGAGAAGCCGGAGACCGCCGAAAGTCCGGAGCCGAAGGCCGCCCGTTCCCGCAATCGCCGCCGCAAGCCCCGTTCTCAGGCACAGGACGCCGCCCCGGAACAGGCCAAGCCCGCGCCTCAGGAGACGGCCCCGAAGCCCGAAGCGTCCGGGGACAGGCCCCGCCGCCGTCCCAATCACCGCCGCCGCAAGCCCCGCCCTGCAGGAGATGGACAGTAAACGATTTCCGTTGCCATAGGAGATTACAGAGAAAATGAGTATCATAAAGAAAAATCCCGGCAAACTGAAAAAGCTTCTTCAGAGCATCCCCATTCCCGGATGGCTGTTTTCTCTGGTGACAGTGGTATATTGCGAGGTACTGCTTCATCTGTGGACGATGAACGACTTTTCCCTTGGGCGGTTCGCCGCAGTGGTGCTGTTCGCTCTGGGCTTCGGCGGACTGCTTGGGCAGATCGCCGGCTTTATCGGCCACAGGACGTGGGGAAAATGGATCACCGCCGCGCTGGCGGCAGTTGTATCGGTATTCTACATTGTGGAATACTTCGTCAATGACGCCTATCAGAGCTTCATGCCCATGCGTATGCTGCTGGGCGGTGCAAAGGGCGTCACCACCGATTTCGGCGATGTGGTTGTCTCGCTGGTTCTGAATGATCTCTGGCGCATTCTGGTCATGCTGCTGCCGGCGCTGCTGTTTGCGCTGCTGGCGCGTCCCACCGAAACCGTCTGGAAGACCCGCTGGTTTTTGCTGGCGGGGGCTGTGGCGGCTTATCTGCTGGGCTTCGGTGTCGTCCGGGGCGTAGGGACGGATGCCGCCCGGTTGTCCAGCGCCTACAATTTTGACAGCGCCGTTCGGGTGTTCGGACTGAACATCGCCATTCCTCTTGATGCCATCAACAGCGGCGGGTCTGACGGGGAAACGCCGGAATTCGTTGTGGTAGATTCAGCCGCGGCACCCGCGGAAAGCTCCCCGGAGACTTCATCCCCCGCGGAGGAAACCGCCCCGGCGGAAACGGAGGCGGTCGTCTACGGTGACAACGTGATGGACATTGACTTTAACGCCCTGATCGCAAACACTGGCAACAGCCGCATCAACGCCGTCAGCCAGTACGTATCTTCCCTGACTCCCTCCAAAAAGAACGAATACACCGGCATGTTTGCCGGGAAAAACCTGATCCTCATCACCGCCGAAGCTTTCGCAAAGCAGGTCATCGACCCGGAGCGGACACCCACTCTGTACCGGATGGCTACCAAAGGCATCCAGTTTACCGACTACTACCAGCCCGCATGGGGCGGCAGTACCACCACCGGCGAGTTTTCCAATGTGATCGGTCTGGTGCCGGCCGATGTGGGCATGTGCATGAAGCAGGCCGTCTATCAGGATCTGTTCCTGACCATGGGGCATCAGCTCCAGAAGCTGGATTACTATTCCGCCGCCTATCACAACCACTTTGCGGACTTCTATGACCGGAACAAGACCCACACCAAGCTGGGCTACGACCGGTTTCTGGCGCGCTACGGCGGTCTGGAAGGGATCACGCCGGTCTGGCCGGAAAGCGATCTGGAAATGATCGATATTTCCGTGCCCCAGTACATTGACCAGCAGCCCTTCAGCATTTATTATATGACGGTTTCCGGCCACTGCGGCTACTCCCTGAAGGCCAACGCCATGTCCCGGAAAAATTACGATCTGGTGGATTATGACGGCTCCGAGACGGTGAAGTGTTACCTTGCCGCTCAGATGGAGCTGGAAATGGCCATGGAATCGCTGATCCGTCAGCTGGAGGAGGCCGGTATTGCCGACGACACGGTGATCGTCATCAGCCCGGATCACTATCCCTATGCTCTGGAACGGAGCGCCACTTGGGGAAATGCCGAAAATTACCTGACCGAACTTTATGGTGTTACAGAAATGGATCGGTTCACCCGTGACAGCAACGCCCTGATCATCTGGAGCGGCTGTCTGGAAGATAAGAATCTGAAGGTGGAGACGCCGGTGTACAGTCTGGATATTCTGCCCACCCTGTCGAATCTCTTTGGCCTGAACTACGATTCCCGCCTGCTGGTGGGGCGGGATGTGTTCTCCGATACGGAGCCGCTGGTGCTTTGGCCGGAATACAGCTGGAAAACCGACAAGGGCACCTACGATTCCGGGTCCAGAACCTTCACTCCCGCCGAGGGCGTGGAGGTTGATGACAGCTATGTGGACCGCATCAAGGCCATCGTCTCCAACAAGATCAGCTACTCCCGGGAAGTGCAGAACCTGAAGTATTTCCAAGTCCTGTCCGACTTCCTGAACGGGAAATAAGGTAAGAGAGACGCGCCACCTGCGGAATGGGCGGGCCGCGTTAGACAGTTAACATGCACAGCGGGATAATGAACTGCACCCCCTGCCTCTCCCTATGGGAGAGCCAAGGGGCTTATGCACGAGAAATGGAGCGTATCGGTACCGATACGCTCCATTTTGACCACCCATCAAAAAAGGGGGCGCATTTTATGTCTGATACTATTTCCTGATTAAAATCTTTTCTAAAGATTTTAATTGGAGTTCAGTATGACTCCCCTGCCCCGCTGCCTTCTGGCAGCGGGGCTTTTTGCCACTTCTCCCGCTTTATATGCAACATCCGGCTCTTTTGCGTGTAAGGTCGCAGGATGTACTACCCATCCCGCAGAAAGGATGATGAAATGAAAATAGCAGAAGTACGGGTCAGCGGGTGCCGGTGCGAGACGGTTCGTCTGGAGCCGATTCCCCGCGGGATCGTGGGTGCGGTAGTTGCCGTCGAATACACGGACCCCGCGTGGGATTCCCTCCGGAAAACGGTGGTTTTTCGGGGCGCGGCGACGAAGGATGTATTGGATGCCGGAAACGAAATCGTGATACCTGCTGAGGTGGTCAGCAAGGCAGGAGGCAGCCTGTACATGGGCGTGTACGGCGTGGATGCCGAGAACCATGTGGCCATCCCCACCATCTGGACGGAGCTTGGTGTGATTCAGGGCGCGGCAACCCCTTCCGGCGATGCCTCCACCGCCCCTTCCCTGCCGGTCTGGGCGCAGATTCAGGCCATGGTCGGCGATTTGGGTACGCTGGACACTGAGGCGAAATCCAATCTCGTGGCGGCAATCAACGAAGCACTGACAACGGGCGGCGAGATTGCCCCGGCTGAGGTGCAGAGAATCGTGGAGGACTACCTGAAAGCCAATCCGCCCGGAACAGTTTCTGACGGGAAGGACGGTATCACCCCGACCATCGGCAAAAACGGGAACTGGTATCTGGGCAGCACCGATACCGGCAAGCCGTCGAGGGGTGCAGGCGGCACTCCGGGAGCGGCTGGTGCGTCTGGTAAGGACGGTTCTCCGGGTGCTGACGGAAAGGACGGCATTACTCCGGCCATCGGTGAAAACGGGAACTGGTATCTGGGCAGTTCCGATACCGGCAAACCAAGCCGGGGTGCGGATGGCGCGGTCCCCGATATTCAAATCGGCACGGTCACGACCCTTCCGGCAGGCAGCGATGCGACAGCCAGCATGGGCGGCACGGCAGAAAATCCGCTGCTCAATCTTGGCATTCCGAAGGGTGCGGACGGGCAGGGCGGCGGCTCCGGCGGCACGGATATTTCCCTCGGCCTTACGTCGGCCACGGTGGGGCAGACGATAAAAGTCAAGGCCGTGGATACCGATGGAAAGCCTACCGCGTGGGAAGCAGTGGAAAGCGGCGAAAAATGGGAAAAGATCGCGGAGATCATCATTCCCGACGACGCGGAAGAAAGCAATGCGCTGACCATCGACAAGGACATTAATGGACAGCCCTTTTCCCTCCTGAAAGCGAGGCTCTGCAGTAAGTTCCCCAAGTATACCGGCGGGAGTACCATCCCGGGCTTCAGCTTTGCCATGCTAAATGGGAGAGCAAACGGTAATCCCAGCCCGGCAGTTTATACTTCCCTTTGGCCTAAGGTCGAAACTGCCCGTCTGGTGGGAGTCGTCTATGAGGTGGATGTTTCCGGAGCACAGGTGATAGAAAGCGTATTGCGTTCAGCCGGCGGCGGATGGGGTGAGAACATGGGCATGTATGGCAGTTCCTCTAGCACCTACGTGAAGTATTTCACGGATTCGCTCTGGGCGAAGCCCATTACCTCCATCGGCGGAACCGGTATGCTGATTTTCCCCGGCTGTAAATTCGTTCTTTACGGCGTGCGGGCGTAAGGAGGACGGCCATGAACATGTGTGAAAATGGAGTGATTCGCCCAATGTCCCCGGAGGAAATCGCAGAACTGAACCGCTGGCAGGCCGAAGTACCTGAGTCGGAGCCTACCCCGGATGACCGCATTGCAGAGCTGGAAGCGCAGAATCAGGTGCTTACCGAGTGCCTGATGGAGATGTCGCAGATCGTGTATGCTTGAACATTCAGAAAGGATGGTGTTTATGATGGCTATGTTGTGGGCGCAGCAGATCATGCTGGGTAAAAAAACCTTTGCGGACGTTCCCCGGCTGCTGAAGGATAAGGTGAAGGAGATCCTCACGGATTCCGGCATGGAAAAACTGGTAACACTGTGACGGAGGACGGAGGGTGACAGTTGAACAAATTCAGTGCTTGCTCACTTATCTGGGCTACAACCCCGGCGCGGTGGATGGCGTTAACGGCCTGAAAACCGCGGCAGCGGTGCTGGTTTTCCAACAGCAGGAAGGGCTCCGGCAGGACGGCGTACCGGGTCCCGAGACGCAGGAGGCGCTTCTTTCGGCTGTAGCGACTGGACGGATGTACACGCCCGTCATGGTGAATCAGTCGCCTGACTGGTGGGGGGATATCCAGTATTTCAAGCGTGATGAGTTCCGCTGCCCCTGCGGCCGGTGCGGCGGGTTCCCGGTGGAGCCGCAGGAATCCATGGTTCGCACTGTGGATGAGATCCGGCGGCGGCTGGGCGTGCCGGTTTCCGTTGTGGACGGCGGCGGCTCCGGCGTCCGGTGCGCTGCGCACAATGCGGAGGTCGGCGGCGTGGCCAATTCTCAGCATCTGTACGGGCTTGCCGCTGATCTGCACAGTGCCGCAAGTCCGGCGGAGATGAAAGCCGCGGCGGAGGAAGTTCTGGGGCACACTGGAGGAATCGGGCTGTACGGCTGGGGCATTCATGTGGATACCCGGCAAGGATACGCTCGATGGAAAGGTTAGGAAATGAGGAATTATGGATGGACTTGGAGCATGAGCAAAGATTGACCGCTGTGGAGGAACGGTCGAAATCCAACAGTCATAGACTGGATAAACTGGAGGAATCCAACGAGGTCATCAGCCGGCTGGCGACCTCCATGGAGGTCATGGCAAACAAGCAGGAACAGGTCGCGGACACCGTTGACAAGCTGGACGGCAAGGTCACGGCTCTGGAACGGAAGCCGGGGAAGCGCTGGGACGGGTTCGTGGAAAAGCTGATCTGGGCAATTGCTGCCGCGATCGTGGGGTTCGTTCTGGCTCAAATCGGGCTGGGTTAGTTTTCAGGAGGGATGATTATGACTAAGGAAAAGGTAATCGCGTGGATCAAGGCCGCCGGGGTACGGGCGCTGAAAACCGTTGCGCAGACCGCCGCTGCGACCATCGGAACCGCCGCTGTGCTCGGCGACGTAAACTGGGTCATGGTGGGTTCTGCTGCCGCTCTGGCGGGGGTTCTGAGCCTGCTGACCAGTGTGGCGGGGCTGCCGGAATTGAAGGTTTGACCGCAGAATAGTTGTCCCCACCCCGGATGGTGCTGAGCCGTCTGGGGTGGGGATTTTTTCTGGTTGGAGAACGGTAACTTGGAACGAACTGCGGCGGTAGACGGATGATTTCAACCCACAGCCCTACGGGCTGCGTCTTGAAATCATGGGACTCTCCCCCGAGCTAAAAAAGTGTCCACCGGACACTTTTTTACCCGCCCTTTGGGCGGGTCGCTCTCTTCGAGTCCCATTCCACCCCATAAAAAATGCACCCCTGAGGGGTGCATTTTTTATGGGGTGGATAATGGGACTCGAACCCACGATCTTCAGAGCCACAATCTGACGCCTTAGCCAACTAGGCCATATCCACCATATTAAATTACTGAATGGCACGTCAGGAGGGACTCGTTAAATCAAGGAGCCGCTCGGTCAAGCCCTCGCGGGCAACAGTCCACCGGACTGTTGCATTTTATGGTTCGAGTCCTGAGAAAGACTTCAGCGAACCGCAACGCAGCATTCTACCTGACGCTTGCAGCAAGTGGCACGCCAGGAGGGACTCGAACCCCCGACCTACTGCTTAGAAGGCAGTTGCTCTATCCGGCTGAGCTACTGGCGCATTTCTATGGAGCGGGTGACGGGAATCGGACCCGCGTATCCAGCTTGGAAGGCTGGTGTTCTACCATTGAACTACACCCGCAAAAGCCCATGACCTGACTGATTCAGCCATAGGATTTTACCATAATCACGCCAAGATGTCAAGGGTTGGTTCGCAGAATCTCCGGGATTTTTTCATAAATCACGTCCGCAACAGCACCGTCGGCACAGGGACACACATTCGGGAACCGATCCGCCACAATACCATCCGCCGGACAGAAGCTCCAGTCCGCGCCCTCCAGCATGGAAATGTCGTTGTCCGCGTCGCCCATGCACACCAGAATTTTCCGCCCCAGCCGCTGCTGCAATTCCCGGGCAGAGCGGATTTTGCTGACGCCCTTGGCATGGACATCGATGATCCGGGTCGCTGCCCGGAACACCTCGCAGTACGCGCCGAAACGTGCTTTCAGCTGTGCCTCGGCGTCGTCCATCCGGCGAACCTCCTCCGGCGTGCCGTCGAACATGCTTGCCACCGTCACGTCCCGGAATTCCCCGTACAGCGTAAACTTCAGAAACGGTCCAAGGTCATCTCCGGGTCTGGCGAGGCCGTGGGCGCACTGGTTGTGGTCGCTGAATGCGTCCCAGGCCGGATTTTCCGTAAACCGGTAGTGGGCGTCCAATCCCTGCACCTCCACCGTCAGGTCGGGAAACAGGGTCATGCACTCCCGAACGGTCTGCCACATGTCCAGCTGAATCTCATGGCAGAACAGCAGCTTTTCCGCCGCCAGATCATAGGCCGCCGAGCCGTTATACAGCAGCAGCGGCGCGTTTACGGGGACCCGGTCGCGGAATACCTGAATCATCGGCACGCTCCGGCCGGTGTTGACAGTGAACGCGCCGTCGTTTTCCATAAAATAGCGGATGGCTTCCAAATTCCGCTCCGGGATGGAGGAGTCGGGCGCCGTCAGCGTCCGGTCATAGTCCACGGTAAGCAATACATCCGAAAATTTTCCCATAACTTCCTCCTGATATCTATTTCATCTTTTCCAGCTTGTCCAGCACGTCCCGGAAATATTGGGGCAGCTCGGCGAAAACCATCACCGGATGTCCGTCCCTCGGGTGCCGGAAGCACAACGCCCCGGCGTGGAGACACTGACTGCTCTGCCCAAGCTCCGGCTTTTTGCGGCCGTAAACCGTGTCCCCCAGAATGGGGTGGCCAATGTAGGCCATGTGTACCCGGATCTGGTGGGTGCGGCCGGTTTCCAGCTTGCAGCGGATGTGGGTGTAGCCCTTGTAGCGGCGCACCACCTCCCAATGGGTGACAGCGTTCCGTCCGCCCCGCTGGGTGACGCACATTTTTTTCCTGTCCGTGGGGTGCCGCCCGATGGGCGCGTCCACGGTGCCGGAATCCTCCTTCATAACGCCGCAGACAATGGCCTCATAGGTTCTGGCCATGGTGTGGTCTTTCAGCTGAGAGGCCAGCATGGTGTGGGCGTAATCGTTCTTCGCCACGGCCAGCAGCCCCGACGTGTCCTTATCGATGCGGTGGACGATCCCCGGGCGCAGCTCGCCGTTGATGCCGGAAAGATCGTCCCCCAGGGCGTAGAGCAGGCCGTTGACCAATGTATCGTCGGCGTGTCCGGCGGCGGGATGCACCACCAGCCCCTTGGGCTTGTTGATGACCAGCAGATCGTCGTCCTCGTAGACGATATCCAGCGGCATTTCGGTGGGAACGATGTCCACGGGTTTTGCTTCGGGGATCGTGTACTCCACCCGGTCGCCGACGTTCAGGCGGTCGTTTTTCTTACCGGGGACGCCGTTTCGCGTGACCATGCCCTCCTCAATGAGTCTCTGCGCCGCGCTGCGGCTTAAATTTCCGGGCTGTCTTGCCAGAAACGCGTCCAGACGCTCCCCGGCGGTGTCGGCAAATAAGGTCATTTTTTCTTATCCTTCCAGAATGCCTTGTTGAACAGCACCAGATGTCCCATCAGCAGCACGCAGCCGCAGGTGATGAAGCAGTCCGCCACATTGAACACGGGGAAGTCCATAAAGGCCGTCTCGATCATGTCCACCACGTAGCCCATGCGGAGCCGGTCAACCATATTGGCAAGGCCGCCGCCGTAGATCGCCGCAATGCACCAGCGCTCGAAGGGCGTAAAGGCCATTTTCTTTTTGAAATATTCCCAGACGATCAGCCCGGTAAAGAACAGAAAAATCAGGGCAAACAGCCACTGCTGCCCCTCAAAGGAGGAAAAGGCCGCGCCGGAATTCTGCACGTAGGTCAGATTCAGGACGCCGGGGATAAAGGAAATGTCCGTGTAAAGGGGAATGTACGCAACGGTAAAATACTTGGAGAGCTGATCGACCGCCACAATGCCGGCGGCAAACAGGGCATAGTATAGAAACTGCATCGGAACGCCTCCTGTTAAGATAGGGTTATGATACCATGAAGCGCAGGGATTGTCAAACATCCGCCGCCGAAGGCGTAAAAAAACCCGCCCCGAGTATTCCCAGGACGGTGCTGCTAGAGCCATATTTATCTGATGAGGAACCTTTCGGCGTCACTGCAGAAGACGGCAAGCTCCTCCTCACTGCAATCCGCATCCACCCGCAGAGGGCCGCACAGATCCAGACAGAACATTTCCATGAAGCTCTTTCCGTTGACCTTGTTGTTGGCGTCCCGGATAATAACAGGGAACCCCCGCGCCGTGGACAGCGACACAAATTCCTGAACATCCTGAACCGACTGGAGCCGAACCTGAAATTCCCGCACAAAAGTACCTCCTGCAACTGTACAAACCTGTTTTTTTCGTGTATAATTGGGGGGAATGATCCGGCGGTGGCACTAACTTCCCCGTATCATCGGTGGATGACAATTATTATAGCAGTTTTCCCCGAAATTTCAACTGTCGGTTTGGACGATTAATACAAATTCTTGACATCTTTATTGGTGGATTTGACATATGAGATTTGCATTCTATACCCTTGGCTGCAAGACAAATCAATACGAGACGCAGGCCATGGAGCAGCTGCTGACGGAGCTTGGGCACGAGATCGGGCAGTTTGACCAGCCCTGCGACGGCTATATTATCAACACCTGTTCCGTTACCGCCGTGGCGGACAAGAAAAACCGGGCGGTCATCCGCCGGTGCCGCCGGGATAATCCCGACGCCGTCATCGGCGTATGCGGCTGCTACTCCCAGCACGCCCCGGAGGCGGTGCGTGCGCTGGGGGTGGACATCATCGGCGGCAGCGGCGGGCGGCGGGAATTCGTGGAGCTGATGCTGTCTGCCATGGAGGGCAAAACCCGGGTGGAACAGCTGGACAACGCTCTGCGCCGCCGGGAGTTCGCCATGCTCCAGTCGATCGGCATGACTACAAAACAGCTGCGCCGCATGCTGATGACAGAAGGTCTGTACTATACCGCGGCCGCGGGGTTTCTTTCTCTGGCGCTGGGCGGCATTCTCAGTCTGGTCATCGCCGACGGCCTTTTGTCGAACCTGTGGTTCTTCACCTACACCTTCACGCTGCTTCCGCTGCTGCTGGTGATTCCGCTTCTCCTGCTCATCGGCGCTCTGATTCCGGTCATCGTGCTGCAGTCCGTCAAAAAGCAGAGCATCGTCGACCGGCTGAGAGAGGGAGAATAGAGAG
>ENA-ORPF01001694-ORPF01001694.1-human-gut-metagenome-genome-assembly--contig:-NODE-1694-length-16759-cov-9.431693_pt1 | contig 16759 bp, 12 predicted proteins | sample MGYA00242140_ERZ509070 | MGnify/ENA primary metagenome ERZ509070 (study PRJEB26280, sample SAMEA2338713) | human gut metagenome | biome: human gut; feature: human-associated habitat; material: faeces... | reverse complement strand
TTTGATTTCATTATACAGAAAGAGCTGCCCTAAAACAAGGATGCCGGCAGCATGGGCTTATCGTATATTTCTGCCTGCTCACTGAAAGCGAATGGCCAAAACCAAGCTCTATATGGATGAGCACGGTTTGAGCTATGAAGCGATGGCAGACCGCAAGGCGGAACTGACAGCAAAAGAAAAAGAGCTTTCTGCGAAAATCACAGAAGCTCAAAACAGGATAGCAGAGGTAAATGTCCTAAAGACCCAAATCATCAATTATTCCAAAACGAGGGATGTGTACGATGCCTATCGCAAGTCCGGTTACTCTAAAAAGTTTTTGGAGGAACATGAGGATGACATCATCGTACACAGAGCTGCAAAAAAGGCTTTTGATGAATTGGGAGTAAAGAAGCTCCCAACAATCAAGAGCCTCCAAGTGGAATTTGCCGAAAAGCTCGCAGAGAAAAAAGAAGCGTATGCAGAACTCAAAAAAGTTCGTGATGAGCTTCGGGAGCTTACCGTTCATAAGGCAAATTACGAGGAATTGCGAGACCTTGAGGAACGAGAGAAACGCAAAGAGAAAGAGCACGGTCGTGAATGACCGTGCTCAATTTAGCGCCGGAACGATGCGTAGCCACAGATGAAATCTGTGTTAAAGGGGTTCGGGGATGTTTCCCAGACAAGCGGTTTATAAGCTCCTGCTTCGGCAGGGGCTTATAAATTTTGCACGAGTGGGTACCGCCGTGCCCTGCTTGCCAAGTATGTTTCCCACTATCGTCTATCTACAAGACACCTTGTAATGCATTGTCGCAAACGCCAGCTCAGATGATGCGTAAACGTCTCACTATCCTGTAGAAAATTGAAACTATCAACACCTTTTTCCAAACTACGAACGCAACTATATATCGTTTCCAGTGTTTGAATTTCTTTAGGCGACCGCCTTATGTAAGATGCAACTAATGGGAGATAACTCTTAACTATTTTTTCACGAGCTTCTATATCTCCATTGTCTTTTTTCTCGGAGTAATATTTCTCGTCGTCTCTGGACAGTTTGTTTACGCTCTGAGCTTTACTAAAAAAATCTTCTACGCTAATAAACAGCATTTGTTTCTCCTCAGTTCTGTGTCTGTTCCGCAGCAGAGTTAATCGAGTGCAATATGTCCTGGATTTCGTTGTAGTATAGCATTTCATTTTCATCCGCAGACACTTCTCGCTCATACACAAACTCTTGTGCCGAAACAGTTTCATCCAAAAACAACTTGCCATACAACATTAAATACATGGCATAGTCTTTTTGTACAGCCACATTTTTTGTGAGAAGTTTTACAACATAGGCATCGTTTGGAATCGAATTTGTTTTGTGCGGAATTGCATTTACAAGAATCTTCTGTACACCGACACATAACAATTCAACAAATAACAAGGATGCCCAAAACGAATTGCATAACAATAACAAAAAGCCTAAAACGATTACAAAGGCATTTGTGAAGATGCCACCCAAATTATATGCTTTATACCGAACTGCGGTTGTGTTTTTGGGAATCATCACACATTGACCACTTAGAGACGCTTTCCAAAAGAAAGTTGGCTTATTGTTTTTTACCACAATATTTAATGCTCCAAGTTGTAAACATAAAAATGAATATCCACTTATAGCTCCACCTAAACAATGTCCGCTTTCATGTGCCAATAAGTGAATTGCTGAACACAGGAAATAGAGAAGCAAAGCAATTCCGCCTACTGACCATGACAAACGATTTTCAAAATCTAAGAAGGCGACTATAACTGCAATACTTAATAAAATAAGAATAGCTTTGAACACCTTCATGCGTTTTCCTCCAAGTATATAAACTCTAAAAGCACTTCAATCAGAGCTTGTTATGACTCCGATGAAGTGCTTTTAGAGTAAAAATTACATTGTAGCTTTATTACTCAGCCTTAATGCTGGAGTCAGACTGCTGAAGCAACCACATTACGGGGTCAGTAACATTCTTGCCCTCGTAAGGCTGACCTTCATGGTTATGACCAAGAGCACTACAGGTAAAGTATCTAACAGCTTTGAATTTAGCTTCTGCTGTACGAACGAAGTTACCTGCACCGTATTCTTCCAAGAAGTTACGGCAAACAGCATCACGAGCGTCCATATAGTTCTTGCAAGTGTCAGCATTTTCAGCGAGGTACTGCTGAGCTGCAGTTTCACCAATTTTTTCTTCCAGGGTGGGAATATCGACCTTATTGATAACGACAGCGAGGTTACGCTTCAATGTGTCCTTATCCTTCAAGCCGAACATCTTTTCCAAGTTAATCAGCATGATATTCAGAATATCATCGAAGTCCTTGGAGCTTGCACCATAGGCATTCAAATCGAGCTTATCTTCAACATCCATTGCGAACTGATTAAGAGTAAGCGGGTCAATAATGAAGATGAAACCATTAGCATAGCTGTATGCGAGATTGTGCTGAACATCGCTACTGCTGGAGAACATTTCGCCGGAAATATCATAAATATAAATACGACGACCGATTTTCTCATTAGGCAGTTTGAGCATCAACTGATAAGCGGTCAGAGAGTTCAACTCGGTTTTCATCAAACGAACACCCTGGTTCAGAGACTTCATAGCGAGAGCGTGGTCTTTTTCTTCGGTATCAGAAATGAAGCTTATTTCCCAACTGCGAGCAGGAGCAACATCACTCATCATCTGGTCAATAGCCATATTGATGAAACAAGTTTTACCTACAGAAGGTCCACCAATAACAGGGAACGCATACTGACGGCTTGCGGTATCACCAGACAATGCAGTATCGCACTCAGGGCAGTAAGCCTTAAGCTGTCCACGACCATTTAAGAAAGTTGTGGGAAGCTTGGTTCCGCAGAGGCAAGTACGCTTCAAGATACCATATTTACCAGGAACCAACTTCGTGTGCTTTTCGCCACATCCGGGACATTCATAAACCGGAATAAGGAACGGGGCTTGACAATCGGGGTTCGGACAAGCGTTCTTGATTTTGTTGACCATTATGTAGATTCTGTCAATAAGCCACAAAAGGCTGAATCCAACATAAATGAGAGCGAAGAACAACAGCAAAATTGCAATGTGTGCGAAAGTGGTAAATGCAGTGATAACACTACCAAAAGTGAAAATGGAAATTGCGGCAATAAGGTTCATACCACCGCCGATGGTAAAGCAACCTTTTTCACGAGCGATAGTGAACTGCTCACCTGCAGAGTGAAGGTTTCTTGACCAAGACTCTTTAATTGTGTTTCCCAAATCGGCATAGCCTTTTCCGAAGAAATAGCTTACCTTTGCGGGCTGTGTGTTTGCCATGACAAACATCTCCTTTCCTTGTTAAGCTAATTCTCCCTTATGCAACGGGAAGCGGTTTACGGTTACTGTCAACAACATTGTGCTTAAATGCAAGAATATAATTCTTGATGGAGTGGAAACCACCGATAAAAGCACCGCCGTAGAAAATGATTGCACAAACAACTGCAATTACGAAAATTGCGATTGCGATTGCGATAATCCAACCATAATCATCATCGTGACCTACCATACATTTTCTCTTTGCGTTCATTTTTTGAACCTCCTGTTTATTTTTATTTTTTATTTTTTGTGAAATAGGTTGCCGAGTTTTTCCGAAAGACCTTCTTTTCGACGAACTTCATCGAACAGATAATCACAACGAGAACTCGGAATCTCCTGGATGATAGCTTGGCGTACATCCAATAATTCGTCTTCATCGAGCGAACGTAAATGGCGTACTACGGGCTTATACAACTCCTCCGCAGCTCGGTCACTTCGTTCTGCAGTAACTACATATACGCAAGTCCATCCGAGAAGCCGCTTCCATTTCTCGGTCTCTTTCTTTTCCATCTTCTTCAATGCAGAGATATAATCATCTACAAAGTTTGAGAAGTAGCGACCGTGATAGAAAATCTTCATCAATGCTGGAACATCATCTGTTGCCTGCACCAATATAAGATACTCGCTAAAGTAGTTCTTGATATATGCCTCATAGTCCGACTTGTCAATGGACTGTAAGGAAATACCGGCTTGTGCCAACTCGCCAGATAGACTTACAGGACGCTTACGTTGTGCGTTGTTGGTTGCCAACATTTCACCAAAATAAACTGCCTTGATTTTCTCTAATCCATCTTTATCGACCTTGGCTCTAATTCTGCATATTCTTTGCAAGAACGCACTATCCATCTTTGAAAGTGACTTAACGCTGCAATCATTAACAGCATTTGTCAAAACCTTGATGGTTTCGCCGTCATTGAAAAGAGTAGGGTCGATTTCACGAAGGATGTCGATTGCAACATCCTCACGATTCTTTGCATCAACATTATTAACACAAGCAAGAATCATTGGCTCAATGGTAAATCCAGAGTTTGCGGCAATACGAGAACGCTGATTATCGTAGAAACGCCAAAACTCATCTTCGGGGTTTTTGGAAGATGCAATTTTACGAGCACACAATCTTGTAGCGATAGGTGCAGCTCCGGGTGTCTCTAACAACAACTGCTCAAAGCGATTAAGTTGTCTGTCAGTCAGAGATGCGGTGACTTCTACATACTTAACACACAACTGTTCCAACTGTCTCGGCTCACGCAACGCATTCATAAAGACACCAAGGATGTTTTCAAAGAGTGCTTGGTTATCGGATGTAGCAAGCAGAATTTCTATCATCTGCTTCTCGCAACCGTTTATGCGTGTAATGTTCTTTAATAACACCTGCAACAGTTTAGAAATTGGTTGACCATTGTACATACCGCCGTTAAACGCATAGCTGTGAAGCAACCATGTTATGTAGAAGCTATTGGTGAACGGATTATTATGTCCAGATAGATACAGTAGCAAATGGTCAACACTATTTGCAGAGTTCAAGTAATCGAGATACTCTCTATATTGCTGCGGAGTTTCGTTTTTTACAGTTTGAATGAGGGAATCAAGTTTTGCACAAGGCTCGGACGCTTCACCTGCGTGTTGATAAATTGTTTCGGTAAACAATTCATACAGCGTGAATATCATAAAACTTGAATACTTGCAAACGAATCTCCAGAACAATGCAAGCAATTCGGGTTCAAGTGTCCATCCACCCTCTTGGTACTTAACCAAGAGCTTGCTTCCTATGTCTGAACTATCAGCTTCAGAACAGTAAGTGGAACCGAATGAAAGAATTGCTTTTAGGTTGTTTTCGGTAAATTCAAACTCATCATTTCTCAACAAATGGTAATAGAGATATGCGTCTTGCAAATGACCGTTAATCTCATTAAATGATGTAGCATTAACAAATTCACCGAAAGAATCAACTTCTTCGCAATCGAAAGCAATACTCGCAGCCATCGCTTGAGCATAGCTGTTGGGGATTACACCTTGTGTCATGTGCCCACCAATAAAGTCCATCACGATTTGGCGATTGCTCTTGCTCTCGGTCGCATAATTAAAGTAATTCGCATCCGGTCTTACTCCGATTAGATGGAAATTCAAACCTTCTTCTCGTGCTCTCGGAGAACGCATTGATTCATGGTCTCCGATGTAGGTGTTAAACATGAATTTCTTTGCTAACCGAGAAGGAAGTATTCTCTGAACGGCAGCAGACCACAAAACCAAATTTTCACGGGAATCGTTAAGATAGAACGGAATACCCGCATCTTGGGCTGCTAAAATCATTGAAATGAGCTGTGCAAACTCATCTTCCTTATCGAAAAGAAATTCGTTTAGTTGTTCGTCGTTTATAACGGACGCATACTCTGATATATGCAACGGTGGTAACGGCGGTACTGGAGAAGGGGCATCTAATTCTTCTTGGGTCATCGCAGTTTTTATATAAGGTTCTGCAAAGAACTCCGCAGGGCGACAAGGCAAATTGTTAATATCAAAAATCAACGCATGGATAATGTAGTTTCCATATCTGCCAGAATAGTCTTTTCCAAGATACGTTGATTGTGCAACGCATCCACGACCTGTCGGAAGTACAAAGTAGGAGAACGCATACGGGAATATGTCTGCGATTTCCTGCGGAGTGGGGGTGAGTGTTAATTCCTTGGGAGCGAGATATTGCATCGCATCCTTGATGGCACTACACTCCGACTCCGTAATTCCCTCGGAACGAGAATAAATCATGTAGCCCTTTTCAGTAGAGTCGCCGTTTTTCCAGGAAGTATATATGTATTGTAATGCTTCCATAACGGCACCTCCTTATTCTGTAGGGATAATCTGTTCTTGTGAAAGTATCCACAAGAAGGGGTCTGCAACACGGAACGGACGGAACTTGGGGATTTTGTTATCCATATCGGGGTTACTACCCAATGCACTCAGACCAAAGAAGGCGAAGTTTGAAAACTGGGTAGATACCGTCTGGTACAATTCCATGCCGAGCCAACTTTCGACCAAACTTTGCATTTCGTTGTTAGCATCTTCAAAATCAATTTTGTCAAACAGTCCTTTGCGGATGTGAGCAGAATCGTTTTTCAGACAACTTGCAGGGTCGAGAAGTTCATCAACAGCATCAATCTTAGTAAAAGCAATCGCAATCGGAATATCGATTTTCTTACTAAGGTCGGTCAAACCGGAACCGGTTCTGATAATCTCAATAGTTCGGTTGAGAATCGTGTTTACATCGGTATTTTCTTCGGGCAATCTAATTTTTCCTTGCAGTTCGTCTCTAACCGCAGGGAGCTGCAGTGGGTCGAGCAGAAGAATGATACCGGAAGAATGATACAGATAGCGGTTAAAAGTCTGCATCGAAGCCAACGAATTAAGGTTTTCACCTGCCGTATCAAAGAATGTCAAAGAAACAGCATCATTCACAGCTTTCTTAAACAAACCGCCCTTTCTTTGAAAAATCAAAGAATAGATAAGCGGGTCAACGTCACCGGCATCTGAACCACGCACACAAGTACGATGGCGGTACAGTGGGTCATAGAACTCTGTACGATAACGATTCAAAGTTTTGTCGCCACAAGCCATCAACGCACAGTTAAAGGCATGTCCGATTTCGTTCTTTAACTGGTTAATCAAAACTGCTACATAGTTACTTTTACCGGTTTCTTTTGCACCGATAATGGCAATAGGATAGCTCTTTGCAGTTCCGATATTCAGCGGAAGCTCGCCGCCGCACTTAGGACAAACTTTGGTTACAAGAGGTTGTCCACATTCTTCGCACACCGGCTTTTTTGCATTTGCAGGATGCTGAGGCATTCTGTCGCTTGCGTGTTGGCATTTAGAAGTAGTGCTTGTGTTTGAGCAAATATACTCAATACTATCGAGGCTCTGTAATTCAAAGCATCGAGGACACAGGAATTTACCTGCCATAGTTTTTTCGCCTCCTTATATGTTATTTCCTGCTTTGCAAGCAATTTTGAAAGATTTGTAGTTCTTGTCATTCAAGAAGAACATTTTCAGTCTGGTATCTGGCTTCATCGGTGAAACATCAAATTCAAAGGTGTACGAACCCTTGATTTCGGTATTATCGTTCACCGTGCATACGATGTCACCATCGCCACGCTTCAGCGGAGTGCTCTTGTATTTACTTACAATCGCAAATCCAGGGAATACGCAACCGCCATCCGTTTCGATTTCAACGGTCAGCGTACACTTTTTACTGAATAAGCCAGCCTTCTTGTATTTGAATGTATAGAACACATCTTTTTGAGGTTCATTACTAAGTAGAGCACGGCAAGCATCTGAATATACACGATGACCGTCGCTTTCAAAGTATGTATAGACCTCGGCATAAAACGTTCCCTTTGCAGGATTTGAAATTAGGATACCTTCATTTGCTTCATACTGTCTCTTACTGCACTCCACCTTATGAGCCAGCGGGTCATCAATTCCGGTGGGGTAGGTATCCATTCTATAAACGAGTAGAGACCTATCAATCTTTTTGGGCCATGTAAAGTTGACATACATTTCCGTTGCAGCAGAGTTTATATCAAAGGACACATCCTTTGCAGCGGGAACCGAAGATATGTAAGATGCCACATTCAAAATGACATTCGAAGCATTGATAACACCAGGGACGATGTAACACTCACCGACAAAGTTCAATCTAAACTCTGCTTCTGTAAGGCTCTTCAAATTGATGTCAATCTTTTCATACTTGCTCAAAAGCTCGTTCAAGTCGTAGATTGTTCCAATGGCATATTCCGGCTTTTGCTTTGCGTAGAACAGAATTACATCCCATTCAGATTGAGTCCATTTAGCTTGGAAAACCTCATCAACCAACTGAACCGAGAAGTCCTGCAAAGGTTTAGCAGGCTTTTGAGGTACAGCAGATAAATAGGCTTTTTCGGAGAAGTACGTTTTACCATTTAACGTGTGACCTGCGCTAATGGCGAACCAATAATTTGTGCCGTTAGTCAATCCGTTGACGAGAAGCCCGTCCAAACGTGTACATGGAATGGTTTCATACTGGCTATCGTCTTGTGGTCTTTCATAACCGCAATATTTGTAAAGACGAATTTCGGTAACGGTCGGAGCCTTAGTCCAAGACAGCGTAACTATTTCGTCGCCACCGATAGCTTTCAGATTAGTAACCTTTCCAACAATGGCAACCGCTTCATCAAGACGAGTAGCTTTTGAATGAACACCAATACGAACCGCAAAAACGGAGTAATACAATACGGCATTCTTAGGAGCGTTGCTGTCAGTATAGGCAAGCTCCTTGCCACTATAAATCGTCGCTCCATCGGTAGGTCCATTAGGATATGTATTTTCCTTACGAACCACGATGTAAGAGATTTCGCCAATAGACGGACTCGGCTTCCATGTCAAGGTGATTTCATCGCCAACCCTTTTACTGTTCAGCGTAGGAACTTCATCGGGCGGGAATTTCTTCAAGCTCTGGTTGAGTTCGTCGGAGTCAGCTATAAGCTCTGTGAGCTTCATGGCGATTGTAAACGCTTCATCGCCAGATGCACTTCGCATTACAGCGAGCTTGCTCTCTACTTCTTTTAGAACTGTCGTAACCTTATTGGCAACGGAAGGGTCGATACTAAAACCACTTGCTTTCGCCTGGTCAATTTTTGTCTGCGCAGCATACATATTCTTATCTTGAATATCCTTCATAATAGCTGCAATAGTATCTGCCGCTTGCTTACGTTCGTCTTGAATGGTTTTTTCAAGGCTCAACACGTCAGCGTGGTTGGGCCAATATGCCTTTGCTTCTTTTACGAGACGTTCAGCTTCTTCAAATGCTTTTTCTGCATATTTCTGTTTTGCTTGACGTAACAGTTCAACAGCCTTGTCCATCTTTGTGAGGTCGAAACCACACTTTGCACAGACTTTGGCAGAGTTGTTATTTTCAGCAGAACAAGCAGGGCACGGAATAATAAGCGGCTTTCCGCATTTTACACAGTTCGTAGTACATGCAGGGTTTTCTGTGCCACACAGACCACACACGATTTTGTTCTCTGGGAGAGCATAGCCCATGTATTCACAGTAATTATTGATATAAACCGATGCGTCGGAAACGCTGAGTCGATATTGACCAACGGCTATGTCAATCAGACTTTCTTTCATCTTGGGTTCAATGCGTTTCTGGTTGCTCATTGCCAGTTCATCGACAGCCTCATTAACTGCTCTATACTTTGTGAGATTCACATAGTTGTCGTATTTTCTTTTGCTTGCCGCATCCTTGAAAATTACAACGCACAGACCGCACAAAGCTTGAACTGCGTTATCACGTCCAGTTTTATCGCCTTTCGCCAAGATTTTTTTCTTCATTGAATCGGCTGCTTCGCACAACTGATTGTATGAAGATGTAGGAGCAAGACCCAAGAAGTCATAAAGAGTTTTTTCTTTCATGTCCAACTGCTGCATGAAGTTTTGGACATTTCGTGCCTGTGTTTTATCAAGAACTTCGGACGGGTCGATTTCTTTTCGTTTCTTACCGCCAGTACCGAACTTTTTCTTGATTTCTTCAGCGGTAAAACCAAATGTTCCGAAAACTCTTCCCAACTGCTTTAAGTCTTTTTCGGACAGTTCATCGCCTTTAGCACGATACAAGCTCAATTTAGCTTCAAGCTCTTTTTCCTTGCTGTCTTTTATTTGTTTTGCTTTTGCAGCTTCCTGCTTGCGGGCTGCCGGGTCAAGCATTACCTTTTTAATATTCTCAAGAGCTGCCAAATACTCACTCGCTTTGGCTTTCTTTACAGGATTAGATTGGTCACGAGACCATTGTGCTTGTTTCTTTGAAATAGCCTCGCTAATCTTATTGGTATCACTTTCCGGCGGGTCGAATGGAAGCTCTAAGAGAATAAAATAGTTTTCCATTACAATACCGCCTTTCTTCGCAGAAATTTAATGTCTGAATTATTAGTTGACACTCGACTTGTTGCTACGACGAATAGCATCGGTCATTTCCTGCTCGGACAAGGCTTCGGTGGTCTGGAACTCAGCATCAACTTCACGACCATCCTTCATTTCCTTTGCATGGAGGTGAAGCAGACCAGATTCGTCCAGACGGAAAGTAACCTGGATTTCGGTATCAAGAGTAACACCTGCAGGCAGAGTCAGCTCAGCAGTACCGATTTCCTTGCCAAGTTCGGGGTCAACCTTTTCATCAGAAGCAAGGCACTCCATAACTTGGAAACGAACAGACTGCTGATTGTTCTGGCGAGGATAGAAAGAGTTAGTACCCGTTGCAGGAAGTTCAGCGTTTTTGATGATAATATTGAACAGCTTCAACTGGTCATTTTCATCATAAGCACAAGTACCAAAGCTACGGCTGGATACGTTGATAATCTTAACGTCTTCACCGGGGAGACGACCGCCACGCATCTGGATATTTGCCTTTTTAGCCTCTTTCTGAAGGTCCATCTGTCCCTTGTCAACCTGTTCCTTGACTTCTTCAACGCTCTTGCCCTGCTGCTTAGCGATTTCTTCAAGAACGATGTTGAACTCACTCATCTTGTTTGCATAGATAGCAGCGCCCTTTGCAACAGATTCATCGGGGTCAAACATCTTCGTTTCGATACCGAACTCACTCTTAACACGGCTCATAACCTGGGGCATCTTGGAAGAACCACCAACAAGAAGGATTTCACTTACGTCCTTCTGAGAGAAACCCTTCTTTTCAGCTTCCTTGAACATATCACGAGTCAAGTCGATAGTACGGGTGAGCAGGTCTTCGGTCAGCTCATCAAACTTTTCACGAGTCAACTCAACACGAACACGTTCACCCATGTAGTTGACAGCAACAGGAGCCTTTTCCTTGGCACTCAACAGCTTCTTTGCACGTTCAGATGCAAGGCTGAGTTCCTGGAATGTTTCTGCATCTTCCAAGATGTTGTCGGGAGTTCCGGTCTCGGACTGATACTGTTCTGCAAGATACATCAGAATCTTTTCGTCCCAGTCTCTACCACCGAGGTTGTGGTCGCCGCCGGTTACTACGACTCTGATTTCACCGGGCTTGATGTTAATCATTGTAATATCGAACGTACCGCCACCAAGGTCATAAACCAACACGGTTTTGTTCTGGCTATCGTTGGTTACACCGTATGTAATAGCTGCAGCAGTAGGCTCGTTGATGATTGCCATAACATTAAGACCGGCAATAACACCTGCAGCCTGTGTTGCATCACGTTCTGCCACACCGAAGTATGCAGGGCAAGTGATAACAACATCACGAATCTTTTCGCCATCATCGAGCTTTCCTTCCATGCGGAGAGAGTCCTCTGCATCCTGTACAACCTTTTTAAGGATGTAGGAAGAAATTTCTTCGGGCTTCATATCAATGCCGTTAATGTTAAGGCTAAAACCGGGCTTACCGATGTTTCTCTTAATCAATTCAACGGTCTGGTAGGGATACATTTTGAGGTTTTCTTTTGCAGCAGAACCGACAGTAACATCGTTCTGGCTTTCAAAATATACTACGGAAGGTGTTGTTAAATCACCTTCGGCATTCTTCAGAACAACGGGCTTGCCGTTCTCGTCGATGTGTGCGATACACGAATAAGTTGTACCAAGGTCAATACCAAATACTTTTCCCATGATTTTTGTTCCTTTCGTCTCTATATTTTAGATTTTTAGTTTTCGGAGGGAGTTTCGGAGCTTGCTTCATATTTGAAAATCTTGATTCTCTCTGGTCTGAGAACCTTATCGCCCTTTTCGTAGCCATCAGCGGCACGAACCGCTACGAGATTATCCTTGGACTTGTCATCCGTAGGCATAGTCTGAATAATCTTCTGGCGACGAGTATCTACTTCGTGACCGGGGACACGATAAGATTCGATGTTCTGACGGTAGAGAATGTCTTCCAAGTCTTCTGCAATACCCTTAACAATTCTAAGGAGTTTCTTGTAGTTTTCCTCAGTAGCTTCTTTCTTTTCGTACACACGAACGTGACCCTTAGTGGTGTCAACGAGCTGGATAATATCCAAAGCAATCGTATCAACAATCTTATCTAAAGCTCCATTCTGATAGCGAACCAATTCACGGTGCATATTGTCGAAAAGACCGTTCTTGTGTGTATCTTCTGCAATCTTGTCATCGAAAGTCTTCTGTAAAGTGGCGAGTGCCTGCTGAACAGCATCCAGTTTTGCGAGAAGTTCTGTCTGAGAAGCGTCAGCTTCGTTCGGAACTTCCGTCACTTGCTCTGCACCATCGACAGGGGTAACATTTTTTTCATCCATTGTTTTCTGTACCTCCTCTTGGTCTGTAATAGCTTCTATTTTAGATGAATCTTTTGTTGGTAATCCTGCTTTCAAATCATCTAAAGCCTTCTCGGGCATTTCACGCAAATAAATCAAATAATTATATGCACCTAAAGGAGAAAGCGGATAGTTTTGATTAAGTGCTTCTGCCGTGTATCCAACTACAGAAAGTCCCTCTTTGGGAAACTTTTTGTTGGCAACATATTCAGAAAACTCCAAATAAATATCCTTGTGCCGGGCGAGTTTAGAAATTGCCATATCAGCTCGGCGCTCCGATAAACCACAGTCTGAAAGCAAGTAATTTCTAATCTTTTCTCTTCTCAAGACAGCTTCGCTTTTGTTTCTGTAGTTGTCAACATACCATTTGTCCAACATCTTAATGGCATTGTACATTTCGTCCGAATCCATATTTCGCTCAATATAATGGAATAACGGCAGAACAGAGTAATCACGAGGATACGTTCCTGTAACAATCTCCGTTTTCATTTCGCCAAGAAGCGATACCACGCTTTCATATCGTTTCATGCAACAAGGGTCGCTTGAACTCGCATTACTAAATATGTCGATACATTTGCTCATAATTTCATCAAAGTTCACTTATCTCACCTCCTATAGTGTGTTTCCAAAGTCATCAGCAGGCGAAATTATGCAAGCCAGAGCAGAGCAGCCGCCAAATGAATGAAAGCGAGGAATCTGCAAGCGAGCTTTTCGAAGCGCATAGCGATTCTGCGATGATCTTTGAGTTTCATGAAAAAGCATTCAACAAGATGCCTTTCTTTGTAGTGATAGAAATCGGTGTACCACGAATCAGCTGAATTCGACTTCGGCGGAATACAGAAATCAGCGTCATGGTTAGCGATATATTCACGGTTTTCCCATGAACCATAGGCCTTGTCAGCAAGAACCGTACTGCCGGAAATATCGAGCTGTTCAAGACAATTTTGCATCATGACTCCATCATGTACCTGTCCACCGGTGAGCTCCAGTACCAAAGGGTAGCCGAGTCCATCCACTACCGCATGGATTTTGGTCGATCTTCCCCCTCGGCTGATTCCGATATGCTGATGATCATCATATCCCGGAGCCCCTTTTTTGCACCGGCACTTGACCGATGCGCTTTTATATAAGTTCCATCGATACACAGATCCTGTATATCCGGATTCTCGCGAACACTTTCAAACAACTGCTTGAGTTTTTCGTCTTTTTCCCACTGCGAAAACCGTTTGTACACTGTTTGCCACGGACCATAGTATTCCGGAAGATCACGCCATGGAGCCCCGGTGTGCATAATCCAGAGAACTCCATTCAGGAGTTTGCGGTTATCCGCTTGCGGTCTTCCGGTTTTCTTTGGTGTATTACCGAGAAATGGTTCGATCTTCTCCCACTGGACATCATCGATTTCATATCGTCTTGCCATCTTTGCGCTCCCCGTGTTTATCTTTGTCGTAATCATATTATACACGATACGAGCGATTTTTGCAAGATGTTATTCGATTTCTTTTAAATAATTGAGTTTAGAAACACACTCTAATTTACCTTACTACACCAATTCTTATTTGGTGTCTCAATATAATATTGTGTTGCTCCACCATCTCTATGTTCAACGCCATCATTTTTTGTAGGCGTATCTTGTGGTGCTGCAGTACCCTTTAATGCCAACGTGCCATTTTCGGGCTTGGATTGATATTCTCCGGTCAACGGATTTCCCCAGCTCTCACAAACAGCCAGTTTATTACGAGTTTCATCAATAGACATAGGCTCCTCTGACCACCATGACCCATAACCATAATCGCCTTGTCCCTCGGTGTCATAACCACGACGATACAGTTCTTGAGAGCCATCCATTTGAACAACTTCAATTTTTTGGTCAGTAAAGCCAAGCACGGTCGTTTCATCAACCTTATCAAATCCGATAGAGTTTAACTCTTTCGCAATTTTTTCAGCTTTTTCACGACTGTCAAGCGAAGGGTCTTCGCTAATGTCTGAGATATTCTTGTTCACTTCCGCAATCTTTTTCTCGTCCGGGGCATCCACTTTGCGGTCTAAATCATCTGGTAGTTGTGTGGACTCTGTTTTTTCATTAGACATCTCCGGAGGTCCAGTTGTGGAAGGAGGAGCATCGCTATTATTCTTGTGGTCGCTTTCTTCGTAAGTCTGCTTTGCATCCATGTCCGGTGTTTCTTCCGATACAGGAATAGCATCTTTTACGTCTTGAGCATAATCACGAGCATCTGCTTCGACAGGCTGATTCTGATATTCATAGAAATCATCCTCTGGTCTTACATAGTCATCAAAGTTTTCTTTGAATTGATAATCCTGCTCAGTCTGAGGATTATCTGCTCGTTCATGCTGCCAACAATGTCGAGACTCATGAGCGATAGTATCTGCGGTTTCAGCAGCATCGCCCATATTAAAGCGATTTATGTAAATGGTATTATTGCTCGCTGCGTAACCACCGTAATCGCCAGGGTCTTCATTGTTGTAGTACGCAATGTTGGGCTTGTTTTCAAGCTGGAGATCTTCTGCGATACTATCGCGGAGTTTCTCTACAGCTTGTTCCTTTTCTACTTGCGAAAGGCTATCCCACTTGTTTTGGTCAAATGCACCTAAGTTCTCACGAGTTTCACTACTGATGTCTGACTTGTTTGCAACATCCTCCGGGGCAGTATTGCTTTCCGGTTTCATGTCTGTACTATCAGCAGTAGAGGCATTTGCGTTCTCAGGCAAATTTGCAACTTCAACGGGAATTTCATAACCCAATTCTTGGGCGGCAGCAATTCTATGGCGACCATCGTCGGCAAAGGAATAACTTCCGTCAGCTTGTTGCTCAACTTTAATCATATTCTCCGGGTCAAAGTAGGCGTGAGCCGTATCTTTTAACTCCGGGTCTTGTTTGATTTCATCAAGCGACTTACCACTATCTAATGCCTGCTGAACGTCTGGTATTCTTTCAGCCATACGCATATAGTCTTCCTTGGTGTTGCCGTGGTGATTCCAGAATTGGTCGCTGTCCATGCCTTGTGCGTATGTCATATCAATGTCAGAAGCATTAACCATTACACAGTTATCGGGAAGCTCGGTAGCAGATACATCCTTACCGCTTTCCGGAGAAGGAGTAGATACATCTGTTGTTACTTCCATACCCAAAGACTGTTGTAAATCAGCATTGAGCTTCTGCCATTCTGGGTCTTGGGAATACTCTGAATAATCATCGGGTCCGTAGTTGTGTTCATTCATATAGTCCGCCATGTTAGACATAGCCACTTCGGGAGTAGGGGGAGTAACTTCCATACCCAAAGATTGTTGTAACTCAGAATTGAGCTTGTACCATTCGGGGTCTTTAGAATATTCCGCATAGTCATCGAGACCGTAGTTATGTTCGCTCATGTACTCCGCCATATTATTCATAGCGGTACGATATGCGTCTTCACCTTCGGGGGTATCAGCCTTATTTTCCATTTTTGCATTGGTATCGTCGGGCTGTTCCTCGGTTTGGTCACGAGTATCAGTAGAGTTATCTTCTTTATTGTCCAAAGTGTCAGTCTGAGCTTCGTCGTTATTGTTTTCACCGGTGCGAGAGGCATCGTTTTCAGTATCTACCTCGTTCGTGCTGTTTGCATCTGCAGATTCAGTTTGCTGCTCGATGCCATTTTCTGCAGGATTCCTATTTTCGGATTCTGCGGCATCGTCAACATTCTTATCAGCATTTTCAACATCGGCGTTTTCGGTTTCATCTTCAGCTCGGTCTGCTGCTTCTTGGTTTTCTTCGACAGCTTGTTCTTCTTCCCCTTTATCACGTTCGGATTCGCTGTCGTCTGTGGTTTCATCATCACGATTATCTGAATCCTCGTCAGAGTAATCCTCTAATTCTCCAGGGTCTTCATCTTCATCGTAATCATCATCTTCGTCGGCGTTAGTCTCAGCATCATCGGTTTCACCATCATTGTCCATATCGCCATCGGCTTCGTCGCCGTCAGCGTCGGAGTCGGTATCCTCGGTCTGAGCTTCGCTATCATCCTGTACATCGTCGATGTCGTCACCGTCTTCGGTATCGGATTCGGTATCACTCTCAGTACCATCGGTTTCACCGACGTTGTCCATATCGCCATCGGCTTCGTC
>ENA-ORPF01001692-ORPF01001692.1-human-gut-metagenome-genome-assembly--contig:-NODE-1692-length-16788-cov-3.307237_pt1 | contig 16788 bp, 17 predicted proteins | sample MGYA00242140_ERZ509070 | MGnify/ENA primary metagenome ERZ509070 (study PRJEB26280, sample SAMEA2338713) | human gut metagenome | biome: human gut; feature: human-associated habitat; material: faeces... | reverse complement strand
CCTGTGTCACCATAAGCGCCATAATTCACCTTATCCGGATGAAAGGCTGCCATAATTGCTCTGGCAACTCTTGCAACATCCTCAAAATATGCAGCTCTCTCTTCAGCTGTAAGCTCATTCATATCACCTACATGCTTCTTATGTGCAACAATACATCTTCCCGGATGACTCTGCTCTTTGAAAAGATATACCTTAGATGTCTCAAGCTCACAAATCTTAATTCCGAACTTTGCTACAAGTTCTCCCTCAACGCAATATGCGCAATTGTTATCTATCATAACCATTCTCCTTTTAACTCTTTATATTATTCAGCAGGGCAGTCCTTGATGCTGAAGCTTATTCTTCCCATCTTGTCCTTGCCGAGGCATACGCAGCGGACTGTATCGCCAAGTGTAAGCACATCCTCAACATGATTGATTCTTTCCTTGGCAATCTTAGAGATATGTACCATACCTTCCTTACCAGGTGCGAATTCGATAAATGCACCGAACTCCTTGATGCTTACAACCTTACCTTCAAATATCTGTCCTTCTTCAAAGTCTGTAACGATAGTATTGATATACTTAAGTGCCTTCTGCATTCCTTCGCTCTCAACACCACAGATAGATACGAAGCCGTCATCGTTAATATCAATCTTAACGCCTGTCTCTTCAATAATCGCATTGATTGTCTTACCGCGCTGGCCTACAACGTCACCAATCTTTGCAGGATCAATCTTTGTCTGGATAATCTTAGGAGCGTACTTGCCAACCTCTTTACGTGGCTCTGCAATTGCAGGCTTCATACATGTATCCATGATGAAAAGTCTTGCTTCTCTTGTTCTTGCAATAGCCTCTTCAACAATCGGTCTTGTAAGTCCGTGAATCTTGATATCCATCTGAATAGCTGTGATACCTTCTGTAGTACCTGTTACCTTGAAGTCCATATCGCCAAAGAAATCTTCAAGTCCCTGAATATCCGTAAGTACGATATAATCGTCGTCTGTGTCTCCCGTAACAAGACCACATGATATACCTGCTACCATTCTCTTAATAGGTACACCGGCTGCCATAAGTGACATACAGGAAGCACATGTTGATGCCATTGATGTTGAACCGTTAGACTCAAATGTCTCGGATACGGCACGGATTGCATATGGGAACTCTTCCTCTGACGGAAGTACAGGTATAAGTGCTCTCTCTGCGAGTGCTCCATGTCCAATCTCACGACGTCCCGGTCCTCTTGAAGGCTTTGTCTCACCTACTGAGTATGAAGGGAAGTTATAGTGATGAATATATCTCTTAGCTGTAACATTCTCATCAAGTCCGTCTACCTTCTGTGCCTCTGATAAAGGCGCAAGTGTTACAACATCGCAGATCTGTGTCTGTCCTCTTGTGAACATAGCCGAGCCGTGAACTCTCGGAATAAGGTCAATCTCTGCTGCAAGCGGACGAATCTGTGTGATAGCACGTCCATCAGGTCTCTTGTGGTCCTTAAGAATCATCTTCCTTACAGTCTTCTTCTGATACTGGTATACAGCTTCGCCAAGGATTGCAAGCCATTCCTCATTATCAGCAAAGGCTTCCTTGAACTTCTCTGTTATTGCATCGATGTTAGCTTCTCTTGTCTGCTTGTCATCTGTGAATACTGCAACTTCCATCTCCTCAGGTGTTACGATTGCCTTCATTGCATCGAACATCTCCTGTGGGATAGCGCAGCTCTCATATGAATGCTTTGGCTTGCCAACCTCGGCTACAATCTTATTGATAAACTCAATAATTGTCTGGTTTACTTCGTGGCACTTGTAGATAGCCTCAATCATCCTGGCTTCCGGAACTTCATTAGCTCCACACTCAATCATGATTACCTTCTGGCTTGTAGAAGCAACCGTAAGTCTCAAATCACCATTCTTCCACTGCTCCTGTGAAGGATTGACAACAAATTCACCATCAATCATACCAAGCTGTGTCATAGCACATGGCCCGTCAAATGGGATATCAGATATACATGTGGCAATTGAAGCACCAAGCATGGCAACAAGCTCAGGGCGGCACTCAGGATCTACTGACATTACCATATTGTTAAGAGTAACATCGTTACGGTAATCCTTAGGAAACAGAGGTCTCATAGGACGGTCAATAACTCTTGATGTAAGGATTGCATTCTCTGATGCCTTGCCTTCTCTCTTGTTGAAGCCACCCGGAATCTTACCTACCGCATAAAGCTTCTCCTCATATTCTACGCTGAGTGGGAAGAAATCAATTCCCTCTCTTGGCTCCTTTGATGCTGTTGCTGTTGAAAGAACAACAGTATCACCGTAATGCATAAGTGCTGCACCGTTAGCCTGTGCACACACTCTGCCAACATCAACAGTAAGTGTTCTGCCGGCAATTTCCATTGAATAACTCTTGTACATTTCCATTCTCCTTTTCTGATTATTTATTAATAGACAGAAGCTCCGAAACAACTGAAATACACACTTAGACCACATAGTGTGCCAAAATCAGGCAAAAGTATGTATTTCAGTGGTCTCGGGATAAACTTCTGTTACCATACTTACGAAAAAAGAGGCGGAATGTCTCCCGCCTCTAATCTGCAATTACTTTCTGAGTCCTAAACGCTCAATCAAAGCACGGTAAGCATCGATATCATCCTTCTTGAGGTACTCAAGCAAAGCTCTTCTCTTACCAACCATCTTAAGAAGTCCTCTTCTTGAATGGTGATCCTTAGCATTAACCTTAAGATGCTCTGTAAGCTCGTTAATTCTCTCTGTAAGGATAGCTACCTGAACCTCAGGTGAACCTGTATCCTGTGGAGTTCTACCGTATGCAGCAATAATCTCTGCCTTCTTTTCCTTTGAAATCATCGTGATTTCCTCCTTAAAAATAATATTAATCACCTGATATTAAGACAAGGCTGGAGTATCCTTTGCCTGAATATCGGCTCACATACTCATTTAATATATCACACAGTGTATGCATTTTCAAGCATTTTTTTAAATCATAAACAGCTGTCTTGCGAACTGTGCATCGGCATCTATCTGCTTATGCAGCGCCTCAATATTATCAAACTTCATCTCAGGTCTCTGAAAATGCCTGAGCTGTACTTCCACATTCACTCCGTATACATCTTCATCAAAATCAAACAGGAATGTCTCAACACTAATCTCGGCATTGTCCTTTACGGTAGGCTTGATGCCTACATTGGTAACTCCATAAAAGCTTTTTCCGCCGAGTATTGTAACAGATGCATATACACCATTAGGCGGAAGCAGTTTTCCTGCCGGTGGGTATATATTAATCGTAGGAAGGTTCATTGTCCTGCCAATCTGGCTTCCCTTCGCAATAACGCCGTTAACCGAGTATGGTCTTGCAAGGAGCATATTGACAGTTTCCATATGTCCTACCTGAAGTTCTTCCCTGACAAACGTGCTGCTTATCTCACGTTCTTCATAACATTCTTTTGGGACAACAACAAGTTCAAATCCGGCTTCATCCGCCATATCCGCAAGCATCTGTACATTACCGCGGCCGCCTTTGCCGAATGTATAATCCGGACCTACTACAACACACACTGCTTTGAGACTTTTTCTTATTATATCTTCAACAAATACTTCAGGCTCCGTATTCATAAACTCACTTGTAAATGGATACTCGACCAGAATATCTATGCCAAGACTCTCTATAAAGCTTCTTCTCTCAGCATTGGTCATGATATAGCTCTGTCCCGGAGTCTTGCTAAGACTTACCGGTATATGGTCAAATGTAAATGCTGCTGACATTGCACCATATCCGGAAGCCTTATCCCTTACCGTTGCAAGCAGCTTCTGATGACCTTTGTGTACGCCGTCAAACTTGCCAAGCGTCACAACAGTAGCACCTTCAATTGTAAACTTATCAGTATCATGAATGTATCTCATTCATCTGCTCCTCAATTATCTCCTGCTGCCTCACCGGCATCATAAAACATCTTAACAGGCACAAGACGGCCTTCTGCGTGTCTGTATATCCCGACGAATATTCCGCAGGAATCGTACATCCTGAAGCTCTCGTCATCGTGTGCAGCTGCTTCCCCTTCTACTGCAATATATTCCTCAGTCACAGGTATCATATTGCCATTATGAAGCGCAGCATCAGCACGCTCACACCCATGTATGGCACGATATTTATTGAATATTGCATCTATCGGTATAATATTGTCTGCTATATCGCCAAGCAGGACTTTTGCCTGAACACTTCCAAGCGTAAGCGCATTATCTGTATTAAAGCAGCCTACCGACGTACGTGTAAGCTCCTTCATACATGCACCGCATCCAAGTCTGTCTCCTATATCATTGCAAAGTGTTCTTATGTATGTTCCTTTTGAACATTCTACTGTCATTCTGACAGTATGTTCCTGAACATTAAGCTCGTTCACCCTGATTGATTCTATTCTTACATGCCTTGGTTTGCGTTCAACCTCTATTCCCTGCCTTGCAAGCTCATAAAGCTTTCTGCCATTATGCTTAAGTGCAGAATACATCGGAGGTATCTGCTCATAGTCTCCTACAAAGCTGTCTATTGCATCCATTATCTTTCGTGCATCTGTCTCAGGTTCACACATTCTGATAACATTGCCTGACGTATCCTGTGTATCCGTGGTCTGCCCAAGCAGCATAACAGCCTCATATGTCTTATTCCAGTCAGTAAGCATATCACACATCCTCGTCGCCTTGCCTAAGCATACCGGGAGAACCCCTTGGGCATCAGGGTCAAGTGTCCCCGTATGGCCTATCTTTTTCTGATGCAGGATGCCCCTTAACTTTGCAACGACATCATGTGATGTATATCCTTTTTCCTTGTAGATATTTATGACGCCATTAATCATATATTTTCTTTCCCATCTGCAGTTCAAGCTGTGCTCCGATGTTATTTATAATGTCGTGAACCGTTCCATGCATTGTGCATCCGGCAGCACGTACATGTCCGCCGCCGCCAAAATGCATTGCTATCCTGCTGACATCAATATAGCTCTTCGAGCGCAGGCTGACCTTGTATTCATGAATGCCGGTCTCATATAGAAATATTGCGACTTCAACACCATCAGTAAGTCTTAACTGTTCAATAATGCCACCGAGCGCCTTGCCGTCCACGCCATAAAAATCCATGGTTTTTCTGTTAACAGCTGAAAAAATGCATTTACCATCGTAGAAAAGCACGCTTTCAAGAAGAGCTCTTCCAAGAATCTGGTTCTGGTTATACGTCTTCTTATAAAAGCTGTTGTCTATTATATCCGAATATGCAATGCCCTTTTCCATCATGCGTCCTGCGATAGTCATTGTATCAGCAGATGTACAGCTGTATTTGAACACGCCGGTATCATGAATAATTCCCGTATATATGCATTCAGCCGTATTCTTACTTATAAGACTGTCATCAAGTGTTCCGTACAGTACTTCACATGTAGAGCTTGCATCCGGCATAATAACTGATGCATCTGCAAAACCGCCATTGCTCACATGATGGTCAAGGCATATCTTCTTAACCGAATTATTGTAGCACTTTACAAACGGCTTGAATCTTTCCACGTCCGAACAGTCAAGCACAAAAAATACATCGTGCGCCTTGTCATCCGCTTCATGCTTTATCTCATCAATTCCATTGATATAGCCGAATTCATCACCAGGCTTTTCAAGATATACATCCACCTGAATACCAGGCATATTATCAATAATATAATTGTATAATCCCATGCATGAGCCTACGCAGTCACCATCAGGACGTACATGTCCCGTAATTCCCACAGTCTTTGCGCCCGCCAGTTCTTCTGCAATATTCATATGGCTGTCCTCCTGTCTGTTCTTCATTCCTGCTATTATTGTTCATTTCCGTTACTGTTCTGATAAGTTCTCTTCATCCTCATCACCGCCGTCTTCAAGCCCTGCGTTAACCTCATCAATAAGACGTGACATTCTTACTCCGTACTCAATTGACTGATCAAGTATAAATCTTATCTCAGGCGTATTTCTCAGATTAACCGTATGTGCAAGTTCCCTTCTGATATATCCTTCTGCGCTCTTAAGACCGGCAATCGTATCCTGCTGTGCTTTTTCGTCTCCGAGGACACTTATATATGCCTTACATGTCTTAAGGTCAGGTGCGACCTCCACCGTCACGACAGATGTCATCGGGTGGATTCGCGGATCCTTAATCTCATTATGGATAATATTGCTCAACTCTCTCTGAACTTCGCCATTGATACGTGTATTCTTAATACTGTTTTTACGCATATCATTCTCCATTTCTGATTATCACAATATTACTGTCTTGGAATCTCAACCATCTCGTAAGCTTCCATAGTATCATCCTCTTTGATGTCGTTGAACTTCTCAAGAACAATACCACACTCATAGCCTTCCTTAACTTCCTTAACATCATCCTTGAATCTCTTAAGTGATGCAAGAGGACCGTCATATATAGTCTCATCATCTCTCTTAAGACGTACGGATGCATTACGTGTGATATAACCGTCAAGTACATATGAACCTGCAATTACACCTACACCTGAAGCCTTGTATGTCTGACGTACAACAAGCTCACCTGTAACCTTCTCTTCGTACTTAGGCTCAAGCATACCCTTAAGTGCTGCCTCAACATCCTCGATGGCATTGTAGATTACCTTATACAGGCGGATATCAACCTTCTCACGGTCAGCAACAGCATGTGCCTGATTATCCGGCTTTACATTGAAGCCGATAATGATGGCATTAGATGCTGAAGCAAGTGTAACATCAGATTCATTAATGTTACCAACACCGCCATGGATAATCTTAACAACAACTTCTTCATTAGAAAGCTTGAGAAGACTGCTCTTAACCGCTTCAACAGAACCCTGTACATCAGCCTTAACAATAAGATTAAGCTCCTTAACATTACCTGCCTGAATCTGGCTGAACAGATCATCAAGTGAAAGCTTAGCCTTAGTATCATCAAGAAGCTTCTCTCTTCCTTCTCTGATGAATGTCTCAGCAAAGTTTCTTGCTTCCTTATCATTCTCTGTTGCAACAATAATCTCACCGGCATTAGGAACATCATTAAGTCCGAGTACCTCTACAGGTGTAGAAGGGCCTGCTGACTTAACCTTGTTACCCTTATCGTCAGTCATTGCACGAATCTTGCCATAGCATGAACCGGCAGCAACATTGTCTCCTACATGGAGAGTACCCTTCTGTACAAGGATATTGGCAACCGGACCCTTGCCCTTGTCAAGACGTGCCTCAATCACAAGACCTCTTGCCTTACGGTTAGGATTAGCCTTAAGTTCAAGCACTTCCGCATCGAGAAGAATCATCTCAAGGAGATTATCAATACCCTCCTTAGTATGTGCAGATACCGGACAGAATATTGTGCTTCCGCCCCAGTCTTCAGGAATAAGTTCATATTCTGTAAGTTCCTGCTTAACTCTTTCAATATTGGCATTAGGCTTATCAATCTTATTAATTGCAACAATTATATCAATTCCTGCTGCCTTGGCATGGTTGATAGCTTCTACTGTCTGTGGCATTACACCGTCATCTGCCGCAACAACAAGGATTGCAATATCAGTTGACTGTGCACCGCGCATACGCATTGCTGTAAATGCTTCGTGTCCCGGAGTATCAAGGAATGTAATCTTCTGTCCGTTAATCTCTACTGTATAAGCACCAATCTTCTGTGTGATGCCGCCGGACTCCTTGGCTGTAACATTAGTTGAACGGATTGCATCAAGAAGAGAAGTCTTACCATGGTCAACATGACCCATTACGCAGACTACAGGTGGTCTTGTAACAAGTGTTGCAGGATCTTCTTCATCTTCCTTAAGAAGCTCTGCTATAACATCAACCTTCACTTCATGGTCACAGATGCAGTTGAACTCAAGTGCAATCTCCTCTGCTGTATCGTAATCAATCTCCTGATTGATAGTAACTACCTTTCCCTGAAGAAACAGCTTCTTAACAACAGCTGCCGGCTGAACTTTCATCTTATCTGCAAGTTCCTTGATTGTCAGTGTATCAGGAAGAATGAGGTTTTTAATTGTCTCTTCCTTCTCTACAGGCTTTGCAGGAGTATTCTTCTTCTGGTTAGCGAACTTAAGATTCTCTTTTGAATCTCTGTCTCTTTGATTCTTACGGTCATTATTGCGATCATTCTTACGGCTGTCCGGCTTCTGCTCAAATGTAAAATCTTCCTGGATAGTATCACGTCTGCGGTCATCTCTTCTTGCGCCCTGTCCGCCTCTGTTATCACGGTTGAAGCTTCCCTGACCGCCGCCTCTGTTATCTCTGTTATAGCCGCCCTGTCCGTTACGGTTGTCACGGTTATCCCTGTTGTAGCCGCCCTGTCCGTTACGGTCTCTGTTATCTCTGTTGTAACCGCCCTGTCCGTTACGGTCTCTGTTATCTCTGTTATAGCCGCCCTGTCCGTTGCGGTCACGGTTATCTCTGTTGTAACCGCCCTGTCCGTTACGGTCTCTGTTATCTCTGTTGTAGCCGCCCTGTCCGTCACGATTTCTTGTGCTGTTCTGCGGATTATATACCTGTGTTATACGTGACTTCTTCTCTCCGTCCTGATTCTGTCCCTGACCGTTCTGATTCTGTGGTCTTGCTGACTGTTGCTGATTCTGTGTCTTAGGCTGTGCAGGCTGCTCAGTTCTTGCCTGTGCAGGCTGGGCGCTCTTAGTCTGCTGTGATGCATTAGCAGGTGCATGCGGTGCATTACCATTCTTTGTTGCTCCTGCCTGAACATACTTGCCTGACTTTGCAAGGCTCGCCTTTACCTTAGGAATATCATCATCCTTAATCCCGCTTGCCGGCTTATAATCCTTATCCTTGTCAATGCCCTTAAGTGCATCTATAATATCACTGCTCTGGACATTAATTTCTTTAGCTAATTCATGAATTCTCATAAATAAAAATCACCTTCCTCACATTCTATCAAATTCATCCGTGTCATCATCTTCAAATTCTTCGTACTCCGCAACAGACTGCTCAACGCCTGCCTGCAAAAGTCTCTTCTCTATTGCATCTGCAAATCCATCATCAAGAACCGCAACCGAAGCCTGAATATCTCTTCCAAGCGCATGCCCGAGTTCTTCCTTACTGCTGTATAAATAGCACGGTACCTGATAGAATGTACACATGTTTATGAATAATTTGTGTGTATTTTGTGATGCATCTGCCGCAACAATAACGACTGCCGCTCTGCCACTCTTAACTGCCTTTTCAACCGAGAATTCGCCACCGGCCAGTTTCCCGGCCTTCTTGGCAAGTCCAAGCATTGATAAAATCTTATCTGTTCTCAATCTCAGCCAACTCCTTCTGAAGATTCTCATATACTTCCTTTGGAATAGCCTGCTTGAATGAACGCTCCAGTCCCTTATTCTTAATCGCCTTATTAAGACATTCGGCATCAGGACATATATATGCGCCTCTTCCGCTCTTCTTGCCTGTCGGATCAAGAATAAATTCATTCTCAGCTGTATGAAGTACTCGAATCATTTCTTTTTTGCTCTTCATCTGCTGACAGCCTACGCACTGTCTTTGCGGTATCTTCTTTACTGTGCTCAAACTCTCACTCCTATTTTTATTCCAGTTCTTCGTTACCTGCTTCTTCCTCAACATCTCCATCCTGGATGTCTTCGTCCGGAAGTGCATCATTCATATTCTCTGAATATTCAGCGTCATCATCATATGACTCTTCGTTGTAGCCTTCATATTCTCCGGCTTCTCTTGCCTGTGATTCACTCTTGATATCAATCTTGAAACCTGTAAGTCTTGCTGCAAGCCTTGCATTCTGCCCTTCCTTACCGATTGCAAGTGAAAGCTGGTAATCAGGAACTACGACCTGTGCCGTCTTCTCTTCGTCATCGGCTATAACGGATACTACCTTTGCAGGGCTGAGTGCATTCTCAATGAGAATTGCAGGATTCTCACTCCAGTTGATAATATCAATCTTCTCACCACGGAGTTCATTGACAATCGCATTAACACGTGCACCGTTAAGGCCTACACATGCTCCTACAGGATCAACGTCAGGATTGTTAGACCACACAGCCATCTTAGTTCTTGATCCTGCCTCTCTTGCAATTCCCTTAATCTCAACAGTTCCGTCCTTAACTTCTGTAACCTCTGACTCAAACAGTCTCTTAACAAGATCCGGATGACTTCTCGACACCTTAACGATTACTCCCTTGGCAGTGTCAGTAACACTTACAACATAAAGCTTGATTCTCTCTGTCGGTACGAATACCTCACCCTTGACCTGCTCCTTAGGAAGAAGTACTGCATCCATCTTACCAAGATTAATACTTATCTTATCTCCGTTGATACGCTGTACGATACCTGTTACGATATCCTTTTCTTTCATTGCGTACTCAGAATATACTGACTTTCTCTCCTCTTCCCTGATTCTCTGAAGAATAATTCCCTTAGCCTTCTGGGCTGCGATTCTGCTGAAGTCCTCCGACTTAATCTCTACATTAATTCCGTTACCGATCTGTGCCTTTGAATTAATCTTAACTGCATCTTCAAGTGAAATCTGCTCAACAGGATCCTCAACATGCTCAACTACTCTCTTAGTAATAAATACACGGAAATCTCCTGTGTTACGGTCAATTCTTACAACAATGCCATCATCCTTTGTTATGCCAAAATGCTGCTTGCATCCTGTTATAAGAGAATTCTCGATAGCCTCTATAAGTATATCCTTGCTGATTCCTTTCTCCTTCTCCAAAGCATCAAGTGCTCCAATTAATTCTTTGTTCATTTTACTGTTTCCTCCTCAATCTGATTAATCTGTACTATTAAAATTCTATTGCAGGTCTTATAAGTGATATCTCAGACCTCTTTACAGTTACCTCTGTGTCGTCATCCATGACAAGCGTAGCACTTTCCTTATCATAGCTCTTAAGTTCCGCCTCAAATTCCTTAACTCCGTTAAGCGGGGCAAACAATTTTACTTCGAGGAGCTTACCAAGATTTCTCTGATAATCCTTATCCTTCTTAAGCGGTCTGAGAAGTCCCGGCGAACTTACCTCGAAGATATAAGCATCGTCAATATAGTCTTCCCTGTCAAGTATCTCATTAAACGCACGGCTTATCTTCTCACAGTCATTAACCGTAATGCCGCCATCCTTATCAATATACACTCTGAGATACCAGTCAGCACCTTCTTTGACATACTCAACATCAACAAGCTCAAAGCCTTCCGCATCTATAAGCGGGGTTATGAGTTCTTCCGTCTTCTTCTCATATGTTTCTCTTTTTGACATACACAGTTCCTTTCATCATCTCAAAAATGAAGGAGTGGACTTGCGCCCACTCCTTAACCTACTCTACTATACTAACTCATATTACCATAAAATGCAACTACTTTTTTGCAGCATCGCGTTTATCCACCATTGCCTTAAGAAACTGCAGACCGAATATTACAACTCCTCCGATAAGAAAGAACCATACATTGAATGTTTCCAATGTCATTGGTGGCTGCGGATTTTCCTTAAGTGAAGCAGGTCCGATAGCTATCGCATAGAACGAGCCAATCATCATTCCAAGGATAAAGTACATCATTGCACTTCTCTTCTTTTTAAGTCCATAACTTAACACCTTAACCACAGTAAGGACACCTGCTATAACTCCGCATCCGAATATTATAAGTGCCGGAAGATATGTGAAGTCAAGTTTAAAAAACGAAGAAACCGCGCCTATAACCGCCTGATACAGACCAAACACCAGAAGCAGTGTTGAGCCCGATATTCCCGGCAGTACCATTGCTGATATTGCAAACATTGCCGTAACAAACAGATATATGCCTACTCCCAATCCAAAATGTCCCCAGGCAAGATCTATTCCGTTACCCAGCACGCCATGCACCGAGAAATATGCAACAGCAACTACTACTGCCGCTCCGATTAAACTGAATACTATATTATAGTATCTGCCCACAATGGATTCTTTTTCTTCCATAATGATTATAGGCATTGCAAAAAGCACAAATCCTATAAACAGCGAACTGATATTATATATATGCTTCTCAAAAATCTGGTTGATAATAATAGATGCCATTGCCATACCTATTATCCATCCTGAACCCAGCTTAACAAGAAACAGCACAGCTGCCTTTCTCTTTTCCTTGTCCTTTGAAACAATGTTGTTGAGTGAGCCAATAAACTCATCATAGATTCCCATAAGGAATGCGATTGTACCGCCTGATACTCCCGGAACACTGTCCGCAAGAGCCATAAGGAATCCTCCAAGCACTCTGATTAACATAGCTTTTCCCTTCTTAATTAAATTTTATGCACTGCATGTACTTCAGCACCTTAGTAATGTTATCATTATGATATAAATACTGTCAATGCATATTTAATTAAGATATAATTAAGCTTGCTTTAAACGCAGGTACAAAAAAGCCTGCATGATATTCATGCAGGCTTCTTAGTAGCCAATAGGGGAATCGAACCCCTGATTCCGCCGTGAGAGGGCGGCGTCTTAACCTCTTGACCAATTGGCCTTAACGCTTTATTTCTTTTATTTTGTTGCCGTTTCTTGCGACTTGTTTATAATACTACATCCTTTTACAAAATGCAAGCACTTTTTTTAATTTTTTTAAAAAATTTTCAAAAAAGTGTTCCAGTGTCATGCAAAGCCGATAAAACCTGCAATTTTAAGTATTGCAATATACATTAAAATTGCACTTCCAATGATATACAGTGATTAAAATCAAAGGTCATCAGGATATTAATCACACCATCAGAAGTGCATATTCATCTCAGGTGTCAGGATATTATATAAAAGCTACTCTTCGTCCTCTGAAGTATCATCAAATACTGCACTTGCGCCTGCATTGATAATTGCTTCTTCTTTTTCATCTTCCTCGTCATCTGAAATAATCTTAATCTTGCCTTCGTATAACTCTTCAACTGCAATTGAAAGTGGTTTCATTCCCTTAGTACCTTCAATAAGAGGTTCATCACCGGCAATAATCTCTCTTGCTCTCTTGGAAGTTGCAAGCACGATTGAATAACGGCTCTGTACTACCGGCTCCTCGCCCTCCTCAACATTCTGGTTAACTACCTTCATTAAATCTGCATAAGATGGATGTATCATCGTATATCTCCTTTCCACATATTAGTAAGCTCATCTCTAAACTGATTAATCTTCTCCAGATTATTGGATGCCTTGCAATGTTCATTGCCTATAATCTCATGTATCTGTTCAACACAGTCATCGAGCACATCATTGATAACTATATAATCATACTCTTCGACGCCCTGCGACTCTTCGACCGCCCTGAGCAGTCTCTTTTTAATCGTCGCCTCATCTTCAGTGCCTCTGCCCTCAAGTCTTTTTTTAAGTTCATCAGCAGTAGGCGGCATCAAAAACATCAGAACTGTATCAGGAAATTTTTCTCTGATCTTCAATGCCCCCTGAATCTCAATCTCCAGTATGACATCAAAGCCGTCCTCAAGCTTATGTTCCACATAATCTCTTGGAGTTCCATAATAATTATCAACATATTGCGCATGCTCAAGCAGCTTATCTTCAACTATCATCTGCTCAAACTCTTCCCTGGTCTTGAAAAAATATTCTCTTCCGTCAACCTCTCCCGGTCTTGGCTGTCTTGTTGTCGCCGATATCGACAGAGCATAATTGTCATACTTCTGAAGAAGACTCTTCACAACCGTTCCCTTACCGGAACCCGAAAAACCCGACAGTACAATTAATAATCCTCTACGCTTCATGCCTTGCCTCCGTTTCTGTCATTGAATTAAGACGTCCGGCAATCGTATCCGGTAAAAGTGAAGAAAGAACCACATTGCCACTGTCCATCACTATGACAGCCCTTGTCCTTCTTCCCTGTGTTGCATCAATAATGCGGCCTTCCTCTTTGGCTGTCTGAACAAGCCTCTTGGAAGGTGCTGAATCCGGAGTAACAATCTTATCCGCATTAATTATATTGCCAAATCCAATATTAACTAACTTTGTCATTCACAACCTCACTGATACGACCCCTAATTATGGTATTATACACAATATCAGACCAACAATCAAGATATTTTACTGCATTCTTATGATTCCGTGCCTGAAATCATTCTCAATCCTGATACCGCATTTTTCAAAAACTGTCTGATTATAAACATCCGCTGCATATATATCATCCTTAAGCAGCCATGATTCATCTGCAACCTTAGTTATAAGAGGTATTGCGCAGGTCTTGCGTATCGCTTTGAGATAATCGCTTCCTGCCTTATCAAATCCAAGTATTCTTGCATACTGCGGCGGATTATTCCATGCATCAAGCTTAATATCCAGCAGTATATGTGTAAGTGCCCTGCTTATCCTTGTATAAGTAAGTTCGCGGCTCTTAAGCTTCATTATAAGTTCTTTCCAGCTTCCGTCAAAGTGCTCTTTGCCGTAGAGCCTGGAAATCTTATTAGCAAGCTGCATTCCTACATCAGAGTAATTAAGAAGCAGCGCAGAGTCATCCCTCATAATCGAATATATCTTATAATTAAGAAGATACGAAAAGTCATCCGGTGTCATAATCATTCCGCTATCAACAGCTTCCCTGAAAATATCCCTTGCACACGCAGGGATTCTGTCAACCGCTTCATCTCCTCTTTTATCTCCTGTAAGCATATTTCTTATTGCTGCCGCAGATGCATTTTCTCCGCCCGGCACAGATATATCATTATAGCCCTGCCCTTTGCGCTGTATTGTACATATCTCCATAGATGATGAAAATCTTTTTACTGCTTTTATATATTCAATTCCAAGCAGATTATTAGGGAAATCAAGCACCGCTGCATCAACTCCCTGTATTCCTTCAGCTTCAATATATTCTGCAAGAGCATTGCACCTTGCCTTCGGAAATGAATCCCCATTAGATATATATCTTTTAATTGCCTCAGAATACTCTGCCGGTTCCTCATACAGTATCCCCGCTATAGTCTCAAGCATCCCGGCATCACCCAGTTCACTTCCAAAGCATATGGAATCTATCCCCATAAAGTGCAGAATACTCACCGCTCCAAATGCAAAGCGTTCCGCACTTGCCGTCGCATAAAGCGCCGGCAGTTCTATAACAAGGTCTGCGCCTCCCTTCAGCGCCATAGCTGCCCTTGTATACTTGTCTGCAATTGCCGGTTCTCCGCGCTGGACAAAATCTCCGCTCATGACAACTACAGCTACATCACTTCCGGTAATCTTTTTAGCCTGCTCAATATGATACATATGCCCTTCATGGAAAGGGTTATACTCAGCAACAAGACCAACTGCCTTCATTAATATCTCTTCTCCTTCAATATCTTCTCTTTCAACTCATTCACAGCACTTCCCCATTCACCAACAAGCCGTTCATAGCTGCACGCTGCATTGGCAGGTGACGTGGACGGAAGCGCTTTTTTAATTATACCCTCAAGCCCATCATCCTTACCGTAATACTTTTCAAAATATCTGTACGCAGCATTTCCATTAAACATTATAGCCTCTATGCCGTATTGCTTAACAAGTCCCGGTATATCATTAGGCACTTCATGTCTGATGCTTGAATCCGCCGAGGCATGTATCTCACACATTGCAAGCGTATCCCACAAAGCAAATCCGTTACTGAGTATAAGATTCTTCTTGTCATCTATCGTCTGTGGGACATCTGCCTTTACTATATCTGCAAGCATTCTCCAGAACCTGTTTTGTGGATGCCCGTAATAAAACATATTCTCGCGCGATTTTACAGACGGAAAGCTTCCGAGTATCAGTATTCTGCTGTCCTTATCAACAACCGGTTCAAACGGATGCTTTACTGATGTCAGTTTTTCTGTATACAATTTTCACACCTCACCATAAAAAATATTCCCAATATTGAAATTACAGCCTCAAGCATGAATACATTAAATAACGGCATTGCATATAGCTTAATGTATATACAATACCGTTATCCCAACCTGTTAAGTTATAGTGGAGTAGACGGGAGTCGAACCCGTGTCCAAAAGCTCATTCACTGTTCTTCTACTATCATAGTTGATTATTTGACATTCCCTCCGGTACACGAAAACCAACACTCTTGCACCTTCAGTAGCTTCATAAATCTATTACCTGCTCAAAGCTTTGCAGATAATGTTCCCTACAAAGTCGATGCCAAAGCTAAGCTGTAGGACACTTAACAGTGACAGCTGCGATTAGGCAGCGTAAGCTAAATCGTTATTAGCGTTTATATTTAGGTTGTGATTTGACGCATCACCTGCGAATAGCTTCACCAGTTTCAAAACCCCTGTCGAAACCTTTACTACCCCTTATCATTAATGATAAGTCATAAAGATTATAACTAATTTATATCATTATATTCAAAACGTCAAGTGTTTTTGACAAAAATGCCGATATTTTCCGCTTATATCGATTATCATACGATTATAATGCAGCAGGAAAACACCGGCATTACAAGTTGATTATATAATCCGGCTTACTTATCTTCTGCCTCATCAGCTGCAGTTTTCTTCGTTTCACCGGCTTTCTCAGCCATAGTTTCTTTAATAACTGAATCAACCTCGTTCAGCTCTTTGCCCAGATAGCTTGGGAGTTCCATTCCTGCCTGCTTGAACATCTCGTTCATAGGTGGAATTGACTTCATCATTCCTGACAGAAAGTTAGCTGTTGTAGGAGTTCCGTCCTTGCCATTCATGGAATCCCATACAGTAACCTTGTCAATCTTGATATTCTTGATTGCATCAACCTGAATCTGCATAAGCTCCTGAATCTTATCAGCAACAATAAGCTTGACTGCTGAATCCGGATCT
>ENA-ORPF01001690-ORPF01001690.1-human-gut-metagenome-genome-assembly--contig:-NODE-1690-length-16790-cov-9.317239_pt1 | contig 16790 bp, 9 predicted proteins | sample MGYA00242140_ERZ509070 | MGnify/ENA primary metagenome ERZ509070 (study PRJEB26280, sample SAMEA2338713) | human gut metagenome | biome: human gut; feature: human-associated habitat; material: faeces... | reverse complement strand
CTCTGCGTGGAGGTGGAGCGCCCCATCGACAGCACGGGCATCGACCATGCCCAAACCTACGCCCAACTGAAGGACATGCTTCTCGGCGACGAGCGTCACTGGTTCACGGCGGGGGAAGAGGCGGAAATCCAACGTACCAACGTGGCTTTCTACCGCACTTACCCTGCGGAAGAAAGCATTCGTCCGCCACTTCCGTGCCGCCCGTCCGGGTGAAGAGGCCCTGTCCGTTTCCCTTCCCGAGCTCATCGCCCTGTTGCGCAAGCGTCAGCCGGGCACGCTCACGGGCATCGGGATGCAGGAGTTCAGCCGCGCCCTCGTGGCCGCAGACGTGGAACGGCGGCATACGGAAAAGGGTAACCGTTACAGGATCGTGCCGTTGGAGACTTCCGATTTCCAAGACCTGTATCTCTGCAAAAAGAGTTAAATGAAGTCCCAAACACCAAAGAAAAGGAAAGAAGCCCTCCGGCATTTGACCTTGCCAACAGTACCAAAGAAATACCTCTTTGGAATTGCTTCATATAGCAAAAAAGATTACCTTTGCAACGTCACACCGACCCTTTAGCACGGAATACAACCATGGGAAAGAAGATATTCAATGAAGACCGTTACGTGAACCCTTACACCGACTTCGGGTTCAAGAAACTGTTCGGCACAGAAATGAACAAAGACTTGTTGCTCAGTTTCATCAACAGTTTACTGCATGGCAAAGAAAAAATAAAGTCCCTCACCTACCTCAACACCGAACATCTCGGAATCAGTGAGGCAGACCGGCGGGCCGTATTCGACGTGTACTGCGAAAACGAAAGGGAAGAAAAAATCTTAGTGGAAATGCAACGTGGAGAACAACAGTTCTTCAAGGACAGAAGCCTCTACTATTCCACGTTCCCCATACAGGAACAAGGAAAGAAAGGGAGTTGGGACTACCAACTCAAGGCCGTCTATGTCATTGGCATACTCAATTTCACCTTCGACCACAAGCATGACACATACTACCACCACGAGGTACAACTGACGGACAGGAAGACTCAGGAAGTGTTCTACGACAAGTTGACTTTCATCTATCTCGAGATGCCGAAATTCAACAAACAGGAAAATGAGCTAAGCAACATGTTCGACAAATGGCTCTTCGTGTTACGCAACCTGACGCGCCTCATGGAGAAGCCTGCGGCACTTCAAGAACGCGTCTTCACCAAACTGTTCAAAGCTGCCGAAATCGCCAAATTCACCAAAGAAGAATATGACCGCTACGAGGAAAGCCTGAAAGTGTATCGGGACTGGCAAAACACTATTGCCACAGCCGAGCACAAAGCCTTGGAACGAGGTCTGAGACGCGGACTGGAACAAGGACTGGAACAAGGACTGGAACAAGGACTGGAACAAGGACTAAAACAAGGTTTGGAACAAGGATTGGAACAAGGATTTGAGCAAGGAGAACAGCACAAAGCCAAAGTGATAGCCCTCCAAATGAAATCCAACGGTATTCCCACAAATATCATTGTACAATGCACAGGATTGAATGCCAACGAAATAGAAAAGTTATAATTAGAGAATATCTACCGACAGACAAAGAAGCCGTCATGAATCTAATCAAGTTGAATACGCCCGATTATTTCGCAGAAAAGGAAGCGGATGATTTAAACAAATATTTGGACAAAGAAATAGAACGGTATTACGTCCTACTCGTCAATGGAACTGTCATCGGAAGTGGTGGAATAAATTTTGCAGAAAACAAAACGGTCGGGAAAATAAGTTGGGACATGATACATCCGAAATTTCAAGGCAAGTCATTAGGGACAAAGTTATTAAACCATAGACTTGAAATCCTGAAAACCATTCCCGGTATTCAAAGAATAACGGTGAGAACCTCACAAGCAGCTTATAAATTTTACGAAAAACAAGGATTTGTCCTACATGAAATCAAAAAGGACTATTGGGCCGACGGCTTTGACATGTACAGTATGGTATATGGAAAAGTTTCTAAATATCAACCAATTAAACGGTTTCAATATTTGTTGTAAGAATGATGCCTGTCAAAGGCCGTAAAATACCAACTACTGAAAAGGTGATGGCTGCAACTGCAATAACGCTGTTTACGATTGCTAACCTAAAACTCCACCGTCACCCCTAACGTGGGCAACAGTGTCCCGCTTATTTGTTCTATACGCCGCATCACATAACGCTGCTCCTTCAAAGGCACTTCGGGATTCGACACAACGCCGGTACTCATAAACACATCCGGCTGACGTAGTTTGCTAACGGTCACATTCTGTAAGTCAAGATACAATCCCAGGCGCCAACGTTTGAAAAAGAATTCTTTGTCCACCCGCACATCCAGTTGGGCATAACCTGGTAGCCGCTCTGCATTGTAACGGCTGTAATCGTAGGCTGACTTCCCATTCGCATCCCAATACGTCACGTAGGACGAGGCTATCTCATCGTACGGCGTATAAGGAGAGCCGCCGATGCAACTCAACCGTAATCCTACGCTCCAACGGTGTGGGAAATCATACGTACCGCTCATGTTCAGAATCACTCGATTGTCCCAAGCCGAAGGGACATAAGCGGCATGACGGTCGGCACGGTATTCGCTACGGTACCAAGTAAAAGAACCGGTCAGGTTCAGACGGTCGGGCAAAGTCCAACGCATCAAGGCTTCCACTCCGTAGGCACGGCCTTGCGCCGTAGACACCAATGCCTCGTTGCCTACCACACCATAATCCGTACCCTTGCAAGTCAACGGAACCCCGTCGGCCAACGAAAGCGGCACACGGTGATAAGACTTATAGAACCCTTCTACCGATACAGCCCAACGGTCATTGGCTTTCCATTCGCCGCCCCAAGCTGCCTGCGCCACATTCATATAACGTAAATCCCGGTTGACCAACCGGTTTGTCGCGTCTTTATAGCCCAACGCCGTGTAAGGCGGCAATTGGTGATACCAACCTGCCGAAGCTGCCGTCGACCAATGGGGTGAGAAAACATAACGGAAAGAAGCGCACGGAGATAGCTGTTCCCACGGACGGGACATGCGCGACAAATAATTATTGCCGTCTGCCCGCACCCCGACCGACGCACTCCATCGTTCTTCCGGAGCCGTATAAGCCACAGAGAACGAAGCTCCATAGGCGATAAGCCCCAAATGGGTACGGTAGACAGACCAGTCCCCGACCGACAAAAGACGGCGTTCACGGTCGGTATAATCCATGTAGTTCAATTCCGCACCCTCTTTCAACGTCCAACCACCCGGCAACGTCGTCATATTCTCTGCACGGAACGTGGTCTTTTGCTCTGTAGAACGCAATCGAAGCGTGAGATTCTCCTCAGTACCCTCGTCATTATTCCGGTATTTCAGATTCTTGTCGTTCAGGTAATTGTGGCTCAATACGTACGTCTGCACATGCCTTCCGGCATAATGTCGGTAAGAAGCCCCTACCGTAAAAGTCTCTTGCTCTATCTTGGGCAGATAGCTCAAAATATAATCCGAACCTTCGTCTTCTCCCGCCAAATCCGTATTCAGTTCCATCCGGTCTACTCCGGCCAATGCCATCACCGTCAGTTCGTCGTACGGCGTCAAACGGGTCTTTACCTTAAACTGCCCGTCGATATAGTTCGGAAGGAAAGGCAAACCTATCATTTTAAAAAGTAATTGCAAATAAGACTGGCGCAAGGAGAACAGGTAAGTCGTCTTTTCCCCGATATGGCCGCTCCCGCTCAAGGCGGCCTCGGAAGCTCCCAAAGTAGCCTTGAACGTCTGACGCTCCGAAGAGCCTTCGCGCAAACGGAAATCGAGCACGGAACTCAAGGCTCCTGCACGGTCGGCCGGAAACGAACCCGTATAAAACTTAATCTCACGCACCAAATCGGCATTGACGATGCTCACCGGGCCTCCCGTAGCTCCCTGCGTGGCAAAATGGTTGATGTTCGGAATCTCTATGCCGTCCATATAAAAACGGTTCTCCGACGGACCGCCGCCCCGCACTATCAAATCGTTACGGTATCCCACCGGAGAGAAGGCCACACCCGGATAACCGCGCACGATACGCGAAATGTCCCGGTTGGCTCCAGGGCTTTTCTCTATCTCGCGAAGCCCTATGACCTGCACGCTCACCGGAGCCTCAGCTGTCTTGCCATACGACTTAGGACGTACAGTCAAAGTATGCAACGACTTGACATCTTCCTCCAATTCAACGTTCACTTCGGGTGTGACTGCCGAAACGATATAATCCGGTGTATCCTGCGGCACATATCCGGCCGCCGTCACCCGGAATGAAAAAATACCGGGCGGCACGTGAGGTAATACGAACACACCGGCCGTATCAGTCACCGCACGCAAGGTGTCCATCGAAGTAGGAAACACAAAAGCCCCTACCACCGGTTGGCGGCTCGTCCGGTCTATCACTTTGCCCGTCACACGAAAAGAAGACTGTGCAACTGCCTGCACCACCAAGAGACTACATAAGAGCCATCCGCAGAAAAATTTCTTCATCCCAATTTGTTTTCATACAAAAAAAATGCAAAACGCATTTCAACACTCAAATACGCTTTTGAACAATGATTCTGCTATCACATTGGCCAACCTCACAGGTACGGCATTACCTATCTGTCGCATCGCTTCCGTCCAAGAACCAGATATGGAATAATCATCAGGAAATGTCTGTATCCGTTTCGCTTCAAGCACGGTATAATAACGTACTTTCCCATCAGGATACTTTATCATATTCTCCCCTCCCGGTACCCCATGCCCTCCAGCCTTTATGGTTTTGGACGGCTGATCAATATCACTGCCGGTATGCCCGGCATATTCTTTTGCACCGGTTCTTAACAGATGTTCATCGTACGATTCACTTGCTTCAAGCGGAACAGGCAAGCCCTGCAAAGCATCACGTACAGTCTGCCAAGGAGCCTTTACCGGTGGAAACATTCCATATTGAGACAATAAACGTTCCTTTTGCAAGGCCTGTTGTCTTTGTTCCCCAAAAGGAGGGATGAGATTATGCCTCTCCCAATAACTTCCAGTTACATACTTATCCCAAAGTAATGCTTCCTGCGAATGCGTTCCTTCTGGAAAATTCCAAGCCACATTTAAATCATTCCGGATGCCGACAATAACCACACGTTCACGCCTTTGTGGGACACCGTAGTCTGCCGCATTTAGCAACCTAAATATTACATTATACTTTAATTCTTTATAAGAACCTTCTGTATGAATACGTTCAAGCAATGAAAGATTTCTCTCCCAGTCCAAGTTTTTCAACTCCACATGAGGATAAGTAAGTTGCAGGATAATGTAACTAAAATATCGAGCAAATGACTGCCTCAGCAAGCCCTTTACATTCTCAAAAATAAAAACTTTAGGCGTTAACTGTCGAATAGCGGAAATTGCATATGGAAACATGTCCCTATCATCCTTGTATCCCAAAGCCTTTCCACCCAAAGAAAAAGGTTGGCATGGAGGACCTCCCGCAATAACATCTATATTACTGAACTGAGAAAATTGAAAATCCCGTATATCTGTCTCAAAAACGATATCAGGTGAGTAATTCCATCTTAAAGTTTTACAAGCATCTCCATTCCACTCAACAAAAGCCTGATGACGAGCACCCGCCATTTCAATACCCTTTGCTAAACCTCCAGCACCTGAAAATATTTCCAAACTATTAATCATATTACTCTCCCGATAAATACTTACAGACTTTCCTTTCTACATCAACCAAAGGCAAAGCCTTACCTTGGCACTTATAAGCCCAACTCCGTCCTGGATGCAATACGTCCCAATCTGATTTGGACTGATTATATCGTCCTTTTCCGGGATCATGATTGCCAAACCCATCTATCGAGCTATTCCATACCGGAGTATAACAACGGATTAATGCCGCTTCAATAGTTCCTATCATATCACAAGCGGCATTTTCCAATATCATGAAACGACAATGGAAATCTTTCAAATCCAAATTATGCACCTGGTTGATACTATTTGCGTGCTCACATAACCTTCTGTAAAGTTCATGCGAACTTTGAGATTTCCCAACTGTCCTTGCCTGCCTCCAACCTTGCGGCACGGCCTTACCTACATAAATCGGTTGCTTAAACTCCAACCTGTTTAAATCATAAAGTATCTTATAATAAGGATTCTTCCCTATATAATATAGAGCATACACCCCTGTACCTATGAAATTTTCCGGAGGTGGCAATTCATGAACAGGCGTACCATTGAAAAAACGTATGGTATCTTTTATTATTTCTTCAAAAGCATTCGATTTATACACATGCTTAGACCTGTCAAAAACATCATTCATTCTATACTTTTTAAGGAAGGTATATTATAAAATCTTCTTAGCTTATAATTATCGGCAAATATACTTATAGTTGCAAAATTACACTTTTTACTGGTAAAAATGAGAGCCAAAGACGGAAAAGTTGAGGATTTTATAAAAATCTGACGAATAAGCCTATTTTTTCACTACCTTTGTCCATCATACTTCGGATGGGATGCGAATGAAAAATACTTTCTACCTGTTACTGTTTTGGTTAGGACTTTCCCTGAAAGTTCCGGCACAAGCCATCTGGTCAATGGACTTTCCGTTCGCCGGAGAGCTGCCATCCAACGAAATGACGGAACTCTATCAGGACGAAGACGGCTTTGTCTGGATAGGCACAACGAACGGCTTGTCGCGCTACGACGGTTACCGCCTGCAAACGTTCCAAACAGACTACCGACATCCGGGCCGGCTTACCCACAACCACATCACCTGCATTGCGGAAGACAGTGCATACCTTTGGGTTGGAACGAGAAAAGGACTGAACCTCGTCGACAAACGGACTTACCGGATTACCACACCGGGAGAAGCCCCGTTACAGACCGCCTACATCCGCTCTCTTTGTTCCGACGGGAAAAGCCGTATATGGATAGCCTTAAACGACCGGCTATTGGAGTCCCGTTTCCCATACCATGAATATACCTCCATCAAACTACCTTCCCCAAACGGCAAACCGTCTTACATCAACTCTTTCTTTTATGAAAAAGGAAAAGAACGCCTATGGATATGCACGTCGAATGGGATTTTCGTCTATACGGACAGTACACAAGAACTACGCCACCTGCCGCCTGTGGGACAAACCAACTCTCCTTTCACGCTTTTCCAAGACAGGGACGGGCGGTACTGGCTCACCACATGGGGAGAAGGACTGTGGCAACTCCTGACCGATGAAACCTTGAGACATGTGGAATATATCCATCAGGACATACAGTCACCACGAGGGAAAGTGGCAGACAGCAAATTCTTCAGTACAAGCCAAGACGACACGTTCGGTTACATTTGGGCCTTGTCCTATAACAACCTGTACGCATTCCAGTATGACGACCGTACCGGCAAGTTGATCCCCGTGGCTTTACCCAAATACATAGACACCGGCAAAATGTACACCAAAATCCTGAAAGACCATGATGGCAACCTGTGGCTCAGTTCTTACGACCGGGGCACGTTGCTCACGTTTCATACGGAAACCATACGGAGCTACCCGTTGGACGACCTGCGCAAGACCTTGGACTGGATGCCCAATCTGCTCACTTTGAACCGCGACACTCAGGGGCGCTTCTGGTTCGTCCAAGACCGCTTCGGCCTCTGCCTCCATGAGCCGCAACACGGAAAAACCGTTTTTGCTACCCCCGAAATCCAGAACCTGACGGTAGATGCCCGCGTCACGGCATCCAGTCCTGTCAGCGGCGGCTTATGGGTAGCAGCTCCCCACCGCAACCAAGTGTACCTGTTGACATACGAACAAGGAACATTTAAGGTAAACCGCCGCATCCGGTTGTCCGACGCTTCCGGTGATTATGTTCCCGCCAACCAGATGGAAGAAACATCGGACGGCAAACTTTGGTTGCGCAGCGGAGGGCGTATGCTTTGCCAACCTGCCGACGGCACGTCCTTGCTCTCCACGTCCGATAGCCTGCACTTTACCGCCTTTGCCCATAGAGACGCTGTGTCCGCCTGGGCCGCCACTTCCCGACGTCTATATATAATAACGGTGGAAGGGAAACGCATGGCATGTATTCCGCAAACACGTGCCTTTCAGAACCACGAGGACGAGGAGGCGCGCTTTCTCTGTCCCGATGACTCGGGCGGCTTTTGGGTAGCCACCAATCTGGGGCGCATCCTGTACGGCCAACCGGAGGATTCGGTTTTCCAAGATTTCAGCGACCGTTTCGACACGCAAGGCATGACAATATTGAATCTGTTGTGGCGAAACCACCACCTTTGGATCATCTCCCACAACCGTTTCATCCACTACGACACACGGAGCCACAACCTGCAACAATACACTTCCTCGGACGGCAATATGTCTTCCCCCATCTTCCGCGACCAAGCTGCATTCCTTTCGGCCGACGGTACACTCTACGCCGGAGGACGTGGCGGTTTCGTATCAGTCACTCCCCCATCTTCATCCGGCTCTAAAGCCCCTTCACGTACGGTGATGCTGACCGACTTCAAAAGCGGTACGCGCAGTATGCTGTTCAATCCCTCCGGGCGGTACGCGTCCGGACAGCCCGACCGGCACACGCTTACCTTGCAACCTGAAGCAGCCAACCTTTCCCTCTGTTTTTCCACATTAGATTATGCACGAAGCGGAAAAGTACGTTACGCTTATCGGTTGGAAGGCCTCGATACCGATTGGAACTACCTGCAAGAAGGAGAAAACACGGCTTATTACCAGAAACTGCCCAAGGGATACTACCGGTTGGTCGTAAAAGCCACAGACCGTAACGGGCAATGGCAGGCTCCCGCCACGCTGCTCAGCCTCACGCAACTTCCGGCTTGGTACGAAACCATGTGGGCTTACGCGGCCTACGTAACCGTTGCCCTGTTTCTCATCTACGTACTCCTGAGGCTGTACTTGCAACGATTGCGCAACCGCAACCGATTACAACTCCAAGAAGCCCTGACACAAGCCAAACTGGATTATTTCACCAACATCTCCCACGACTTGCTTACGCCGCTCAGCGTGATATCCTGCGTAGGTGACTACTGGGAACGGAAGTATCCGACCGAAAAACGCCAGACCACGGTGCTGCGCCACAACATCTACCGGCTGAAACGCCTGCTGCAACAAGTCCTGGATTTCCGTAAGACCGAGAACGGCAACATGGTACTTCGCCCCGAAGAAGGCGACATCTTCGCTTTCGCCCGTCAACTGTGTACCCACCATTTCTGGCCTTTGGCTGAACAGAAAGGCGTACGGCTGAACCTCCGAATTCCGGAAGGCGAATGCCGGGGCACACTGGATTTTGACAAAACAGACAAGATACTCTACAACTTGCTTTCCAATGCCGTCAAATACACGCCAAGTGGAAAAAATGTCGATTTCATCGTGGAAATACGGCAAAACGGAACAGAAAAAGACGTGATATTCACCGTACAAGACGAGGGTGTCGGCATACCGGCCAAAGAACAACAAAGGATATTCGACCGCTTCTACACCGGAAGCAACGGGCGTAGCGGACAATCGAACGGCATAGGGTTGGCATTGGCACGGGAATTGACCACCTTGCACCATGGCAGATTAACACTGAAAAGCGAACCGGGAAAGGGAAGTTGTTTCACCGTGGCCCTTCCCCTGGACCTTCCGCCCACCGTCTCCGCAAAAGAAAACCTCGAAATACAGCTGATAGATGCTGAAGCACCCACACAAGACTTCACTTCACCAGAAGGTTTCTCCCCAATGCCGCAAGAGCCGTCTCCCGAAGCCCGAGAACCCGGAAACGACCGTCCCTCCATCCTCCTTGTGGACGACAACACGCAACTGTTGGAAATGATGGAGAAGATATTGGCCACGAAGTACCGGGTGCTCACGGCAGAAAACGGGTTGGAGGCTCTGAAACAACTCAAGGCAAGCGCCGTAGACCTCATCGTATCGGATGTCATGATGCCGGGCATGGACGGATTCGCCTTGTGCAGGAAACTTAAATCACAACTCGAAACTAGCCACATTCCCGTTATCATGCTGACAGCCAAACAGAGCGCGGATGACCGGGTAGATTGTTATGAAGCCGGAGCGGACGGTTATTTGGCCAAACCTTTCGAGTTGAAAGTGCTAGCCGCCCGGATAGACAATCTGCTCCATACCTACCGGAACCGCCAACAGGCTTTCAGGATGGAAGACCACGTCCGTCTGGCCGAACTGGAATATTCTTCCAACGACACCCAGTTCCTTCAGGACATGGCAGACTGTATCCACACCCATTTGGCCGAAGAAGGATTCGATTTGGAACAACTGTCCGGCCATTTGAATGTGTCCAAATCCACCCTCCACCGCAAAGTGAAGGCCATGACCGGGCTTACACCTTTGGAATTTATCCGGAACATCAGGCTGAAGTATGCCTGCGAGATGCTTTCACGCCGCGACCGGAACATCAGTGAAATCGCTTATGCCACGGGCTTCTCTTCGCCCAAATATTTCACCAAGTGCTTTAAAGAAGAGTTCGGACTGACACCCAGCGAATACCAAGAGAAAGAAAAATAAAACCGTAACAGGCAAAAAACAGTCGGGAAGGGGGTAAAAAACTGCCAGAATAGGATTTTACCCCCTTTCTGGCAGTTTTTTACTCCTCTGTAACCTTCCTTTTCATATAGTTTTGCAAACAAATCAATCAAAACACATAAAAAAATACAGATTCAAATGAAAACGAACTTACGTACACATCGGAGTAGCCGGCTGAAGTGGGTGGCCGCCCTCTTTTTCGCATTCGGAATCGGAAACGCCCTCCCGGTTTCTGCCAACTTCTCCCGTGCAGACGAGCTTGCCATTCCGAACGCTACACGTTCAAACCGGGAAGTAAACTTTAACAGGAATTGGAAATTCTTTTTAGGCGATACCGCTGCAGCCTCGCATCCGGACTTCGACGACAACCATTGGCGCACGTTGGACCTGCCCCATGACTGGAGCATCGAAGGCCGTCCTGAAGCAGACAATCCGGCCGGTAACGATGGAGGGTATTACCCCACTGGCATCGGTTGGTACCGCAAGACATTCGACTTAACTCCGGATAGCCGACATCCCGAAACCACCCTCTATTTCGAAGGGGTTTACATGAACGCGGAAGTATTCGTCAACGGACATAATCTCGGCATACGCCCCTACGGTTATTCAACTTTCTACCATGACATCACGCCTTACCTCAAAGCGGGCAAGAATGTCATTGCCGTGCGTGTGGACAACTCGGGACAGAAGAACTGCCGTTGGTACACCGGTTCCGGCATTTACCGCAACGTGAAACTTATCCGTACCCCTAAAGCACACTTTGAACCGTGGGGCATCGGCATCACCACCGAAAAAGTGGACCAAAAGACGCAGGTGGAAGTGGAAACCACGCTCGCCAACCGCAATAACGCCCTCCCGGCCACACTGCTTTGCACGGTCACAGACTTGGACGGCCACACCGTTCTCACACAAAAAGAAAGCGTCACCCTTGAAGCGAACCGGACAAGCAAAATCAAACTGCAATTTCCTTTTGAAAACGCCAAGCTCTGGAGTCCTGAAACACCGAACCTCTACCGGATGGTATGTTGCCTCGTACCGGCCAACGGAGAACCGGCCGACACGGTCACCACTACGTTCGGAGTGCGCCACGTGGAATACAATGCCGAAAAAGGATTAGTTCTGAACGGTAAGGCCATAGAAATGAACGGCGGATGCCTCCATCATGACAACGGTCCGCTCGGTGCCGCCTCCTACCGCGATGCAGAATGGCGTAAGGCACGGCTGATGAAAGAGGCAGGATTCAACGCCGTGCGCACCTCGCACAACCCTCCATCAGAAGCCTTTCTCGATGCTTGCGACCACTTGGGACTGTTGGTCATCGACGAATCGTTCGACGGATGGCGGTCAGCCAAAACGCCTAAAGATTACTCCGTCCTGTTCGACCAATGGTGGACGAAGGACATCGAGTCCATGGTACTGCGCGACCGCAACCATCCGTCTATCTTCTGTTGGAGCATCGGAAACGAAATCATCGAGCGCAAAACGCCCGAAGCCGTCCTTACGGCATACGCCTTGGCAGGCCATGTACGCCGCCTCGACCCGAGCCGTCCGGTGACATCTGCCCTTGCGGCATGGGACAGCGACTGGGAAATCTACGACCCGTTGGCTGCCGCACATGACATCGTGGGTTACAACTACATGATGCACAAAGGACCGTCGGACCACGAACGCGTCCCTTCGCGCATCATGATGCAGACGGAATCTTACCCACGCGACGCATTCGCCAACTGGGCACGGGTCAACGACCATTCCTATATCATCGGAGATTTCGTGTGGACGGCTATCGACTACCTCGGCGAATCGGGTATCGGACGCTTCTTCTATAAAGGAGAGACCGAAGGCGAACACTACCAACGTAACCAATTCCCGTGGCACGGTGCCTATTGCGGTGACATCGACCTTACTGGATGGCGTAAACCCATATCCTACTACCGCGAGATGCTCTTCTTCCCCGAACGCAACAAACTGTTCCTCTCCGTAAAGGAACCTTCCGGATACTACGGAGAAATCAAGGAAACCCAATGGTCCGTTTGGCCCACATGGGAGAATTGGAACTGGCCCGGACATGAGGGAAAGAATATCGACGTGGAGATTTACTCCCGTTACCCATCCGTACGTTTGTACTTGAACGACAAACTCATCGGTGAAAAGGCTACGACCCGGGAAGAAGAATTCAAAGCCATCTTCACCTTGCCTTACGCCCCGGGTACCCTTCGCGTCGCAGGCGTAGAAAACGGGCAGGAGAAAGAATCACGTACTTTGGAAACAGCCGGAAAACCGGCACGCATCCGGTTGACGGCCGACCGCACGGAAATCTCGGCCGATGGCGAGTCATTGGTTTATGTCGTGGCTGAAATTACGGACAAGAAAGGACGGGTGGTACCCAATGCCGACAATCTGTTGGCATTCGAACTCCAAGGGCCCGGTACACTGTTGGCGACATGCAGTGCCGATTTAAAAGATTGCACGGCTTACACCGCTCCGGAACGCAAGGCTTGGAAAGGCCGTGCCATGGCCGTCGTGAAAAGCGGACGGGAAAAAGGCGGCCTCACCCTGACCGTAAAGGGCACGGGACTAAAAAAGGCTTCCGTCAGCCTCGACGTAAAATAGCCTGAAAAGAAACAAAACCATATTATTAACCTGATTCCATTTTTTGAGACCATGAAACGTCTGTCAAAACTCTCTAAATTCGTTTGCACTGTCCTGCTTCTGGCAGGACAGGCAAACTTGTTCACCGGTTGCAACGATGACATGCCGGCAGAAAGTTATTACACCTTCACGGGAGAAATGATGAGTGATTTTCTCATCGAACATGAGAACTTCTGTCTTTTCAAACGCATTGCGGAACGAGCCGGGAAAATGGACTTTTTAGGAAGCCGTGGTTCACGCACCTTCTTTCCCGCGACCAATGCGGGCGTGGAAGCTTTCCTGAAAGAGAAAGGATATGCATCTGTGGAAGACATTCCCGCTTCATTCTGCGATACGCTGTTGAGGGCCTGCATCATAGAAAGAATCATGTACACTTATGACTTGCCCGAAACACAACAGGAAAACAACGAACTGGACTTACCACTCATCTTCGAAAGCAAGGGAGATACGTTGGATGCCAACCAAATGGCCTTGACCATCGTCAACCGCCGGGCCGCCATCATCAACGAATTGAAAAACGACTCCGTGGAAAACGGTGTGGTACATCCGGTTGACCGTGTCCTGGTACCTAGCACCAGTTTAGGTTCCACTCTGTTGGACGAACATCACGAGGATTTCCAGATTTATTACGAAGCCCTCAGACGGACGGGACTGATAGATTCCTTATACCGTTACCGGGACGAAGGATACGAACAGGAAAAAGGGAAGTATGCCCCTTTTACCCAAAGCATGCGCATCGGAAATGAAGACTACGTGGCCAAACTTCCGGACCACCGGTACAGCGGCTTCACCCTTCTCATCGTGCCGGACAAAGACCTGTACGGGAAATACCCCGACCGCTTCAACGAAAGCATGACCATGGACGAAAAGATCGATGCCCTATACGAATTGGCTGCGGAGAAATACAGCGGGGCAGATGCGGAAGCCATCTTCGGCCTGAACCAGACCGTTCCGGGTTCTGACAAGACATATAAGGAACTGTACTGGAACAAAGGTTCATTGACACACAAGTACAACCCTCTGAACATGTTCCTCTCCTACCACATCATCGACCGCCTGTTCAGCAGTACGGCCAAACTGGTAAACACCATCGGCATCCACACCGCATACGCCGACCCGACGGACTGGGTCAGCACGCTGCTCGACTTCTCCACCATCAAATTGGAAAAGGTGTACCGTCCGGTAGACCCGGCTGTCGAATATCCCTCCGAATTTTATGTCAATCATTGCCATGCTTCCCAATACAACAATTACGAACGGATCCGGGGTGCCCATCTGACCGTTCCGGAAGAAGAGAACTACTCTTTGAACGTGGCTTACTATTACATCGACGATGTGGTCGCTTACGACCCTGTCATGCGCAACACCGTCATGAATACCCGGATGCGAATAGATTTCCAACTCCTATGGCCGGAACTGACGAACAACAATATGCGGTTATGTGGCAATCCTCTTAAGGAGTACAACAGCGGTGACAACAGCGAAGACGGGACGGAAGGCGGAGGGTTCAACTATTACCTTCCTCCCGGCTACCTGAAAAACATGTCATTCAGCGAGAACACCATGTTCATCGTAAAACGGCCAATCATCTATTGGTCCAATTACCAAGGAGACGACATCGCCGTATTGGGTACGAGTTATGACGTGACGTTCCGTCTGCCATGCGTACCGCCCGGGGTGTATGAACTCCGCCTCGGATACTGTGCGTTGGACAGCCGTGGCATCGGACAGGTTTATGTAGACGGAGTACCACAGGGGCTCCCGATAGACATGCGCGATAAAGCCGATGCACCTAATATTGGGGGACTTTACAACGGATGGAACGGCGTAAGAAGCGAAAAAGACGGTGCTGCTGGAATTTATACGGAAGAAGAACTGCAGGAAAACGCCCGGACAATGAAAAACAATGGTTATTACAGCGGACCCAAAGGAGTCTACTATTACTTCGGAGGAAGCGGCACTACTACGACTCCGGCTTATGACCCGTCTAAATGCGTCATCTTTTACAATCAGAATGACTTGTTGCGACGTAAAATCTGCCAAGTGCAGGTACAACCCAACAGGCACCATACGATACGATTACGTTCCGTGCTGTCCAGTGCCACCAGTGGAGGCTTCTCTTTAGATTACATGGAACTCGTTCCCATAAGCATCTGCGGTCCCGGCGGTATCGGGGAAGACATCTATTAACGTGAATTCAATATACAAAAAATAGAAACCTATGAAGAAACATTTTTGGCTATATTGGACGTTCCTCACAACGTCAGTATGCGCATGGGCCGACCCGGTCGACCTGACAAAGGCACGTGAAATTGCCCAAGTTTACACGGAAGGCAACCACATTCCCGAAGCCGTGGAATCCCCAGTGTCCAAACGCGGCATGAGGAAAGACCACTCCCCCCTTTACATTTTCAACAGGGGAGAAGGGAATGGCTTTGTCATCGTGTCCGGTGACGACTGCCTGCCCCCCGTCTTAGGATACACCGAACAGGGGGATTTCAATGCACAGACCCTTCCGCCCACCCTGCTTGAATGGATAGAAGGGTATAGCCGAATCATCGAGGAGGCACAAGCCCAAGGCGCGAAACCACGGGTACTAAAACGAGCCGCTTCCGACAAAGAGAGCATAAGGCCGTTAGTGAGTGCGCATTGGGCGCAAGGCGCACCTTACAACAACCTGTGCCCTTTCCTTAACAACGGAGGAGGCCGCGCCGTGACTGGATGCGTGGCCACGGCAGCGGCACAAGTCATATACTATTGGCGCAAGGAACTGCCCGACCGCACACAATATGACACTCCCACTTATGGTTACGGCGATGCTCCCGTCATCGAATCATTCCCGAAAGGGACTCCCTTGCAATGGGAACTGATGCAAGACAGCTATGACGGCTCCACGCCCGAGGATATGAATACGGCGGTAGCTACCCTGATGTCCGTCACGGGAACCTCTACATGGCTCACCTACGGCTCGTCCACCTCGGGACAAATCAGTGATTTGGTCAACACCTTCTCCGGACAATTCCATCTGAACAGCCGATGCACATATAAATCCGGATACAGCCAGCAGGACTGGGAAGACATGATTTATGACGACTTGATAAAAGGCTGGCCCATCGTTTATAGTGGAGTACATCCCACGCAAGGCGGGCATGCAGTGGTCGTAGATGGCTATGATGCTACAAACAACCTGTTCCATTTTAACTTCGGTTGGGGCGGCGGAGGTGACGGCTATTTTACCGTAGATGACCAAACGGGTATGAACGGATTCAACACTTGGCAAGGCATGACCCACACCATACACCCGTATGACTATGCATTAGAGGGTAAAATAAAAACCGAAGCCATGCAAACCCGCATGAAAAACACCATTGAAGTGGAAATCACCAACCACGGCACCACGGACTACAAGGGGATATACCTTGCCATTGAGCGGAAAGAAGAGGAACCGGCAGACGTAAGCGATGCCAACCTGAGAGACGTGAACACGGTCGTCCCGAGCGGGGAAACGGTGACCGTGGAACTGACTTACCGGCCCAGCATCGCCGGGCCGTATTACATGTACCTCATGGACAGCAATGCGCGTATCCTGGCACGTCTGGCGA
>ENA-ORPF01001678-ORPF01001678.1-human-gut-metagenome-genome-assembly--contig:-NODE-1678-length-16882-cov-7.275866_pt1 | contig 16882 bp, 18 predicted proteins | sample MGYA00242140_ERZ509070 | MGnify/ENA primary metagenome ERZ509070 (study PRJEB26280, sample SAMEA2338713) | human gut metagenome | biome: human gut; feature: human-associated habitat; material: faeces... | reverse complement strand
GTCGCCGGCTGCGGCCTGTCCCCCACCGTGCGTGGCGAGGCCCTGAGCCTGGAGGAGTACGCGAGGCTGTCCGATGCGCTGCTGGCGGCAGCGGGTGAATAAAAAGCTTCCCGGCAAATGCCGGGAAGCTTTTTATTCGCCTTTTTCTATCTTTGCCTCCGTCTCCCGCCGGATGGCGGCGCGAAGCGCCGTGAGGTATGGGGAGAATGCCACGTGTTCGTCGGCGTAGGTCAGGTTCAGGTCGTACTCCCGGGGCAGCCAGGAGGAGATAGGGGACTCGTTGTGGGCGATGACGGCCTCCAGCTTGTCCAGCGCCTTATAGAGCTTGGCCTCCGGCGTCTCCAGTGCGTCCATCTCCGCGTACAGGGCGGCCATCTCCGCACGGTAAGGCTGGGGCAGCGTCTCCACCCATTGGATCAGAAGGGCGTCCTCCTTCGCTGTGTCGGCGTCGGTCTTGAGAAAGCTGGGGATGTCGCCGGTAAAGCACTCGCCCAGGTCGTGGATCAGGCACATTTTAATGACCTTGTCCATATCCGTCTCCGGGAACTCGTCCCGAAGAAAGAAAGCCGTCAGCGCCAGCCGCCAGCTGTGGTCGGCCACGCTCTCGTGGCGGTTCCCAGGCGTCCAGCAGTGGCGGGTGGTGTCCTTCAGACGGTTGGCGGTATGCAGGACGGAGAGCAGCTCTTCAGGCTTCATGGCGGGGCCTCCTTGCATTTTTCCACAGTATAGCACGCTGCCGCGGGGCAGTCAACGCTTGCACTTGCACGGCGGAGAAAAGTGTAGTAGAATAGCGGAAGAACATAAAGGAGGGAGACTTTATGGGAGTTTTGTACGCGCTGGAGAGCATCCGCACGCCTGCGCTGGATAAGATCATGTCGGTCATCACGCTGCTGGGCGGCGAGCTGTTCTTCATGGTCATCGCCGTGACGGTGTTCTGGTGCGTCAGCAAGCGCGAGGGCTATTACCTGATGATCGTGGGGTTCTTCGGCACGGTCATCAATCAATTCCTGAAAATACTCTGCTGCGTGCCCCGGCCGTGGATAAAGGACCCGGATTTCACCATTGTGGAGTCTGCCCGGGCGGAGGCCACGGGGTATTCCTTCCCCAGCGGTCACACACAGAACGCCGTGGCCACCTATGGCGGCATCGCCCGGTATACTCGCCGCGGCTGGCTGCGGGTGGTGCTGGTCGTGCTGACGGTGCTCATCGCGTTCAGCCGGATGTATCTGGGTGTCCACACGCCGCTGGATGTGGGCGTGTCGTTCCTGATCGCGGCGGTGCTGGTGCTGGTGGTCTATCCGCTGATGGAGGAGGCCGACCGGCGGCCGGTGGTGCTGACGTACACCATACTGGCTATGGTGGTGTGCAGCGGGGCCTTCGTGGGGTATCTGTACCTGCGGGGCGATACGGGTGCTGCCGCTGAGGACACCGCCAACTACCTCAGTGCTTTGGAGAACGGCTGGAAGCTGCTGGGCGCCACACTGGGTATGCTGGTATCCAACATTGCTGACCGGAAGCACATACGGTTCGAGACACAGGCGGTGTGGTGGGCGCAGCTCATCAAGCTGGCAGTGGGCTTTGGCTGTCTGCTGGCGATACGCTCCGGGCTGAAAGCGCCGCTGATCGCCCTGCTGGGCGGCAACGCCGCCATCGCCGGAGGCATCCGCTACCTGTTGGTGGTGCTGTTCGCCGGGTGCGTGTGGCCGCTGACCTTCTGGTGGTTCAGTCGCCTGGGGAAAAGATGAACAACAGAAAAAGCGCATCCCCCGGCGTGTGCCGGGGGATGCGGTGCGTTATGGGGGACTGTCTCACTCGGTGACGGTGAGGGTGGGGTGCATGAGGGGGTCAAAGGTGGCGAGGACGCGGTCTCCCTCCACGGTATATTCGCTCCACAGGCGGATCTCGGCGCAGCGCTGCACCCGGTAAAGGGTGATGCTGTGGATGGGCGTGGGTTCGGAGTAGGCTTGGTCGCGGCAGTAGACATCGGTACTCTCGTCGCCGCGGAAGACGACGCAGAGGTCGTCACACTGGAGCACACCGGGTATGTCGCAGCTGCCGGTGTAAACGTTCTTGCGCAGCTGGCCGTGGAAGGAAACGGGAACGGTCTCGATGGCAGAATCGAGCGGGCTGGCATGGTACAGGCCGGTGCCGTCGTAGTCGATGGACACGCCCCTGTCCCAGCAGGCGAAAATGAATACGGCGGTGAACAGCAGCAGAATGGGAAGCCAGACCTTGCGGGATGTCCATATCTGTCGCATGGGGAGCCCTCCTTTACGGTGTTGTACCTACTGTAAGTATACCAAAAACGGGGAGAAAAGCAACAAGAAAACCGTGCGCGGCTGTGCGGCGCACGGTTTTTGTATGTACGGGAGGTCAGGCGGTCTCCTTGGGCTTCTTCAGTGCCACGATGACGCCCACGGTGATCAGCACCGCACCGATGACGCTCATCAGCGTGATCTGCTCGTCCAGCAGCAGGTAGCCCACCACCAGCGTCACGAAGGGGGAGGCGTACAGATAGTTGTTGGTGATGACCACGCCCAGCCGCTGGAAGGCGATGTTCCAGATGGCGAAGCACACGGCGTTGCCGAACACGCCCAGGAACAGCCAGCTCAGCAGGACGTTGGTCTGGGTGAACAGGGGTGTGAGATCAGGCATACCGTCCGTCAGCAGCATCAGCGGTACGGCGGTGATGAAGGCCCACAGCATGACGCGGCGGGTGACCAGGAAGTTGTCATACTGCTCGGTGTATTTCTTGATAAGGATGGAGTACACGGCCCACATGAGGGCGGCGGCCAGGGCGATCAGGTCGCCCAGAGGGTTCAGGTGGAAGGTCAGCTGGCCGTTGAGCACCACCAGCACCACACCGGCGATGGCGATGACCGCGCCGATGTACACGAACTTGCCCAGGCGCTCACCATTGCGGGAGAACAGCTGGGCCAAAATGACCGTCAGGATGGGGGACAGGGCGATGATGATGCTGACATTGGCGGCGAAGGTGTAGGTCAGCGCTGTATTCTGCAGGAAGAAGTAGAAGCTGCCGCCGGTAACGCCGATGAGGATGAACATCAGCTCGTCCCTCCAGGGGAGCTTCAGAGTCTTGGGCCGCAGCGCCCACAGCGTGATATAGGCCAGGCCCATCCGCAGGGGGATGATCTGGATAGCGGTATAGGCGGTGAGCATCTGCTTGGTCAGCACGAAGCAGCTGCCCCACACCAGAATGGTGAAAATGGCGTACACATGGCCCATGACTTTTTGCGTGGCGGACATGGCGGTTCTCTCCTTATGACTCTATTTCTCTCATCTCACGCGGCAGCTGGCCGCAAAAAATCATTATACACGGCGGAAAAGGAAAAATCCAGTAGTTCCCGGGTATTTTCTTCCAAATGCCTTAACTTTCTATTAAGACGCTTGAAATGCGCTTGTTTTTTTTGCCATCCGTGGTATGATGGTAGCTATGAAAAATCAAGGAGGAAAGACTATGCACGCAGCGCTGGTCATCATGGCGGCGGGGATCGGTTCCCGCTACGGCGGCAGCAAGCAGACCGACGGCGTGGGGCCCCACGGAGAGATACTGATGGAGTATGGTGTGTACGACGCGGTGCGGGCGGGCTTTGACAAGGTCGTGTTCATCATCAAGCCGGATATGCGGGAGCTGATGGAGCGCCTGTGCGGCAATATGGCGTCCCGGCTGCACACGGCGGACGGGCGGGCCGTGGAGGTTTGTTACGCCTATCAGGACGACACGACACTGCCGGCGTGGTATACAAAGCCGGCGGGGCGGACAAAGCCCTTCGGCACGGCCCACGCGGTGCTGTGTACCCGCGATATCGTACACGAGCCCTTCTGCGTCATCAACGCCGACGATTTCTACGGCGCGGACGCTTACCGCACCATATATGCGGAACTGCAGCGCCTGCCGAAGACGGGCGCGGCCACCATGGTGGGCTATCTGCTGAAGAACACCGTCACTGCCCACGGCACCGTGTCCCGGGGTGTGTGCCATGTGAAGGACGGGTATCTCAGCGACATCCGCGAGACGCTGAAGATCGCCCTGCTGCCGGACGGCGTCATCCGGGACGAGGATACCGGAGCGGTGCTGGACGGCGACACGGTGGTGTCCATGAACTTCTGGGGCTTTGCCCCCTCCGTCTTCGACGCGTTGGAGACGTATTTCCACGACTTCCTCCGCAGCAAGGCGGGGCAGTCGGTGAAAGCCGAGTGCCTGCTGCCCACCATGGTGGGCGACATGCTGGCGGCGGGAGAGTTGCGTGTCAGCGTGCTGAAGTCGGCGGACCGCTGGTTCGGCATGACGTATCATGAGGACCGGGCCCGTGTGGCACGGGAGCTTATCAAACTGCACGAGACGGGGGCATACCCCGAGGAATTGAGGTAACAGAATGGATTACGAAAGAGAACGCCGCCGGCAGAAGCGCTACCGGGAGGCCATGCGGAACCGCATCATCGCCGCCGTGCTGCTGGCCGGCATCATCGTGGGTGCGATATTCATCATCAAGGGCTGCAAAAAGGACGATGCTCCGGCGGACGACGCCCAGAACACGAATCAGCCTGTGGACAATGTAGGCGACACTACGACGCCGGATAACGTCATCGTGGACGACGAGTTGCTGACGCTGGTGAACCCCTGGAACCCCCTGCCCGATGACTGGACGGTGGACCTGGTGACACTGGATGACGGCCACCGGGTGGACAGCCGGTGCTATGAGGCGTATATGGAGATGATCAACGCCTGCAAGGCGGCGGGCTACAGCCCGGTCAACTGCTCCGGCTACCGCACGCAGGAAACGCAGCAGAGTCTGTACGACAACAAGGTGCAGCGGCTCATCAGCAGCGGCATGAGTGAGGACGAGGCCAAAATCGAGGCGGCCAAGGCCGTGGCCATCCCCGGCACCAGCGAGCATCAACTGGGCCTGGCGGTGGACCTGGTGGACGCTAATATGCAGGACCTGACCTCTGCTCAGGAGAGCACGGAGACCCAGAAGTGGCTCATGGCCAATTCCTGGCGGTACGGCTTCATCCACCGCTACCCCAACGGAAAGACCGATATCACCGGTATCATCTATGAGCCGTGGCACTACCGCTATGTGGGCAAGGACGCGGCACAGGAGATCTTCAACCGGGATATCACACTGGAGGAGTATCTGGGCAAGACGGAGCATTGATGGATATAAAGGGAGGGGCCGTCCGGCCCCTCCCTTTATACGAAGACATGAAGAAGTTATTTGCAGTTTTTCGCGTTCTTGGCGTTCTTGGTATTGGTGTTTTCCGTGTTGTCGGTGGTGTTGGTGTTCTTGGTGTTTTTGGTGTTCTTCGTGTTATCCATGAGATATACCTCCATTTTCTGTACCCTTTGTACCTCAGGTACAACCATAGTTTCACCGCCAGTACAGAAAATATGTAAAAAAATTCTGGAAAAAGCCGTTGACAAACACGCCGGGATAGTATAAAATATCCGAGAAAACAAAGAAGGTCGGTGCATCCGCCTCACCTCCAGCAACGGCAAAGAGGTCAACAGCGTCATACAAGCGCCCGAAAGGGCTGTTTGTGTTGTTTCGCGGATGCCCGGAGCGTCCGCGTTTTTATTTTGGATTGGAGGTGCTTCGGTATTAGCAAGGTACAGCATCAACTGAACGAGGAGATCACCGACAAGGAGATCCGACTGATCGGCGAGAATGGCGAGCAGCTGGGCATTGTGTCCGGCGAGGAGGCGCTGCGTACCGCAGAGGAGCAGGGCCTGGATCTGGTAAAGATCTCTCCGCAGGCAACGCCTCCGGTGTGCAAGCTGATGAACTACGGCAAGTACAAGTTCGAGCAGAGCAAGCGCGAGAAGGAAGCCAGAAAGAACCAGCACGTTGTCGAGATCAAGGAGATCCGTATGTCTCCGGGCATCGACGTGGGCGACTTCAACACCAAGCTGAAGAACGCGCAGAAGTTCCTGTCCGACGGCAACCGCGTCAAAGTCTCCGTCCGCTTCCGCGGCCGCGAGATGGCGCACACCGAGATCGGACGCGATCTGCTCAACAAGTTCGCCGAGCTGTGTACCGAGGTGTCCACCCTGGACAAAGCCGCCAAGCTGGAGGGCCGGAATATGTCTATTTTCCTGTCCCCCAAGGTCGGCAAATAAGCATTTCATTCGCAAAGGATCATATTGGAAGGAGAAAACAACTATGCCTAAACTGAAGACCCATAGCGGCGCAAAAAAGCGCTTCAATCTGACGAAGACCGGCAAGGTCAAGAGAGCTCACGCGTTCAAGAGCCACATCCTGACCAAGAAGGACACCAAGCGTGGCCGTCGTCTGCGCAGCACCACCTATGCTGACTGCACCACCGAGGCGACCATCCGCAAGATGATCCCCTACAAATAAGATACGTTTTCGTTAGAATAGGAGGCAATTAGAATATGGCACGTGTTAAAGGCGCAATGATGGCGCGTAAAAGAAGAAACAAGACGCTGAAGCTGGCTAAGGGCTACTGGGGCGCCAAGTCCAAGCATTTCAAGATGGCCAATGAGCAGGTCATGAAGTCTCTGACCTACGCCTATGTGGGCCGCCGTCTGAAGAAGCGGGACTTCCGTCAGCTGTGGATCACCCGTATCTCCGCCGCTGTGAAGCCCAACGGTCTGAACTACTCCACCTTCATGCACGGTCTGAAGGTCGCCGGCATCCAGATCAACCGCAAGATGCTGTCCGAGATGGCCATCAGCGATCCCGTGGCGTTTACCGCTCTGTGCGAGATCGCCAAGAAGGCGTAAATCTTGTGCACATACAGCGCTCTGCCGAAGGCAGGGCGCTGTTTTTCGCATTTCGGTGCTGGAAAAAGCTTGACAATACTGCTATAATACCCCTGAAAAGATCATGGAAAGGATGAATGACCATGTATTGCATCAGAAAAGTCAACGACGACTACACCTGGGTGGGCGCGGATTGCCGCCGTCTGGCCCTGTTCGAGGGCGTGTTCGGCGTGCCCGACGGCGTCAGCTTCAACAGCTATCTCCTGATGGACGACAAGACTGTCCTGTTCGACACGGTGGACAGCGCCGTGCGTACCACCTTCCGTGAAAATGTAGCCCACGTCCTGAACGGCAGAGCACCGGACTACCTGGTGGTCCACCACATGGAGCCGGACCACGCCGCCGAGATGGCCGACCTGGCCCGTCAGTACCCGGACATGGGAATCCTGTGCAGTGCCGCCGCCAAGAACATGATCGCTCAGTTCTTCGACGCGGAGCTGGCCGGCCGCGTCACCGTGGTGAAGGAGGGTGACACCCTCTGCACCGGCCGCCATACCCTGCGCTTTATCGCCGCGCCCATGGTCCACTGGCCGGAGGTGCTGATGACCTATGACGAGACGGACAAACTGCTGCTGTCCGCCGATGCCTTCGGCAGCTTCGGCGCGCTGAACGGTACCCTGTTCGCCGATGAGGTGGACTTCGACCGGGAGGTGCTGGACGAGGCACGGCGGTATTATACCAACATCGTGGGCAAGTACGGCGCACAGGTCCAGACGGTGCTGCAAAAGGCCGCCGGACTGGATATCCGTATGCTGCTGCCGCTCCACGGCCATGTCTGGCGGCAGGACCTGGGCTATATCCTGGGCAAATACGACCTGTGGAGCCGTTGGGAGCCGGAGGTCCGCGGCGTGATGATCGCCTACGCCTCCGTGTACGGCAACACGGAGAACGCCGCCAATATCCTGGCCTGCCGTCTGGTGGAGCAGGGGGTAAAGGTGAAGATGTACGATGTGTCCGTAACGCCCAGCTCCTATGTGGTGTCCGACGCCTTCAAGTACAGTCACCTGGTGTTTGCCGCACCCACCTATAACGGCGGCGTGTTTATCACCATGGACGAGGTCCTGCGGGACATCGCCTCCCACGGCCTGCAGAACCGCGGCTTTGCCCTGCTGGAAAACGGCACCTGGGCGCCGGTCACCGCCCGGCAGATGGCCGCCCTGCTGGAGTCCCTGAAGGGCTGGCGGCAGGTGGGGGAGAGCGTGACCGTCCGTTCCGCCGCCCACGCGCCCCAGCTGGCGGCCATCGAGGGCCTGGCCGCCGCCCTGATTGCGGATATTTCCGGGGAAAAGCAGTAAAAAACTGCGGAAAACGGGCAAAAACTTCTTGCATTATGCCGTGCCGCGTGGTATTATATTGCGGTAAATCCGCACAGCTTCAGACTTTCGGTCGGTGCCGCAAGGTTGGCCGGAGGGCGGAAGAGGCTGGAGGGACAAACTAAAATAAAAGGAGAAACAAACCAACATGGCAAATCAGAACGTCGTATCCATGAAGTCCCTGCTGGAGGCAGGTGTCCACTTCGGTCACCAGACCCGCCGCTGGAACCCCAAGATGGCTCCCTATATCTACACGGAGCGCAACGGCATCTATATCATCGACCTGCAGAAGACCGTGAAGAAGCTGGAGGAGGCCTATGCTTTCGTGCGTCAGCTGTCCGAGAACGGCCAGACCCTGCTGTTCGTGGGTACCAAGAAGCAGGCCCAGGAGGCCATCAAGGACGAGGCTGCCCGCTGCGGCCAGTACTACGTCAACGCCCGCTGGCTGGGCGGCATGATGACCAACTTCAAGACCATGCGTACCCGTATCGACCGTCTGAACCAGCTGAAGACCATGCAGGCTGACGGTACCTTCGATATGCTGCCCAAGAAGGAAGTCATCAAGCACCTGGGCGAGATCGAGAAGCTGGAGAAGTACCTGGGCGGCGTGAAGGAAATGAAGAAGCTGCCCGGCGCCCTGTTCATCGTGGACACCCGCAAGGAGCGCAACGCCATCGCCGAGGCCCATCGTCTGGGTATCCCTGTTGTGGCTATCGCCGATACCAACTGCGATCCCGATGAGATCGATTACCCCATCCCCGGCAACGACGACGCCATCCGCGCCATCAAGCTGATTGCCTCCGTTATGGCCAACGCCATGATCGAGGGCCGTCAGGGCGAGCAGGTGGAGGAGGCCGCCGAGGCCAAGGACGCCGAGTAAGCCAACTCGATAGATACCGCGTAACGCACGGGGCAGGGAAGTGTCCCTGCCCCTTTTAATTCAACTTTTACAGGAGGAAATACAAATGGCTTTTACTGCTGCTGATGTGAAGACCCTGCGCGAGATGACCAGCGTGGGTATGATGGACTGCAAGAAGGCGCTTGTCGAGTGCGACGGCGATATGGACAAGGCTGTCGAGTGGCTGCGCGAGAAGGGCCTGGCCAAGGCCGCCAAGAAGGCCGGCCGCATCGCCGCCGAGGGTATGTCCTATGCCCTGACCGAGAACGGCGTGGGCGTCGTGGTCGAGGTCAACTGCGAGACCGACTTCTGCGCCAAGAGCGACCTGTTCGTGGCCTTCGTCAAGGACATCGCCAAGGTCATCGCCGAGCAGGATCCCGCCGATGTGGACGCCCTGATGAACTGCAAGTATGTCGGCTCCGACCTGACCGTTTCCGAGACCATGCCCGAGAAGGTCATGTCCATCGGTGAGAACCTGCAGATCCGCCGCTTCGTCCGCTTCTCCGAGAACACCAGCGTGGGCTACGTCCATGCCGGCGGCAAGATCGGCGTGCTGGTGAACCTGGCTGTGGACGGCGGTATCGACGCCACCGAGATCGGCAAGAACGTCGCCATGCAGATCGCGGCCCTGAACCCCCGCTTCTGGGACAAGTCCCAGGTCACCGATGAGGTGCTGGCCGAGGAGAAGAAGATCGCGCTGGCCCTGATGGACACCGATCCCAAGATGGCCTCCAAGCCCGAGGCCGTCAAGGAGAAGATCGTCATGGGCAAGATGAACAAGTTCTACGAGGAGAACTGCCTGCTGCAGATGGAGTTCGTCCGCGGCGACATCTTCCAGGGCAGCGTGGAGAAGTATATCGCCGACGCCGCCAAGAAGCTGGGCGGCTCCGTCAAGTTCGTGGACGCCGTTCGCTTCCAGACCGGCGAGGGCATCGAGAAGAAGCAGGAGGACTTCGCCGCTGAGGTCGCTGCGCAGATGAACATGGGCAAGTAATTGCAGATGCACAAAACACCCTTCGGCTCACGCCGAGGGGTGTTTTTTCGCACATAAAAAGGACCGCCGTGAGGCGGTCCTTTTTATGTGCGGATATGTCAGGAAACGAGCACGTGGATGCGCCCCGCGGGCTCACCGTACTTGTCGGCGGCAACGGTGCCGTTCAGCACGGTGGTGATGTAGTCCATGACCACCTCATCCATGGGGATGCCCAGGTCGTAGTTGGCGGTGGCGTTGACAAAGCGGTAGTAGGTGTCGCCGCCGCTGGCCATAAAGTCGTTGGTGGCGATGGTGTACGTGGCCGCCGGGTCAAAGTCCTTGCCGCCCACGGTCTTGATGGTCACGCGGTTGATGGTCTTGGGGGCGAAGTAGGTGGTGCCGGGATACTCGTCGCCCTGATCATAGCCCTTGGTGGTGTCCACGGTGAACTCGATGCCGGATACCTGGGGGAAGCCGCCGATGGCCTCCGGCGTGCAGAAGGTGGAGGCCTCCAGCACTTCCAGCAGCTCCGTACCGGTGATCTTGATGATGCTCAGGGTGTTGCCGAAGGGCAGCACGGTGTTGACGTCCTTCTTGGTGATGTCGCCGGCCTCGATGGTGGCGCGGATGCCGCCGCCGTTGGTGATGGCCGCGTCAACGGTCTCGCCCTGCTGTTCGGCGCCCCACACCAGCGCATCGGTGATCAGGTCGCCCAGATTGGTCTCCTGCGTGCGGTTGCCGGGGTCCTTCTCGCCGTTCAGCGTCACCTCGGTCTTGGCGAACACTGTGCCGTAGTCAGCCTCGATCTCGGCGATGATGGCGGCGGCGCGGGCGGCGATGGCGTCGTCGGCCGCTCCCATGTCCTCGGTGGACAAGCACGTGGTGGTGATGGTGCTGTCCTTGATGGTCACAACGCCGATGTTCTCCAGCTTCGTGCCGGTAGAGGTCAGGATAGTGTCGCCTACCTTGCGGTCCGTGTTGGTCTTCTCAACGATCTCCTCCTCAGTGGAGTGGGAGTGACCGTCGATGAACACGTCGATGCCGGTGACCTTGTTCAGCAGGTCGATAGAGCGGTTGCCGGTGGCAGCGGTCTCATCGTCGATACCCAGGTGGCCCAGGCAGATAACGTAGTTGCAGCCCTCGTCCTCACGCAGCATGGTGGCCATATCCTGCGCGATCTGGTACATCTCCTCACCGCCGGCGAAGGTCACGCCCTGGATCTTGCCGGGGTGCGCCTTGGTAGCCGTCTCAGGGGTGTCCAGACCGAACACGCCGATCTTGGTGCCGCCGGGGGTGGTGAACACGGCCGCATCGTCAAAGGCCAGCTCGCCGTTGTACTTCACGTTGGCGGCCAGCACGGGGAACTGGGCGTTCTCCATGTTCTTCTTCAGCGCCTCAAAGCCGTAGTCGAACTCGTGGTTGCCCAGCGCCACAGCGTCGTAGCCCACCATGTTCATCAGCTCCACAGCCGTTGCACCCTCAGACACACTCACAGCGGTGTCGCCCTGACTGAAGTCGCCGGCGTCCAGGATCAGCACATACGCGCCCTCAGACTCATACTGGCTGGCCAGCGCCGCTACCTTGGCGTAATTGGAAACAGCGCCGTGCACATCGTTGGTGTGCAGGATGACCACCGGCTCCGTGGCGGTGGCGTCCTTGCCGGGGTCGGGTTTCTTTTCGCCGCAGGCCACCAGGGTGAACACCATGGCCAGGGCCAGCAGCAAAGACAGCAGCTTTTTCTTCATACTCCTTATTCCTTCCTTTCAGCGTTTTTGCACATTTTCTGCGCCTGCTGTATGGCCATTGTACCGTATTCCACGGCTGAACGCAAGCTTTTCCCGGTTTTTATTTTACATGGATTTTACACCAGCGGGATTTTTCCCTTTACATTGGGCACTTACAATAAAAACCGTACAAGGGAGTTATCCAAAACGACGAAAGAAACGAGGTAATACATATGAAGAAGATCATTGCACTGATCCTTGCTCTCGTCATGGCGCTGTCTCTGGTTGCCTGCGGCAGCGAGACCAAGACCGACGACGCCGACAAGACCGAGGACAAGACCTCCACCGAGCTGACCGGCACCGTCTCCACCGACGGCTCCACCTCCATGGAGAAGGTCATCGGCGCCCTGAGCGAGTCCTTCATGGCGCAGAACGGCGGTGTCACCGTTAACTACAACCCCACCGGCTCCGGCTCCGGCATCACCGCCGTGCAGGAGGGCACCTGCGACATCGGCCTGTCCTCCCGTGCGCTGAAGGATGAGGAGAAGTCCGCCGGCCTGAAGGAGACTGTGCTGGCCTATGACGGCATCGCCATCATCGTTCACCCCGACAACCCCGTCAGCGACCTGTCCGTTGAGCAGATCGCCAAGCTGTACACCGGCGAGATCACCAACTGGAAGGACGTGGGCGGCAATGACGCCGAGGTGGTCCTCATCGGCCGCGAGGCTGCCAGCGGTACCCGCGACGGCTTCGAGTCCATCACCGGCACCAAGGACAAGTGCCGGTATCGTCAGGAGCTGACCTCCACCGGTGATGTAATCACCGCCGTCAGTCAGAACCCCGATGCCATCGGCTACGCCTCTCTGGCCTCCATCAAGGACACCGTCAAGGCCCTGAACGTGGATGGCGTCACCCCCAGCGAAGCCACCGTCAAGGACGGCAGCTACAAGGTCCAGCGTCCCTTCGTGCTGGTGACTGTGGACGGCAAGGCCCTCTCTCCCGCGGCCCAGGCGTTCTTTGACTACGCCACTTCCTCCGACGCAGCTTCCATCATCGCCAAGGCCGGCGCTGTGGCAGTCGCAGGTTAACAAGTAAGGCACGGACACAGGCGACATCCCCGCGCGGGGTGCCGCCTTGCCCCGTATCTGCTGAGGTGCATATATGAAAGCAAAACGATTTATGGAGAACGCCATCCATGGCTTCTTTCTGCTGATGGGTCTGGTGACGGTGGGCTGCGTGCTGCTGATCTCCGTCTACCTTGTCGTCTCCGGCATCCCCGCTATCCGTGAGATCGGCCTTGTGAAGTTCCTCTTTGGCCCCGTGTGGAATTCCAACGCGGCGGAGCCTCAGTTCGGCATCCTGCCCTTTATCCTTACCAGTATTTACGGTACTGCGGGCGCGATCCTGCTGGGCGTGCCCGTGGGCTATATGACCGCCGTGTTCCTGGCCAAAATGGCCCCGCCAAAGCTGAAGACCGCCGTCTCCGCCGCGGTGAGCCTGCTGGCGGGCATCCCCTCCGTGGTCTACGGCCTGGTGGGTATGCTGGTGCTGGTGCCGGGCATCCGTCAGGTCTTCCATATTCCCGACGGCTCCGGCCTGCTGGCGGCCATCATCGTGCTGGCGATCATGATCCTGCCCTCCATTATCAATGTGGCCATGACGGCCCTGGAGGCGGTGCCCCGTGAGTACGAGGACGCCTCTCTGGCACTGGGTGCCACCGCCACGGAGACCTGGTTCAAGGTGTCTGTCCCCGCCGCCCGCAGCGGCATCGCCGCGGCGGTGGTGCTTTCCCTGTTGGCGGCACTGCTGGTGCGGCCCAAAGAAAAACGTTGACAAATACCCGGTGGGGGTATATAATGCGACCGTGATCAAAAATACCCCCAGGAGGTATACGACTGTGGAAAATACTTGTTGCTGCTGCCAGGGAAAGACCAAGCACCGCACGCCAGAGGAGCAGAAAAAACTCCTGAACCGCCTGTGCCGCATTGAAGGGCAGGTGCGGGGCCTGCAGGAGATGCTACAGAAGGACGCCTACTGTCCCGACATTCTGATACAGGTATCCGCCGTGGGCGCGGCACTGAACAGCTTTAGTAAAGAGCTGCTGGCTACCCACATCCGCACCTGCGTGGCGGATGACCTGCGTGCCGGCAGTGACGAAAAGCTGGAGGAGCTGCTCGGCCTGTGCCGCAAGTTGGCGGCTAATATTCCTTGGATCCGGTTGGACTTTTATGAGGATGCGGGGCAGCTCTATGTAGGGGAAATGACCTTTAATCCGGGCCTGTTCCTCCGCTATGAACCGATCGAGTGGGATCGGCGCCTTGGCAAGCTGATTGATCTGGAGAGCATTCCGACTGAAAACCTAAAGGATACTTGAAGAAAAGATTTTTGAATCTAATACATGAAAGAAAGATGTTGTATGCAAAATAAGTTGAATTGGATAAAAGTACTGTGTGCCGGCCTCCTAATAGCCGTTTTACTTCCGGTTGCTTCTGTGCGGGCTGAGGCTGCCGGATATGATGCGAATGCTGCGGTGGCTTATGCTGCGGCGCATTGGGACGATGGCGTAGGCGTATGCGATCAATTTGTAAAGGCCTGCCTGCAGGCAGGGGGTATCGATATAAAGGCCGGCGGCGTGGAGCCGCTGCGTAGCGCGCTCATTGATGTGGGCTACGGCAGCGCGGTAGAGCTGTCGCAGGACAAGGATAGCCCGTACATCAGCTGGAGTAAAAATTCCGCCAAGCTGTCTGTCGGCGATATCCTGTTTTTCTATTGCTCCGCGCCGGATTGCCAGAAAAATGTACATACTGCCATTGTCGCCGGTTATGACGCTAATGACCACCTTTTGGCATATGCGCACAATCCTGCGTGGAACAGGACTAGCGTTGTGCGGGTGCGCCATCAGGGACATACGGAGCGTTGGACGGTGTCCGCCGTGCATATTAAAGGCGGCCAGTGGTCCCACACCCATCAGTTCACCACCCAGGCCTATGAAGAGGAGCACCCGCACGCCATGTATATGGCCTGCAGCTGCGGCGCCAAATATTATCTGGGCTGGAATGCGAAGGTGTCTTCCTGCCCGTACTGCAACCCGAGCTACGGAGTTCAGAGTACCGTGGTAGGCAGCTACGATGTGACCATTCCCGCCCATACGGAGGTCAAATGCTATACCGCCGCTGATGGATGGGTCTCCGATGGTACGCTGCCTGCACAGGCAAGCGCTTATGTCCGGCCCTGCACGGAGAAGGTCATTATGACGGACGGGAAACTCCGCTTTGGCTACCGGGATAGCTCAGGCGCTATGCGCTATTTCATTTATACCCAGGGAATGAGCTATATTACCCATCGCCTGGCCGCACCCAAGGCAGAGGCATCCACCATCGCCTCTACCGGCAAGGTGCAGCTAACATGGAACGCTGTGAAGAATGCTGCCAAGTATCAGGTTTACTATTCGACCAATGCAGATTTTTCGGGCGCTAAGGTATTTACCACCACCAAAACCAGCATGAAGCACACCGGTGCCGTGACCGGTACTACCTACTACTACAAGGTTTGCGCCGTGGACGCCAACGGGACTGCCTCTGCCTTCAGCCCTGCGGTGTCCCAGACGTGTGCACCGGCTGCGCCCAAGGCGACCGGCAGCAACATTACCTCTACCGGCAAGATTCGTCTGACCTGGAAGGCGGTCAACGGGGCAACCAAGTACGAGGTGTACCGCTCCACCAGCAAAAACGGCCCCTATACCCGGATGTTCACGACCACCAAAACCAGCATGAAACATACCGGCGCTGCAGCAGGAACCACCTATTACTATAAGGTTCGGGCCTTAGCGGCAAATGGAACGGTCTCTGCCTTCGGCAATATTGTGTCCCGTACCTGTGCGACGGTTCCTCCCCAGGCCGGCGGAAGTGTTCTCACCACCGGAAAGATCCAAATCACATGGAATGCTGTGAAAGGTGCTGCCAAATATCAGGTTTACTATTCAACCAATGCAGATTTCTCCGGTGCCAAGGTGTTTACAACGACCAAAACCAGCATGAAACATACCGGCGCTGTGGTGGGCACGACCTATTATTACAAGGTGCGTGCCATAACAGCCAACGGAAAAGCATCGGCGTTCAGCGGCGTGCTGCAGTTCACCTGTGCCCCGTCCGCCCCGCGGATCTCCGGCACCGGCTATAATTCCACCGGTAAGCCGAAGATCACGTGGTATGCAGCCAAGGGGGCTGAGCAGTACGAGGTATATGTCAAGGTTGGCGCCGCTGGCACCTACCGGAAGCTGATCACCACTACAAAACGCAGCGTGATCCATGCCGGCGCTGTTTCCGGCCGGACGTATTACTATAAGATCTGCACCGTCAATAAATCCACCGCCACAGTGTCCGCATTTTCCAAAGAGATTCGTATCCGTGCCAAGTGAGCAATCTGATCTTCAGATTCAAATATAATTGCAATATGATTGCAATAGAAAGGAGAAGAATACAGCAGCCACAAAAAAACGGGAAGGAAATGAAAAAAGCATGAAGAAAAAGATGAGGAAAAAAATCAGTTCCCGATTCCTGGCAACAGTACTGTCTGTACTGATGCTGGCAAGCTTGTTCCCTGTGGAACTGATCCATGCGTCCGAGACCGGATTGGCCTCCGTCAAAGATTGCGTTGCAGACGGAGAGATCTTGGTGAAGGACACCGTGACTCCTATTACGGACGGCGTTGTGAGCCACGAGGTCATCACCAACGTACCCACTGGCGACCAGCAGCATATTGACTATATTGCCGAGGTCGCCATGGGTGAAAACATCAAGATTGTCTCTGGCTACGGCCAGGACGACGCAAGCTCGTGGAGCCTTACCCCCACTACGACGCAGGCCAAGGCCTATGAGAAGAATCACCCTGGTGAAACGGTGGTGGCCGCAATCAATGCGGACTTCTTCAACATGGCCACCGGCGAGCCCATGGGCGCGCTGGTTATGAATGGCAAGATCATTTGCCAGGCAAACGGCCGCAACTATTTCGGCGTTACCAAGGATGGCAAGGCTGTGATCCGGAACACTCCGGACCTGAGCGATCTGCAGACCGCAGTGGGCGGCGATGTGATTTTGGTCAATAACGGGGAAGTCGTTCCCGAAAACGGATCCTACGGCGCACTGAAGTACAGCCGCACGGCCATCG
>ENA-ORPF01001661-ORPF01001661.1-human-gut-metagenome-genome-assembly--contig:-NODE-1661-length-17034-cov-17.633606_pt1 | contig 17034 bp, 16 predicted proteins | sample MGYA00242140_ERZ509070 | MGnify/ENA primary metagenome ERZ509070 (study PRJEB26280, sample SAMEA2338713) | human gut metagenome | biome: human gut; feature: human-associated habitat; material: faeces... | reverse complement strand
ATAAAATTTAAAATTTGCGATTTAGAAGAATTTGAAGTATATGGAATTTCAAAAAATTTCAACTGCCAATCATCTGACAGATTTAAGCAGGAAAAGGAAATGTGGTCAATCGATTATGAACATTATCCGGAAAAGATTTGTCAAGGTTATGACGGAATTTGGTATGGGATTTTTGAAAACGGTAAATATTCCATTGCAAGAAAAAAGGAAGATGTTGAGTTTAACGGTCTTGAAAAGATCAAAATCAAATCAGGAAAATATGCAGTCTTTACAACCGATAAGGGCGGCTATGCAGGTGATGAGCTTTCAAAAACACACGATTTAATTTTCAATTCTTGGTTAAAAGACACGCAATATAACATAAAGCGTGAATATATAATAGAAGTGTTTCACCTTGCGACAGACAGAGCAAAAAGAAGAAAAAACAGATACTACGAAATTTACATTCCCATTAATGAACCATTCTCCAATGACTTCGATATAAATGACATTATCTTTCGTCAGGCAAAAATTGAGGATTACAAGGATATAATATGCTGTGACGATTTAGGCTACAATTGCAGTGAAGAATTAGTTAAAGAAAGACTCGAAGGCCTTGATAAAAACGACGAACGGGTTTTAGTAGCCGTTTATAACGGCAAAGTGGTAGGATATTTGCATGCTCAAATTTACAAAACACTTTATTTTGATGAACTTATCAACTTTTTAGGCTTGGCTGTGTCAAAGGAATACAGAAACAAAAAAGTCGGAACAAGGCTTGTTAATGAAATTGAAAATTGGGCAAAGGAAAACGGAATTAAAAAAGTCAGAGTAAACTCCGGCTTTTCAAGAAAGGAAGCGCATGAATTTTATCGTTCGTTAGGATATAATAACGAAAAGAAACAAATCAGATTTTTGAAAAGCTTGTAAAAAAAGCACATCGGCAAAAATGCTGATGTGCTTTTTATTTATTTAACCTTAACCTTTTTAACTGTTGACCACTTACCGTAATATTTTTTGCCGTTTGAATGAGTTTTATATGCTCTTACACGCACATAATATGTTTTTCTGCTTTTTGATGTAGAAATTGTAACACTTGTTTTCTTAGTAGTCTTTGTTAAATAGTTTTTCTTAAAGTTTTTACTTGTTGACCATTGGTATTGATAGCCTGTACCGGTGGTCTTTTTCCATTTAAATGTAATTTTCCTTTTCTTAGTGCTTTTTGCAAGCTTTGTCTGCACCTTGCGAGGATTTGTTACAACCTTATACGGTTCGCTTCTTGCGCCTTCATTACCGCCAACTACGGCAGTAATCTTAAATCTGAAATAAGAACCTTCTGGAAGGCCTGTAACCTTAAATGTATTCACATTGCCGGCAGTTGTGCCTACCTTAACGTACTTACCTTTCTTTGAATCATACTTATAAATATTATAATATTCAGCATTAACTATATTTTTAATGTTAGTTATTATAGTATCTTTATTAATGTCTATATGGTTATTAACTAAAGTATCTACAACAAATTTTATAAGAGCATAAGCAGAACAATTAATAGAAAGATTTATAGCCATTTTACATTTTTCTTTATCTTTTTGAATAGTATTTTTAGTAATATATGTTATAAAATTACTTATATTAGATATTGAATTAATAAGTTCAGAATTAAGTTTGGCTTGATTATATTCTCTTTTATTATCAATAACTTTAATTGCTATTAAATATATTACTACTATAATAGCAGGAGTTATACCTTGTGCAAGTGCATCTGAAATTAAATCCATTAAATTATAAATGAAAAGGTTGTTAATATTAACAATAAATATTAATACTAACAACCTCATTATAAATGAATATTTTATTTACTAAATTACACTAAGATGTAGTTTAATATTTATACTTGTCATCATTAGTTTATCCAGCAATAGCTTTACATACAGTTTCAAATGTTGTAATTGCATCTGCTCCAGTAGGGAAAGCAACTTGAATAATTTGATTAACTACTTCATCACGTGTTTTAACATCACGAGGTTCAGCAAAACGTAATGTAAAAATAGTAAATCCAGTGTCTTCAACATCTTTAGCTTTTAATGGATTAATAGGATAATTAGGATATAAATAATAATAAGCATCTCTGTAAGTATATTCAAATCCAGCATCAGCAGCCGCTTTATCAGCCAAATCTTTAACATAATTCGCATCACCATAAGCAGGGATTCCTTTTGCGGTAACATTTACAGAAATATCAAATAATTCATCCGCTCCAAGAACAGTATAATTTATTCCAGGTTTATCAGCAGTAATAGTTATTTTAGCTTCAGATGCTTCAGCTTTAACACCAGAACCAACAGAATTATTATTAATAGCTTTAGTTAATTCCTCTGCCAATTTCGCTGGAGTAATAGATACATCTTTAACATGAACCATAGCAGTCCATTTGTTACGTTCATTAAATTTAGCACCTTTAAGAACAATAATTAAAGAATAATCACCAATTTTTGTTGGAGTAGGAATTGTTACATCAGCAGTAAATTTAGTTGCAGCTGAATAAACACCTTTAACAAAACTAAAATTATTTTTAAAAATAGGAAGAACAATAGGACCGCCATCTGCACTTGGACGACCAAGTACAAGCATGGCTTCTTTAGTAACTTCCATACCAGTAGCTGTTACAGTGAGTTGTCCATTTTTATTATAAAATACACCAATAGCACCATCTACAACTGCTGAAAGGTCTGAACTTGTAGCATAAGCTACATCTTTACCTAAAAGAAATTGTCGCATAATTATTTAATTTTTATATTTATAATGTTTTTAACTTTGTTGTTGTCTTGTATTAGCAAATTGTCCGCCTATTGATAATAAAAATTTAGCAACTGCTCTTTCAACAATTTCAAAATGAGTATAATCAGGTAAATCACAATTTATACAATTATTTAAATCAACATCATATCTAACAATATTAGGAGTTTTTATATATTTAATATTTAAATACTTTATGTTAGCATCTTTAGTATTAGTAAATATTTCCAATTGTTCATTACAAATATTACCTACAGTTTCATTATTTTCAGAAACAATAGGAATAGAACTAAGACAAACAATCGGAGAATCTTTACTTGCTCCATTACAATAATCTCTTAAAGTAGTTTCTAATACATCTGCACCTATCAATCTACAAGCAACAGCATTACCTCTTAAAGTATTTTCATATTCTATACTAAATCCTAAAAACATCATTGGCATAATTTTATATTCATTGACTCCAATAGAAATTTCAGAATTAATAGTAGGAATATTTATAATATAATAGCCATTTTCTCTACCATAAAATTTAACTTTTTTAGTTTCAACAGCTACATCTTCTTTTTCAATAGAATACCTTGCAGAACGATATAAATTTCTAAAAGCATTAATAGGTTGAATAGTAGAAGCTTGAGTGTTCACACTATCTTGTAAAGTAGTGCGAACACCAGATAAAAGTTCTTGTTTAACTTTCTCTGTTATAGCTTCATTAATAAAAATATCAATACTTTCAGGAAGAATGCCTCGAACAAGTTGTAAACCCATTTGTTGTCCAACTGTTCTAAACATATTGTGCATCTCTTGTATATTCATATTAAATATTTTTTAATTTGTTAAAATAAGCATTAGTAATAGAATTATTTTCTGGATTTTTAAAATAAGACACAGCTTCATTAATATTTGCTCCAATAAACTCACCATCAGGAGATGTAATATTTTGATTATATTGAGAACGAATTAATTCTCCACGAGCAATTAAATTTTCAATAGAAGCTATAAGTTTAATATCTTTATTATTAAAAATCTTATTAAATTTAATAGGTTCATTAGTGCTAAATTTATCTAATTCAATTTCTTTATCAAGTTTATCTTTTGCTAAAGAAGATAAAACAGGAAGATTATTAACAACACAATATTGTGTATAAATTGAATCAAATAAATTATCATCAGCAAGACAAGTTACATAATTAGATTTAGCTTTATTAACTTCAATACGATATTTACGAAGTTTTTCAGCTTCTTTTTGATCATCTTTAAAATAAAAACGTATATTATTATCACTATTAATTAATGCCATATCTTTAGCTACATCATTATATAATAAACAATGACGATACATTAGATAATCATCAATATTTATAGGATAACCAATTCTACATTTTGTACTTTCAAGAATATGCAATTTATTAATTTTTTCATTAAGAGCTTCTCTAAGATTTTTAATATTCTGACGATTAGATGCTTGATAAATTTTTTCAATTCTATCTTCTTCTGCTTTAATTCGATAATAATCTTTTTTATGAAAATAATGAAAACTAATATCGAATGTTCTACCTAATTCATCAACAGGAATACGAATATTATTTAAATATTGTTTTACTCTGCTAATAAAATTAGGGTCATTTGGAGAAAGCCCTATAATGTTTGGAAAATATGTATCAACCTCTTCTTTATTAGAAGATAAAATTCTTGAAGATTTAATACTGCCTCCAATATAATCTTTACGCTTTGGAAGAACTTTATCATTTATTTTTCTATATAAAGAATAACTTTTAACAAGAGAAATTGTAACAGTTCTACGATCAGTATATTCTGTATCTACATCTTCTTTATAAACTTCTTTTTCATTCTTATCAGATAATATATTATCTTGAATATTTATATCTTCCTCTACGGGGGATTGAACATTATCTATTTTCTGTTCTTTATTTTCAGTTTCAGATTTATTAAATCCAAATTTAATACCTACTCCAGAATTATTTTCCATGTTTAAATTAATTTAAATTATTACAATACACACTTTAACAAGAACATCTTATTAGAGTTATTAACTTGCAAACCAAGAGATGATTTAATTTCATAACGAGCCATATCTACTTCAGTAGCGGCATGATTAGTATTAGGAAGACCCCAGCAAGCTGGAATATCAGTCATACCTTCAATCACTTTTGCTTTATAAATTTGTCCCTTTTGACGAACTTGACGAACATTGCGTTGTCCCTCATAAGAAGAGAAATCAATAAAACATGCTTGGTGAGAAGTAATAGGAAGACCTGAACGAGGATGAATCATACCATTTTGTTTAGCAGCTTCAGCAATAGTTCCTTTATCAAAGAAAGAACAATGTTTAGCAGTTATTGTATGACCATCAACAGTTTTATATTTACGGAAATAAGCACCATATTCAAGAGTAGAACCAGAACCTTGAATTTCTTTATCTCCAAGAGGAGTAAGGAATCCATTTTCTTTTGCATCTATTTTCATAGCTTCATCAAAATCTTCTAAGAATCCTTTACCACCCATTAGAACAATATCCATTACACCATTATCTGTATCTCTATCGAGTACATCACCAATAGTTCTTTTAATTTTACTCAAAGGTAGAATTTCACCATAAGTGTCATAATTAGATTCACGACAAATTTCAAGCATACCAGAAGTATGAGGAATTGGTTTACCATTATCTCTGTCTTTAAGCAAAACTTCTCCATTAACATTACGGTTATATTCTGCAAGCCATAGACGTTCCTCATTCATGATTCTCATATTAAGATTGAATTGACGCATCTCTTCATTAATCCAAAGTTTATTAGTGCCACCACTTTTAGTTTTAAATTCATATTCAGTGATAACATTAGCGAGATTACCAGCGATTTCTTTAGAATAACGATGGAACTCAAGTTGAGAAGTCATCTTACCAGGACCCATAGAATTACTTCTATTACCTTTAGAATAAGATTCTGAAACTGTTGGACCAGACATACTCCAATATTTACCTTTAGTAAGCATATCAGGATCAATGAAAGCATTAGGATTAGGAGAAGTTAGTTTAAGTAAATAACCATAACCATAAGGAGATTCTCCTAAATCTTTTTGAACACGAACCTGAGTCATACCATCAGGAGCAATCAAACCATATTGTTCAATAAACCAATGAGTACTAAAATGAACTTCAAATTCAGCACCACCAAGACCAGGTTTATTATTAGCAGAATTAAAATAAGTTACAAAGTCTGTAAATTTCATACGACCCATTGTACTCCAAGTCCATTGAACAGTCGCAATATCAACAGTTCCAGAACTACCTTGACCTTCAGTCATGAACGACAATGGAAAACGATCATCGTCCATACCATAATTATAAGTAAGGAAAGAATTAATTTCAACAGGTTTTTGAAGTTGAAGATATGCAATACTTTCTTCATTAGAATATCCTCTATCTTCAAATTTACCTTGTGAAAGAACACGCATTTTATACATAATTTCAAAGTTTAATTAGTTATAACCAAAATCAATATTTGTATTTTTATTATTTGTATTTTGTGGTTTATTAATTCTAATTGTAGATGAATTACGTTCTTTAGATTTAAGACGAAGTTTAGCAACTTTTTCTTTATTAATAGCCATATTAACCAAATTAGAATAATTTCCACCAACAAATTTAAGATAAGCACGAAGAATTTCATCATCACGTCTGCTTTCTGGAGTTTCAGCAGCTAAAGCTCGTTCATAAGCTGACAGACCATTATTATCTACACGATAAATATAATTAAAAAAATCTTCAGGAGTTGCTGAAATTTTTTGACCATCTCTATTAATTATAATTGTTTCAGGAATTTGATAACCTGCTATATTACGAGTCTTAATAACATCATGAACGCCATTCCAATAATTTTCTAATTTTTGAATACGTTCATTTTCTTTACGTTCAGCCTCTTGTTCAATTTCTTGTTTATATAATGCATCAGCTTCTTGAAGTCCAGCGAGTTCTTCTTTAGCAGTAGCAAGTAAAGTTCCAGAAGATTTAAGATATTGAATATATCCTTCTACATCACCTTTACGATTTTGTTCATTCCATGCAGTACGAATAATTAATTCTTGTTGTGCTTCATTAGTATCATCAATAGTAATATTACTACGATCAGGTAATTCATTAAACCCTTCAAGAGAATTACCGTTAGCTAAATAATAATTTAATACATCATTAAGAATAGGATATCTTTGATAAAGAGTATTAATAGCTGCTTCATAATGTTCATCTTTAGCAGTTTCTATTACTGCGTCAACATAAGCTTTAATACCAGAAATAGTATTTTCAAATTCAATAGGATTATCATCATCATCTGTAATTTGTACACCTAAAGCTTCTTGAATATTATTTATATTTATATCGTTGGTATCTTCAATCTTATCAAATTCTTTTATCCAATTTTCAACATCATCACTTTGTTTAAACATATTACCATTCTCATCGATAAGATTTCCATTCTCATCAACGGTATAAACATTATCCCCAACTTCTATAGATGTGCCAACCTCAAGATTATTATATTTTTTAACAGTATTATTATTTTTATTAGAATCATTTATATCACTATTGTTATTTTTAGATGAATCTACATTATTATCATCGTTTACATCAATATCATCAATCCCAACACCATCTTTGTCAGAATCAATTTTTCCAGTATTAATATCAGTAACATTATTGTTATTTAAATCATTTGTGTTCTTAACAGAATTATCTGTTTGATTAGAACTATAACCAAAATCTAAATCCATAATTTTAAATATTTAATTAATAACTATTATCACAATAATAACAATAAACTTTAATATTATAAAGATAATTATAAAGAATAAAACAAAATATAATATTATCAAAATTATTATTAAATATACTGTTTTTATTTTATTTGTTTTAATTTACTCGCCCGTAGAGGGAGAATTATTTAATCTTAATGCAATTATATTTCTATCTGAATATTCATCATTATATAGCTCAAAACAGCTCTATAAAATAAAAAAATTGTCCTAAATAGTAATTCTTTACTAAATAGGACAATTATAACATTACTTTTTACTTTTACTATCGTATTTATTTTTATTAGTTTTAGCAATTTGTAATTTAGTATTAATATCGTGCATTTTAACTTGTCTATCACGTTCTTTATTAAAAGTATCAAGTAAATTCTTTTGTTTAGCTATATTAATTTTTTCTTGATCAATTCTATTACGAGCAATATTAAGACGATCTAAACCAGCATCTTTAGCATCTTCACTTACATCAGCATTATAACTTATCATATTAGCATCAGCTTTAATTAATTCAATTTGTTGGTCTATATATCCTTCAAGTTCTTTAGTTTTTCTATCTTCTTCACCTTTTACTTGAATTTTTTGAATTTCAAATTGTTGCTCCATTTGAGCAGTTTGTTGTTCCATTTGTTTAAGTTGTTCCTCATGAGCATTTTTTTGTTCTTGATATTTTTTTATAAGTTTAGTAACAGTCGCAACATTATCTCCTTCAATAGCAGCAATAGCCATCATATTATCACCATTTTGTGCAGCACTAAAAGCATATTGTTTTAGTTGTTCAAGTTTATCTTGTTCTTTAACAGAATTTTTACATTTAATTATATAATCGGCATATAAATGTTTGTCAACATCAAGACTAATATATTTAATATTCCCACCTGCATCTCTATACGAAGTATCAAGACCGTCAATCCAAGCAAATTTAGAATAATCTAAATCTCTATTATAATCACGTTCTCTCATGCAGTCGACCATATATTCTATAATTACAGTACCCATAGAACCTCTTGTAACTGCTTCTTCTGTAACTCCTTTACCAGCACTATTAGCTATTTGTCCATAGCGTTGAGGAGTCATATCTACTTGTTCATTTGCAGATTCTTTAATTTCATTAAGAAGATTTCCTAATTGATTAAGATAATCTCCTATATTAGTTTGAAGTATTCTAACTTGTTGAGCACGAAGCATTCCTTGATCATTAGTATCATCTATATATAAAATACCGTCGGCAAGCATTTTATAAATAGTATCTTCAGGAACTTTTCCAAGAAGTGATTTAGCCATCATTAAAATATTAAGTTTATTTTTAGCAAGAGTCATTTCTCTATGATAAGCTACTATATTATAAAATACTTGAAAAGGAGTTATTGTTTCTACTATACTAAATTTACCAAAACCTGGGAGTAATTCATTAATACCATTATATGGAAGTTTTCCTTTACGATTATAAGCGATGGCTCTTGCCCCATATGGATAAATAGCATCATTACGAGTACCAATACGAACACATTCATAAACTTGTGGTTCATAAATATATTCAATAGAAATATCTCCATTATTAGTATTTAAAATATAATCATCTTCTTCTATACGAGTATCCATTAATCCTGCTTCATTTATATATGTAACAATAGATCTTCTGACTTCGCCTCTCCATACTACATGCCAAACATCATATAAATCCGCATTATTATCACGAGTCATAGATGGTTGTTTTTTAAACATATTTCTATCTTCATTAGAATATTTTTTACAAACATCTGGAAAATAACTTTCATAAGTATGAAAAGTTAATTCAGTAGGAGCATTTGTGGAATTTTTAGCATAATATGTATCAAGAAATTCTTTTTGTTTAGTAGTAAGATATTCATCAAATTCATCAATTATTTGTTGATATGTTAATTTACGACGTTCACAAAACATATCATCATCTTCACGAAATATATTATCTGTATTTATAGGAAAAGCATCTCTTGGAGAAACAACTCTTTTAATAAGTTTATTTCCTATAACATCTGAATATGTATATGCTTCACCAAAAGTAACAAAATCAAAATAAACTCTTGAATATAATAAAGTATCTTCAGTTATATCTTTAATAACATTTAAAATAGATTGACCTTGTGAAGATATATCATCTATATAATTTTCATTAAATTCTTTTATAAAAGCTTCTACATCAATAGCTGTTTGTGGATTAAATTCTTGAGGATTATTTCCTCCATTAATCCATTCTTGATAACTTTGTTGTATTCTTGCAGCAATTTTTTGTTCAACAATTACTTGAAGTTCTTTTCTAAGTTTAGTATTACGAGCCATAACAACTTCTGGATTATTAGCTCCAACAATAAAATCATGAGGATTTTTAATATATTCACTAACATATCTACGAATAATACCTTTCATTAAATCATAATTACGCATAGTTGCGGGAAATCTTTTATATTTTTCTTGTGTAGCGTTATAAGGATTTAATATCTTTTTATAAAATTCATTAGGTATATTGCCATTAAGAATTTGATATTTAGTTTCTAATTCATTAGAATCTCTACTTGCTAATCCTCGTGCAATAATCCAATCACAACAAGAGGCGTACCAATCTTCTTCTTTTTTACGAGAATTAGGCACACGTTGTATTGGAAAATCATAATCTTGATAATTACTTTTCATAATTTAAAACCAATTTCTATTTAAAATATCATTTTCATCTAAGTTACCAGCATTAAGTTCTTTACGATGTCCAAGTTCTTCTTCAGCAAGAAGATTAAATGATTTCCATTCAATACCTCTAAGTAGCATAGAAGAAACACGGTCAAAGTTACCTTTTACATTCCATTTCTTTAATTCAAGAATAGTTTGATAATCATATATACGATGGAAATTTCTAATAGGATTATCATTTTCATCACGTCCTATTTCTTCATAAAGAAATTCTTTAGTAAGACGAACACAATCTAATTTATGTGCTTCACCAGAAATATTATATCCATAAGTATTATTAATTTTTCCTTTAAAAGAAGGATCAAAAACAAATAATGGTTCACAACTAAGATATTTAAGAGCGTTCCATTTACGAAAATTAGAAACAGTTTCTCCACGGTTTACTTCAACATTAGTAGTACCAACACAATTATAATATTTAGCTAATAAATAACAAATACGATCTGCTTCTTCAAGAGTATCTGGGCGACCATAATAAGTGCATACAAGTTTTTGTTTATATCCATTAAGATAATGAGGATTCATCCACACCATAATACTATTATGTGAATGCTTCATAGTAACTTCATCTTTATTTTTATCTACACCAACAGGGTCATAATTAATACTATATAAACCTTCAGGAATACGTTTTTTAAGATTACCAAAACCATCTTGATATTCTTCATATTCAGGAGCAAACCAACGTCTAACACAACCATGTGGGTCTTCATGTCCTCTACGTGGAACTCCTATAATATAATCATAAACTTTCTTATCTTCTCTATGTAAACGTTCATTAGATTTAAATTGAACATTATTAGTATCATCAAGTTCAACCATACCATCAACATAAAAATGTAAATCAGAATCAATTCTAAGTCTTTCTTCCCAAGCAGTAAGTTCTTCAGAACTAAATATATTTTCAGAAGCACTACTAAAAGATTCAGAAGGTAAAAGAGCATATTGACCTAAATAATTTATATAATCAGAATATTTTTTTACACTATCTTTCTTTTTAATACGTTCTCGACGAGCAATTTCAAGTCCTATAGCTATATTACTATTTCCATATTCATCAACTCCTTTTACTCCATCAATTTCACCTTGTAATCCCCAACAATAAGGTTTAAAGAAACCACAAGTTTCATTACGAGAATCTCTATCCCAAACATTTTCAAAAGGCATAAAATTAAAACCTTTAACATCATAAAAATTTTGTTCAAATGTTTGCATATTTCCAGAAGTAGCAGTACCCCAAGCACAAAGCATACCAGTAGTATAAGCACCAGTTCTCATAGCAGGTTCAGTAACATTCATAAACTCATCAAAATTATCCATAGTAGAAACTTCTTCTACTTTAACTTTAACAGCATCTTTACCAATAGCACAATCAGGATTGTTGGCAGCACTAACACTAATAAGAGCAGAACGCCAAGATTTGTCTGCTTCTACACCATTGGGAAGTTTATAACCAAGACGAAAATCAGACTTAACAGAACTAAAGATACCACGAACAAAAGGTGTATTTTCTTCATAAAATTTTAAGTTATTTACAGCAAAATCTGTAAGACCACCTGTTTGAGTTAAATACTTTTTATCAACAGCAACATGAATAATTACTTTACGACTTTCACAATTAATTGTATTTGCACTATCAGCAGCCATCATATAAGAAAATCCACCACGACGAGTTTTATCAATAAGAAGATGAAAACCATTTTTTTCAGCAAATTCCATTATATGAAAAGTCCAAAATTGTGCATCTATAAAAAGAGGAAAATCATAATATTTTTTAGCAGTATTAGTATTACCTCTGTTAATTGAACTTTCGTCGAGTTGTTCCATTCTTATATAATTAAGAAAATTATAATGAGAACCGGTTATACGAACATTATGAATACTACCATCTGGAGCTTGAAGACAAGGAGCAGAAAAACCATATTTTCTTCTATGTTGTTCTCTTTTTCTTATTTGTCTATGAGGAATAGAATCTATTTTATAAGAAGTATATTGACCTTTATGTTTTCTAAAATAATCAGCTTGTTCATAAAATAAATTAGTATTAATAAACTTCCAACCAGGTCTAATATTCATTAGAAATCCACCACTATCTCCAATTAAAAATAAATCATCGTCATCAACATAACCTGTATCTTTGGCATGTTGATAACGAGATTTATTTTCATTAATAAAATCAAGAAAAGGATAACTTTCCATAATATGTTATTTAATTATAATACCTACTATTAAACCAATTACAGCACTTCCTACAACTCCACCAATTATCTTATTATTTCTTTTTTGTCTATCTAAATCTTTTTTTATATCTTTATTTAATTGATTAATAGTTTCAATTCTTTTTTGAAAATCAATAATAACTTTATGTTGTTCATTTATATAATTATTTTTCATAATTATAATAGAATCTTGTTGATTATTAATTTCAATAAGATAAAGTCTTTCTATCATTTTAGCGTTAGCTTGTTTAATAAGATTTATAGGAACTGCAACATTTGTTGTATCCGTTTGTGTCCACTCCCCCGTAGAGGTATAATCAATATTAGTTTGCCCCAGCAAGTGTTTTGAACTGCTTAATAGCAACACTATCATTAGCATTAATAGCTTGTTCCACTTCATATTGTATTTTGTTTTTAAGTTGAACAATAATAGAATCTTTTATTTTTATATTATATTTTATAGAATCAAGTATAACTTTATTATAAATTGTATCAGTAATTGTAATTTTATTATCATCTATTTTGTTATTTTTATTAGAAGTATAAAAACCAACTATAAAGCAAATAATGCCAAAAACAATAATAAAACATAATTTATTTATCTTTTCCATATTGCATTAAATTATATTTAAGTTCATCACTCCATTTACCAGTAATAGTCATTCCTATAATTTGTTGAGCAATACGAATAGCAGTTGTTTTTCCACAATTAACACAAGTGTCAAATAATTGATGTGCTATATCTTGACTTGGAATATCATCAAGTTCAAGAGTATCCCAATAGTTTTGCTTATAAAGAAGTTTAGCACTATTAGTAATAGCCATATTTTTTTTAAGTCGAGAAGTTATATTATTAAGACCTTTCTTTTTTTCTTCATCAATTATTTTCCAACTTATCCATTTTTTATTACTTTTACGACTAATACCAAGATAAGTTTCACCTCCAGCGTCATCTTTATCGTTAACGTAACCACCTTCTATGAAAATTAATTTGTCAAATTCTATATCAAATTTTGCCATAACTTTTATTCTTTTAATACACGATTAATCCATCCTCTTAAATATTTTAAATTGTTATTTTTACCAGCAATTTCATTATAATATTTAATACGCCCAAGTTTATAACGAGCAACAAATAAATCTTCTCCAATAGAATCTTTAATATAATTTAAACTATCTCTAAGAATAGAATTTTTATGTTCAAGTTCAACAATTCTTGCTATATTTTCTTTTTCAGAAATAGTATCTTTAACAGGAACATAAACTATTTTTTCTACTGGAGGAACATATCTATTACAAGAAATTAAATTTCCTATAATAGTACATGTTATAATTCCTATAATTATATAATTATATTTTTTCATAATTTAATCAAATAAAGTTTTACTTTGTTTTTTTGTAGCTGCAACTACTTTTTTTCTATCTAAAAGAATAGACATAACTTCTTCTTTTAGATATTTCATTTTAAATAATGTTACTTTTTCAATAGGATCGTTTTTAATATGATAAAGACCATCAGGAAATCTTTTAGGCATACCATATTTATTAAGAACAAAATCAGAATCAATATGACAAAGCCAAAGTCCAGCATTCGGTATCCCTAAAATAGTTTCTACCATAAAAGCATAAACAGAAAGTTGAAGATTATAAATACTACCATTACAATTATATAAATGTGTAACAGGAGGTAAAAGATAATCTTTTTTTGGAACCCAAATATCAGTAAGTTGATGAGGTTTAGTAGTTTTATCTTTTTTATAATATCCAGCCTCAAATTTAAGACCACCTCTATTAGTTTTCCAATCACCAATAACAAATTGATCGTCGCGAATACATAATACATCAATAGTACCAGATATTAAATAATCTATAAGAAATGCTCCAATCTCAGCATAAATTTTATATCCAGCATTAGTATAATATGTGAGAACTTCATAAATTTTAGGATATTTATTTTCTGTTAATTCTATAAAATCTTTAATATTAAGTTGTTTTATATTAAGATTTATATTTGGCAAATCAGAAATAGTAATCATTTCTCCATTAGGTTTAATCATATGTTTAACTGCATCTTTAAACATTGAGGAACCTTTAATTCCATCTTCTAAACCATTATGTGTTTTTGTACCTCTGGAACAAGCTTCATCTGTAATATCTTGCCATTGTTTAGCAAGACGTTTTTCACTAATTCCAAGTTCATTTGCTTTCTTTTTTAGCCAATAAGATTTATCAAATTTCGGAGCATATTGATGTAACAGTTGTGTAGTACTAAGATAAGAATTATTTAAAGTGTCATTATAAGAATGACCTTCTTCTTTAAATATAAGTTTAACTTCATTATATCTTGTATCTCTAAGTGTAAGCATATTTAAATTTCAATTATCATCTGCATCCATACTACTTAATATCTGTTTCCCTCCACGGGCAAGTTGTTCCTCTTCTTCATTACGAAGATTTTCATAAGCTGTTCCAAGAGCTTTAGTTAAAGCTGGAATTTCACTAATTCGTTTACTAACAGCGTCCATCATAGTAAGAATTGGAGTAATATCCTCATCTGATAAAGCATCGCTAAGTTTTCTATTAAGTTGATCATTAATTCTAACAGCAGCAATAGAAACCAAATGAATAGATTTTTGTAATGCTTCAAGAGCAACTCCAGCTTCAGTTATATTAGAAATATAATATTTGTGAATTAATTTAGAAACAAGAGAATCAGGAGTATAATCTTTAGAAAGGTTAAAATTTTCAATAGCCATTTTTAAACTTTCTTCATTACTAAGACCTTGTTGTTTAGCAGGACTTTTAGGATCTCCAAGATAATAAATAACTCCAACATCTCCAATATATTTTCTTTTATCTTTAGTAGTATCTCTTTGCCATAATAATGCAACATCTTTATCTTGTAATTGACGAATAGTAGGAGCTTTAGGCATACCTGTATCGTCAATAGTCAACATCTTTTCTATTACTACATTCATAATAATTATTATTTAAATTTATATCTTGGTTGATTGGAAATAATATTATATTCATCTTCATTATAATATAAACTTTCTTTTAATAATTTATCTCTATCTATTCCAGAAAGTTCATCATATTTATCTTGCCATTCTTGTTCAAAAGGAACATAATCTAATAAATATATAGATTTAATAAACATTTCAGCATACGCTTTACCAAGTGTTTTATATAATTCATAATATTTCTTTTTATTATTCTTTTTAAGTTTAATAATATTTATTTTAATTTTATCTTCTTTCTTTTGAGTTTCTTGTAAATCAATAACAAAACTTCTAACATGTTCTTTATATTGTTCTTTAGTAATATTTTTTCTAACAGCAGATAAATGAAGTTTAGCTTCTCTAAATTTACGTTTTACAGGATTTATTCTAACACAACCAATATAAGGTATTTGAACAGTTTTTAAATTTTTAATACCATCAGCAATAGATTTTTCAAGATTATTTATAATTGATTCGCATAAATATCTTTCATCATCATCTTTAAAATCTAATTCATTAAAAATATCATTTTTGTTTTTAGATACAATAATAAAATTATCTTCAATTTCATTTATATCATTTTGTATATTTTCCATAATATTTATATAGTTAATAATATATTGAATAATAATATAAATAGAAGTCCTCACTACGTTCGGACACTCCCCCGTAGAGGGAGAACTTCTATTCATAGCATTACTTTAATATCTTATTTATGTTAGTTATCATTTGCATCAATATATTTAAATGGATCGATATTTCTATGTTCAAGATTAATGGAAGCTGAAATATCATTAACAGGAACTATTTTAAATTCGAGTATAATAATATTTGGAGAATTAGAACCAATTAATTGTTTATTAATATTATTATCTTTAAATAGTTTATTATCATTTGTAATAATAGATTTAGAAATAGAAGGATCTGAATTAAAATAATGTTTAGCATTATCAGAACTAATAAGAGTATTAAGTTTAAGTTGAACACCTCTTTCGAGAGAACTTCTATCTATAATAATTTTATCTCCTACTTTAGAATTAACAAGCTCACTATCTTCTTCTGATATTTTAGCAAGAATAGGAACAACTCCAATAGTTGCTTGTTTATTAGAATTAATCATTGTACAAAAATCAAAAATTTTAGTTTTAAAAGTTAAAGCAACTATACAATAATGTTTAGGAAGTTTAACTCCTTCTGTAATAGTATTTAAAACTTCAGGAGTAATTTCATTTAAAGATGTAGGAAAATTGATTCCATAAGACATCTTATTAGATTTAATTAAAAGCATAATAAATTTAAGTTTAAAAAGTTTATAATTAATAATTATTTAATCACTAATTTTATTATTAATATTAACTTGAATAAGTTTATCATCATCATTTTTAATATTAATATTAATACCTCTATTAGCATTTCCAACTTTTAAAGAACAATTATTTTCCATAATAGCATCTATTCCACCAAAGCCTATTCTAATAAGTCCGAATTTTATT
>ENA-ORPF01001660-ORPF01001660.1-human-gut-metagenome-genome-assembly--contig:-NODE-1660-length-17038-cov-2.451451_pt1 | contig 17038 bp, 18 predicted proteins | sample MGYA00242140_ERZ509070 | MGnify/ENA primary metagenome ERZ509070 (study PRJEB26280, sample SAMEA2338713) | human gut metagenome | biome: human gut; feature: human-associated habitat; material: faeces... | reverse complement strand
TACCTAAAGATACAAAAAAGCCAACTAATTCGCAATAATTTGTGTATGAATTAGTTGGCTGATTTTATAATATTTAATGAATGTCCCTAATGAATGTCCCTATAAACGGATAAAACGGTAAAAGCAGCTGTTTCTGCTGTTTTATCTGTTTTATCCGTTATTTCCGTTTCTACTGTTCTTCTATCAACGTATCGAATAAATCGCTTTTATTTTGCCGGTAAAAGGCTGTATTGACTACTTCTCCCCGTTTGTTGATGATTTCGTAGTGCGGGATTCCATTGATTTGGAAAAGTTCCCGTAGATAATTGTATTCGTCCTCCGGTATCCGGAATTTTTCTCCTTGCAGATCGGCTGTGAATCGGTTGTAATCGTTTATAGGTGAAGATTTTTCGTCTGTGATGAACAGGAATACGATATTTTTTCCACTATACTGTTCCCGGAGCGGTTTCATGTTTTGAATATCTGCCCGGCAAGGACCACAGCTCGTAGCCCAAAAGTCGACGTAGATCACTTTCCCCTGGTAAGGAGCGATGATTTTGCGGAAGATATCGGCACCTTTTCCTGCTGGTAATGCTCGGGAAGCCTTGATTTCCCGGGGACAGTATTTTTCGAGCAGGTAATGGGCTTTTTGACGGAGATAGGGGTTTTTTACTTCTTTTAATGTGAGGGCTACAAGACTGTCGGCTGTACTGCGTTGCAAGTTTTTGAGGTTTGTGCTCAGATCCCGTATTTTTATAATGTCATAACTCAAGTTGGGTTCGAGCTGAAGAGAATGGTAACAGATGCTGTCTTTTATTTTCCATTCGGTTTCGATCAGTCGGGGAAACCCCGATACTTCATATTGGGCGGAAATTTTGTAGGCTTGTTCGAAAGGAGGGATATATTCGAAACGGTTGAAAAATACCCAATTTTCATAGGGAATAAGCAGGTTGGGGTCGTTTAGCGGCATTTCTTTCAGGAAGTCATAGTAATCTTGAGGAACTTCGGCTTGCAGGATTTTGTTTTCCGGCTCCTCGTTTTGGAAATATTTCCGGGTGGTAGCAAAGTCCAGGATATGAGTTGCGATATCGGTTTTAATGTAGGTTTCCAGGATTTGCATGGATTTGGGACTGAAATGATATTGACGGTTCAACCGATCCAGGATGTTTAATTTGTCTTCGAGTTTTTGCATAGCCTGGATTTTGAATGCCGTCGGAGTCAATTGTTTGGCTTGTTCTCTGAAATGGATATTCCCTTCCCTCTGAATATAGATCCCGGCTTTGGTCAGGTCGGCGTTGATTTTTGAAGAAGAGCCCATATACCGTAAGGTTTGAAAATCTTTGAAACGACGGTCCCGGTAACGATCGGCCTGTAACAGGTCTTCCCAATCGATAAAGATTGTCAGGGTGTCGCCCGGTTCGATGTAGAAAGGAAGGTTGAACGGAGTGAAGCTGATATTACCGCTAGTGGGGTTGTCTAAAGACAGTTCGGCCGAAAAACGTCCGTCTTCGAGTAGGGCGACGACTGTCGGAAAATCCTCTTCGGTAACGATATTGTTGTTGTAGATGATGCCCGATGTAAATCCGGCCCTGGGATCGTAACCCCGGATATACCCCTGGATGTAGGCTTTACTGCCCGGTTGGAAAAAACTTTTTTCCGCTTGATTGCCACTCACCTGTTCCATACGGTAGTCTTCCCGTTTGTAGAGCCGTTGGGTTTTGCGGGAAGTGCCGATTTTATAATATCCGTCTTTTTGTTCGGAGAGTAATAGTTGCCGATCTTGTCCTTCCGATTTCAAATGCAGGATAAGCTTCTTTCCCTTCGTTTCGATTTTTTCATATGCCCAAAACCGATTTCCCCCGATGACGAATTCCGGATAAAAACCGTAAGTCCAGCGATTGCTTCCATCGGTCGTTAACCAATTGCCTGTTAAGGTAGTAGGCAGTGGTGTCCGTACGGAGGGAATATCCCCGGTCAGCCGGATGTCGAATATGCCGGATTTGCCCTCCAGAAAGTCGATACTTGTCACTTCGCTGGACAAAGGAGGGAAGGTGAAAATAAAATGATCCGTTCCCGATGCCGGAGTCGGCTTTTGCTCTTCCCATGCGGCTCCCTCGAGTGCCAGAGGCTGATATCGGTTACCCAGATTGTCCTTGAGATTGATCTCTTCTTTTGAAAATTGTACCCACCATCCCGGAATAAATTCGGTGCGTAGATAGACTTTCGTATCTTGGTCCGTACATTCCACCTTTTCAATTCGGTAAAGTGCTGTATTTCTGAATTTGTACGGTGGGTTGTCGATCGTCTCCTGAGCTTTTAGTCCGAGGTAGCCCAGTAACAGGATAAATAATAGGAGATGATTTTTTTTCATAGTATGTCGTGGTTTAGAGATTTTGGGATTCCGGGACGGACCTTTTGTCCCGAAATACGGTTATGTATGGGTAAACGGTTGGTTCATATTTATTCTTTTTTAAATAAGAATACACCGCCGCCTTGTTTTAGGGTCATGGTTCGGTTTTCCGGATTAAATTCCATCACAATACCCCCTTGGGTGAATTTGAATGTATGTTCGGAAATTGCTTCGAGCGGGAATGCAGCCTGGCCGGTACCCTGTCCTTCCAAGGCATTGTTTTTTATGCGGACGGTGAGTTTGATCGGAAGTTGGCTGTTTGAATAGACACCGGTGTATTTTACCAGGTCTTCGGGTTTGAGTGTAATGGCCTCGAAATTCGGAAGATCGAAGGGCATACCGTAAATACCGCTTAAAACTGCAATGTGGATATCGTTGAATGTATAATTGAGTGCATTGGAGGTGATGGCGTAGGATAGTTCGTCTTCCGGGAAATAGATCAGCATGGCATTGAATCCGTCTATTCCTCCGCTGTGCCCGAAGCCACGCTTGGCATAAAACGGAACAGGAAATATGCCCATACCGAAATTATCTTTTAGGGCCAGCATAGTGGATAAGCTGTTAGCAGAAATCAGTTTCCCTTTGAAAAGAGCATCCGCGAATTTGTTCAGATCACGGGGTGTCGATACGATCCCTCCTGCTCCTAGCGGGATCGAAGGATGGGTTACCGATTCTATCCTCCATTTATCGAAATATTTATACGAATTACATTCGTTCTGTTCGGGAGAGATCGTTTTTCTGCCTAAATGGGTATTGACAAGCGATAAAGGTCGGGTGATCCGATCGGCGAGGATTTCAGCATACGGTTTTTTATAGAGCGATTCGAGGATATACGATAATAATACAAAGTTGGAATTGCTATATTGCGCTTTACTGTCTGGTTCGAAATCGCTGCCTCCACGGGCGATTATTTCTACCATCTGTTCCTTTGTCTTTGCCTGGGTATTCCAGTTCAGGTATTGTTCATCCGCCGTGAAGTTGTGTATCCCGCTGCGATGGCTTAGCAGATGACCGATCGTTATTTTATGTGCGTTTTTAATGGTAGGAAAATACGAATCGATCGGTGAGGATAAGGAAAGCTGTCCGGCTTCTATGGCTTGAAATATCATCACGGTCGTAAAGAGTTTCGAGATAGAGCCGATGTGGTATTCGGATTGTGCATCGGCTACGATTTGTTTATCGATATCGGCAAATCCCACCGATCGGGCGTAGATCTCGGTTCCCTTACTGAATACGGATACGCTCCCCATGAATTTATTTTTATCTCCAAGCAGCCGGAGATATCGATCGAGTTTGGCGTGTTCTGTTTCCTGGGCGTAGGAGATCAGGTTGCAGCAAAGTAATAGAAAAGCAACGACAGGAATGCGTATATTTTTCGTCATGATGGTAAAAAAATGTTGTCTGATGTTTGTAAAGGTATTGTATTTCCATCAGATATGCAAGAGATTCCGGGACGGACCTTTCGTCCCGGAATTCCTACCACCATTTTTGTTTTTGTTTTTCCCAGGTGAAGATTCGCTCTTCCTGGCCACGGCTGTGGTTTTTCAGTAGTAGTAAGGCGTTGGAGGGGACTGCGGGGTATTCGACCCAGGGGTGTGAGGGCTTTTGTTTGCCCAAAGATTCCCAGGCTGTGGAGCTGCGATAAAATAGTTCGTATTCATCGCCCGCAACGACGTAGTTGTCGTCGTTGCGGGGCTGGAAGGCAATCCGGTCGATCCTTGTCGGTTTTCCAAAATCGAGTCCTATCCAGCCACCATCGGCTTCGTGGTATTCATAAAAGGTCAGGGGATCTCCGTCGAAAGCATTGTTTAAAGTTCCTGGTGTACCGATGGCGCGTCCCGGCAGAGGGGAAAGACTGTCGGGATTGAAAAATTGCAGTTCTGCGATTTGGCAAAACGAACCGTTGGGTGACAAATAACGCCAGTATCTGAAGGGTTGCCGGCCGGAATCGATGGTTACAGTGTCGGGTGCTCCTTGGGTGTTCCGGGCAATGATGTGAAAAGTGACGGGATCGGTGAAAGTACTGTCGGCTGAAGCTTGGATACATCCCGCCAAAAGTTTGTTGCTGTGGTCGATGAGCCGGTTGGAAATGGGGTATTTACGGTCTAGACGTAACGGGTGGGTGTGAATCGTGTCGGGGATCAAAGGATGTATTTCCCCGAAAACATCCAAAATGAATGGATAGCCGGATTGTTCGATTTCTCCTTCGATATAATAGCCGGGAAGATAGACGATATCGCGCCCCATGTCGGTAAAACGGGCTTTCCCTCTTTTTAGCGGGGCAAAATGGATGGGCTCCCATTTTTGATTGTCGAAGACACAGAGATAGGCGAAATCTCTTTTTTGACTGGGAGAACGGAGCATTTCGATTTCGACATCGGAAGTGGCCGTGTATTCTGCAGTGACATCCTGATAAAAAGGAGTATTGAAAAAGGACGGAACGGGTTCCTGTGCGGTGTTTAGCCGGGATAACGCATTCTTATTGATGGCATAACGATAGCGATACACTTTAGCTTTGACGACTTCGTCCCGGTGGCGTTCGCCCGGATTGCTGCCCAGGGGTTCGAATATGACGTTTTTTCCCCTTTTGATATAGACAGAATTCCAATAATGGCCGGAGGAAATGTGAGCCCATTGGGGAGTGAAGTCGATGGCCACCGGTATGCCTTTACCCCGCATAGCAAAGGTGGCCAGATGGGCATATTCTTTACAGGTACCGTAGTTGATGATATTCAGTGTGCTGTAGTTCAGGGGGAGGAAAGAGTGATGAAGCCGGAAAACACTTCCTCTGTGGGTTTCTCTTAAGCGGTCGTTGACTACGGAACAAGCCCAGTAAGCGGATGGACGGTCGCCGTCTATGTATCCCATATCCTCTATTTCGCGGTATTTGCCCGATAACATGTCCCGCCAATATTCCAGGGGCTCGTTGGAGATACGGTAAGGCAACAGGTATTCACAAAAATGTTCGAAATCGACATGCTCGTTGATTTCTTTGTTTTGCCAGTCGTCGAAAGCCCGGTCGATATTGTCGATCAGGTATTCGGCCGTGATGGTTTTGACGTCTTCTATGATTTTGGCGTAACGGCTGATTTGTAGGTTCTGGGCCAATTCGTCGATTTGCCGGTTCGTCTGTTCACAGGGAGCTCCGATCCGAAAGAGCGAATCGACCGAGAAATAATAGGCATCGAGTACTTCGCCGCCATAGGAATAATGTCCCGGCATGTTGGCGATAAGAAAACAGGCAGCTTTGTATTTTAAAGAATCGTTCCGGTAATGATCGAGTACCTGTTCCAATTGACTGCGATTTTCCCCGGCCTGACGGAGAGCGTTTTCAAGGTCGGGATCGCTATGCCGGCATCCGGCTGATAGGATCAATAGAAAAAAGAAAAAAGTTCTCATATCGCTGTACCTGAAGGTTTGGGTTGTTTGACGTGACAGGGGATGGGTTGCCCGAATACCGGGAAACCTTTTTTATCCCATGAAAATTTCTGTAAACGAGGTGTCCGCAGGTCGTTGGCCGCTGGCTCCAGACGATAGCGGGCATGGTAAAAAATGTAATCTTCGGTCCCATCCGGAGATTTTATGAAGCTGCAATGTTCGGGAGCGGATACGCCCAGTGTATCGTTCTGGCAAAATACAGGTTGTGGTGACTTTTTCCAGGAGGCCGGATCGAGCAGGTTACTGCCGCTTTGGGCGGTCATCAGTCCTAGGGCTGAATAAGGAGGCCGGTTTCCGCCGGCCGAATAGACCAGATGAATCAGATTGCCGTCGGGACTTTTTAAGGGTTGCGGGCTACCCATCGAAAAAGCGGCTTCCGGGTCATGACGTTCCCATCTTTGATCGGGAATACCGATCATAACCGGCCGGGTGGCCAGTGTTCAGGGATTTTCGAGACGGGCAATGTAAATGCAATTGAAAATATAAGGAATCGGTTGTTCGGGGATACCGAACCATACTAGGTAGAGTGAATCCCTGTGGGTGAATACCGAAGCATCTACCGCCCAGCTTTGGTCGGCGGAAGTGCGGAGCTGACCTTTGTAGATAAACCGGCCTTCGGTCGGGTCCGGATGGCTGTTTTCGAGTACGTATAGTTGATGGCTCCCGGCCCGGATACCGGCAGCTGCATAGTAAAGATACCATTTCCCGTCGAGATAATGCAGTTCCGGAGCCCAAAGATCCCGGCTATTGGTCAGATCGTCCGGGAGCCATACGGTTTTGCTCCGGGCATGCCTGAGGTCGGTAATATCCTTTGTCTTCCAGATGGAAAGATGGTCGTACATCGACTGGGTATAATAATATACACCGTCATGGTAGATGGCATAGGGATCTGCTCCCGATGTTAACAATGGATTACTGTATGAAGCCACACCTGTCCGGGTACTTGTCCGGGCTGGCCGGTTCGCCTGTTCCCGGCATCCGTAAATAGTAACAATAAGAAATAAAAAGAGATATCGTTTCATGTTACAAATATCTCAATTTTATTAAATAACTGTGTTTAATTTATGTAATTTTCAGGATTTAGAGGGACCTTCGGATTTTGACTTTCGGAGGCGGTGTTTCTGGCAGGAGTCGATTGGGATAAAAGGTCCGTCCCAGAGTTCCGGATTCTGGACGGACCTTTTGTCCTGAAACAAGGATTTTAGAAGGTGACCTGAAAACCGACGGCCAGGGCTTCTTTGAATTGCAGACGGGGGCCTTTGGTTCCGTCTTTTTGTAAGATTTTGGTGTCGTTGTCGTAGATCATATTGGTGGTGATGTTGCAGGAGAACCATTGATTGATAGCCATGTTGAGTTGTATATCCCAGCTGATATCGACGTTCTGGGGATCTTTCAGGTAGTTACTGTAAAGATTGAGCCGGGAGAAAACGGTCATGTTTTTCAGGAATTCGTATTTGGCTTCCATGCGTAAGTTGGCACCGAATTCGGAGAAGAGGTGTTTACCCGGAGTGACTCCGAAATCTCCCTGGTCGGAAAGGATTTTACTGCTGACGAAAGTGCCTCTCCAGGTGGCAGGAGTGAAGGTAGCTGTAAACCAGCTTTTAGGGGTCCAGGTGAAACCGGCACCGATCAGAAGGTATCCCGGAGACATAAAACGCGAGATAAACACGTCCGGATCGACGCTGTAGTCGTATCCTTTAGCAAATTGGGTCTGGAAGGTCATCAATCCACTGGCATACCAGTTTTTCGCTATTTCGTATCCATAGGTGGAAGACAGGTAGATTTTGTCGTTTGTTTTTTTGGTGCCGTCCGATTTGGTTTTATTCAGACCGTAGTCGAGTTCCAGACGATTGTTCCAGAGGTGTTTCGCCTTTTTGTAGTTGGCAAAGTAGTTGAATTGCAGGTTAAACCCTACTGCGTTATCACCTCCGGCAGCCCATTGGCTCAGGCTGACTTGGCTTAAGTTTATTCCGATGTTTCCACCTCTTTTCCAGGTGGTGTCCGTTCCGGGTTGTGCGTATGCCGGTACTAAGATCCCGGTTAATACGATGATTCCTAATGTGTAAATTCCGCTACGTATCATCTTTTTTGTTTTTTGGGAAGTTTACGGAAATCGGGTTGGCGAAGTTCTGATTCGCCGGGATTATAAGCCGGTCAAGTTCATCATGGTTCACGAGGGAAAAATTTTTAGCGGGGAAAGATGAACTATTTTTTCGGATTAGAGTATAACAAAGAAAATAATAGAATTATGTCATTTCTTTGGTTTATTATTATCGGAATTGTGGCCGGATATGTGGCCGGTAAGATTATGCGAGGCGGAGGTTTCGGATTGATCGTGAATCTGGTTGTCGGTATAATCGGAGGAGTATTGGGGGGCTGGTTGTTCAGTCTGCTGGGTATTTATTCGACCGGTGGGATTATCGGCAGTCTGGTTGTGGCTACGATAGGGGCGATCGTTTTGTTATGGATTGTGTCTCTTTTCAGCGGACGGAGGCATAGCGAGTGATCGGCCGGATTATCTTTCTATCGGTTTTCGGTAAAATTGTTTTTGTATGAAGTAGTTTTTTGTTGTATCCAATCGGTGACCTAAGGTGTAACCGATTGGATACCTGCTCAAAATGGCAGTATGCGTTTTTATCCTATAATCCATTTACTACCCGGTATGAGCGAGATTATCTTTGTCGTCACGAAACAACAGATAAATGTCGTTACTGCAATACAGGGAATGGCGGCGACAGTAGGAAATGCCAGGTTATGCTTGAATACCGTTACCCATAGTCCGAGCCAAAATATGTGCATCAGGTACATGCCGTAGCTGAGTTTCGATATTTCGGTGATGAGCCGCGGGGACTTCGGTTGGTTTATATAGCTGAACATCAGGAAGGTACCTGTAGTAAGGAGCACACAGTTGATGGTACAGAAAGCCCATCCGATTTCTATAACAGGAGTGGACAGGTTTTCCCCGGGTATCGCCTGGATATAAAACGAGTAGATCGTCCACACTGCCCCGATAATCATCAAGGCGATTCCTGTTCTGAGGCGTTTGGAACGGTTCCAGGTGAGGTGAGTGTGTATATAATGTGCCATGACCAGGTAGCCGAGGAAGCCGGAGAAATAGAACAGCATGTGGAATTCGTTCCAGAAACATTGTCCCCAAACTTCTCCCCACCAGCGGTTGAGATACGGCATGCAGGTCGATAACAGAAACAGGCCGATGAAGAAACAGTAAATAGCCGCTATCAACGGCATATCGATAAGAATACCTCCGATAAGAGCCGCTAACAGATAGATAAAAGGATACTTATAATTGAAAGTTACACCTGCATAAAATAATTGAAAATTTTTCTTGTATAAATTACGGAAAAATTTTCAATTATCCAATATTTTGAGCGGTTTATTTGGGAAGAATTACCCGATAAGCAGGTTTGAATTTTCCGGTACTGATATTATTCAGCTTATTTTTCAGAATTCTCTTTTTTAAAGCAGACAGATGATCTGTAAACAGAATACCTTCCAGGTGATCGTATTCGTGTTGGATGATCCAGGCTTTAATACCGCAAAACTCCTCTTCGTGTTCTTGTCCTTGCTCGTCCATATAGCTGATTCGTATACAGTTGGGTCGTTTGACGTCTTCGTGGATGCCGGGGATACTGATACATCCTTCGTTGCGGCTGATTTCATCTCCCCAACGTTCGAGGATATGCGCATTGATAAAGGCTTTTCTGAAACCTTTACAATCAGGATCCATTTCTTCGAAAGCATTTGCATCGACAACGAATATACGGATATTTCGTCCGACTTGCGGAGCTGCCAGGCCGACTCCGTCTGCTTCGTCCATCGTTTGAAAAAGATCCCGGATGAATTTATCCAGTTCGGGGTATTCGGGGGTGATATCTTCTGAAATTTTACGTAAGATCGGGTGTCCGTAGACTACTATAGGTAAAAACATATATGTAAAGCTTTTAAATTTTTAAATTCCGTTGTTGTTCCATGTAAGAAGTCAGGATAATGGTTGCACTCATCGTGTCGATTAAAGCTTTATCCTGACGTGTCTTTTTTTTGGCACCTCCTTCTAAGAGGGCTTTATGAGCCAGAACAGAAGTAAAGCGTTCGTCATACATGACTATGGGGATATGCGGGAATCTGCGTTTCAAACCACTCAGGAAAGGCTTGATATAGGTCATACTTTCCGAGTCGCTGTTATCCATCTGTTTGGGGTGACCGACAACAAAAAGATCTACTTTTTCATGGGATAAATATGCTTCCAGAAATCGGAATATCTCTTGAGATAAAACGGTTTGCAAGCCTGTTGCTATAATTCCGCAAGGATCGCTCACTGCTAAACCGACTCTTTTTTTCCCGTAATCGATGGCCAGTATTCTTCCCACGTTCCTATTTATTTACGATAACAAAGATATCTTCGTTTTTATTTTTCATAAGGTATTGTTCTCTGGCAAATTTCTCGAGATTATCTTTATTACTCAATAATTCCTTCATTTTCCGGTTATCTTCTTCTATCTTATTCTGGTAGTAAGCTTTTTCTTTTTTCAAAGTAGCGATTTTTCCTCGCAATTGCATTTTACCTACCAGGCTGTTCCGGTCAAAAAAAGCAAGCCACACCAAAAAAATAAGCAGGGTAATGGTATATTTGTTCATTAATCTGCTCACCCAAGCGCTGTTACTCGTATTTTTATCCTTTTCTTGCATAGTTTTGCAAAGATAAGAAAAAACGATCAAAGTTCCGATTTTGCGCCGCATAATTATAAAAATCCACGGAATAATTATACCTGTTGTTGATTATCAAACGTTTGCAGTTGCTGAAAATCGTCATTTTGCTATTTTTCGAACAGCTTATTTTCCTAAATTTGTAGAGGAGGATGTGCTCCTGAAAGTAAAGAATATGAATCTGTCGTCTGGTTTTAGTTAAGAAATAAAATGAGAACGATGAAATTAGAAACAATTTAAAAGGAAATATATGGAAGAAAAGAAATTAGCTGTGATTGCTTTGGGGGGAAATGCCATACTGAGAGGCAATCAGAAAGGTACTGTCGAAGAACAGAACCAAAATATCCGGGAGACTTTGGAGAATCTGATTTATCTGGTTCGTGAAGGGTATAATCTGATTATTACTCACGGAAACGGTCCTCAGGTAGGAAATATCCTGATGAGTGACGATGCCGGAGTAAAAATGTATGGGTTACCTCCCATGACATTGGATATGTGTGTGGCTTATTCACAAGGTGAGATCGGCTATATGATCGAGAGAAATTTGCGGAATATACTCCGGGAACACGGACTTACCCGGCATGTTGTTTCTATGATTTCTCAGGTCGTTGTCGACGAGCACGATCCGGCATTACAAAATCCGACTAAACGGGTTGGTAGAATTTATACCCGCGAAGAAGCCGATAAATTGGCTGCAGAACATGGATGGATTTTTAAAGAAGAGATTAAAGTAGAAGGAGGGTGGAGAAGAGTAGTACCGTCTCCTGCTCCTATCGATTTTAAAAATGCTGCTTTGGTGGAACGGATGGCTCGTTCGGGAAGTATTGTGATCACCGGTGGAGGTGGCGGTATCCCTGTATATGTGGATGGGGAAGGAATGTTGCAGCCGCTCGAAGGAGTGATCGATAAGGATTTGGCTTCGGCAATGATCGGAGCAAGGGTGAAAGCCGATGAGTTGTATATTCTGACCGATGTCCCTTATATTTATAAAGATTTCCGTAAACCGACCCAAGAGGTTTTGGAGTTCCTCGATTATGCCGATGCGATGAAATATCTGGAAGCCGGGACTTTCGGAGAAGGAAGTATGGCACCGAAGATCCGGGCTTGTCTTTCTTTTGTCGAGAAAGGTGGACAGAAAGCGGTAATCACCGAAGCTACTAAGCTGGAAGATCGTCGTTACGGTTCTAAAATTACCATGCATTACGATTAAGAATAGGTGTACGAAATTAGTGTTAGAATTAGTTTATTTTTTATACTTTTGTCCATTACCAGGATTTTGGAATCTGAAATTTACAATTTAAAATAAAGAAGATTATGGCTTTTAATTTAAGAAACAGGAATTTTCTGAAGTTGTTGGACTTCACCCCCGCAGAGATTAAATACATGTTGGATCTGGCTGCCGATCTGAAAAGAGCAAAATATGCCGGAACTGAACAGCCCCGTTTGAAAGGTAAAAATATCGCTTTAATATTTGAAAAGACTTCAACCCGTACCCGTTGTGCTTTTGAAGTGGCTGCCTATGATCAGGGTGCTCATGCCACCTATCTGGGACCTACCGGATCGCAGATAGGTGTGAAAGAATCGATGAAAGATACGGCCCGTGTACTCGGGAGAATGTACGATGGTATCGAATATCGTGGATTTGCTCAGGATGTTGTTGAAGAATTGGCTAAATATGCCGGTGTACCTGTTTGGAACGGTTTGACCAATGAATTCCATCCGACTCAGATCCTGGCTGACTTCCTGACTATGTCGGAACATACCGATAAACCCCTGAACAAAGTAACTTTTGCTTATTTGGGAGATGCTCGTTTCAATATGGGTAATTCTTTGATGGTCGGTGGTGCTAAAATGGGTATGGATGTTCGGATTGTTGCACCTAAAGCTTTACAACCGGCTGCCGAATTGATCGCTACTTGTCAGGAGATTGCAAAGGAAACGGGTGCAACGGTGACTGTAACCGATAATGTAGAAGCCGGAGTGAAAGGATGTGATTTCTTATATACCGACGTATGGGTATCTATGGGAGAACCTGCCGAAGTATGGGCAGAACGGATTAAATTGTTGATGCCTTATCAGGTGAATGCAAAAGTGATGGAAATGACAGGAAATAAGAATTGTAAATTTATGCACTGTCTGCCCGCTTACCATAATCTGGAAACTCAGGTAGGTCGTGATGTACATAAACAATTCGGCCTGAACGGTATCGAAGTGACGGAAGATGTATTCGAATCTCCGAATTCTATCGTATTCGATGAAGCTGAAAACCGTATGCATACGATTAAAGCTGTGATGGTTGCCACTCTGGGTGACTAAAATGAGTTCTCGGCAAAAGAAATGTGTCAGGTTTTCCCTGGCACGTTTTTTTGTTTTCAGTAACCTAAGGTTAACTTATCTTATTGGTCCTGCTATTTCTTTTTGGAATTTATAGATAGCAAAAGTACTGGCAGGAATGGTTTGCTACAGCGTTTTGCCGGAAAATTGAATCGGAAATTCGTCCGGTTGGATCAAATTGGACTGCTCCAGGGTGTTTTCTAGTCTCGGTTCATTGGACCGGAGTTGGATGCAAGTTCCGTTTGTCAGTCTTTCCTGGGGGGGCAATCCGTCGAAATTGAATGCCAGCTTCTGAGGTTGCCCGGAAGTATTGACTACCTTCACAATAATTTCCCGGGTATCGTTATCCCAAACCGCGCTGGCAAAGAGGCTGTCCTGATCGTCATTGCCGGCAACAGGCTTTTGATTCATCGTTAGGGGGAGTACCTGATTACCTTTATTTCTCGAAAATAGTTGTTGTACATAATAACTACTAGTGCGTACGGCATGTAGATTGTCGAACCAAATCATATCCGGTCGCCATTGCCATCCCTCTGTGCGGGCAAAGAGAGGTGCATAAGTGGCCATGTGGATTACGTCGGCGTTTCATTCCATTCCCGTCATGAAGGCTGCTTCCAAAAGTGCTGCATTGAAATGATTCCATTTTTCCCCCGACCATGACAAGCATACTCTCCTGCGAAAACTTTAGGACCTTTACGGTCATATCGATCATACCGGTTACCTTGGGATAAAAACCAGCTTTCCGGTCTGTAAAAATATTCGTTGACCAGGTCTACTTGTAGGCGTTTTATTTCCGGCCATAGATAGTCGAATTGATCTCCTTAGGAATTCGGACCCGAACTGCCGATAATCTGAATTTCCGGATAGGTATTCCGGATGGTCCATTTCTGCCTGTATTTTGCCCCAGGTTGTACTCGGAGTATTGTTAGCGAACTCGATCAATTCCAAAGCATCCTGAATATAAGGAGCGAGATCGTCGGGAGCTATGTGAGTAGAAGCATTGTTATTCTGGAACTGGCAAGCCGGGCCATAGCTTAAAACCGGAAGTGGTGTCGCTCCGATTTCTTCGGCTAATTGGAAAAACTCAAAAAATCCCCAACCGTAACTTTGGTAATTTACAGCTTCTTTCCCGTCAGGTATACGTGTCCAGACGCTGAAGCGGTATTGTTCTCCTTTTTTTTACACCGGTACCGAAATAACCTTCATTTTCCAGGCCTGTCCATTTATGGGGATGACCGGAGGGAGAGAGGCGAACCTAATGAAGGTTGCGTTCGAACGGACCGTCATTCTTTACTTCTAGCTTTCCGAATGTTTGCCAGCCCATCAAAGATTAAGGGAATTCGAAAGAGCGGTTTTTGATTAATTCTGCATACAATCCTCCGTCTGCACCATAATTGATGTCTTCAAAAAAGAGACCGTACATGGTAAGCTGAATGGGAGCTCCCGGTTTGTAGGTCGAAATGTTCATTTCGTGGATTTGACTTTGTACCAATAGGTGGGCGGACAAAAATAAGCCTGTAAATAATCTGTTGAGTTTTATCATTGTTTGGCAAATTTTGAATTTTATGTAATAATACATTCAAAAATTTATTTTTTAGGTAGAAAAATACTTGTAAAAGGTCAGTGTATAGCTAAACATTATAAAAACGTAATTTCAACACTTATGTTTGTTGTGCTGAGGGAGAAGGGATAATCAGCATAATTTTAAATCGATGAATTGGGGGAAATGTATAATTTTAGGTATATTGCAGACATAAATGTAAGGCAATAACCTTTGAAATTGACTTGAGCAAAAGCAAGTTGATAGGGGGTGGATAATTTTTTAGAAAGATGAGGAACGTTTGTATTTTTTTGCTTATGGTATGCAGTCTATACGCTTGCGAAGAGGGATGCGGAAATAAGGAAGTGAATGCAGATCTGACGATATCTTTTCCCCCTTCTGTTAACACACCTATCCTGGAATATATCGATACTGTAAAATACTTGAAATTGGAAGATAAAGACGAAGCTTTACTGGCTTATGTAAATAAAATGGTTTGCAGGGAAGATAAGATCTATCTGGGGGATTTTTCCAATCACAAAATAGTTGTCTATGATACAATAGGAAGGTTTCAGTATGTGATCGACCGGCAGGGGCGTGGCAGTGGAGAGTATCTTCAGATCAAAAGTTTTGCCGTCGACGACTCCTGTCTTTATGTGTTAGATACTTTTCTGCCCGGTCTTCATGTTTTTGACAACCGGACGGGGGCCTATGTTGCCAAGAAAAAAATGGCTTTTATTGCTTGGGATTTCGAGACTTTGAGCCGGGGACGGATGATTTTTACTTTTTGTTTTTTCAAAGATGGGCATTTACCTCCCTCTCAACCTTCTTATCGTCTTTTGATTACGGACAACGATCTGAATATTATTCAACGCCTGTTGCCTTTTGAGGAAGAAGGCGATCCTATAGGAAAAGAGGTCTATTTTACTTCAAACGACCGGGAAGTGGTTTTTAATTGGTGTATGAACGATTCGTTCGTTATACTGGATAAAGCAAATCCGGATAGTCTGAGAAGAATCCGGATCGATTTCGGTGTGAATCAGATTCCGGAATCTTACCGCGGGGACTATGACTTGATAATCGGAGGTTCTTGTAACTATATATACGAAACTCCGGTTGTTGACGGAGACTATATCGCAATGGAAGTAAGGAAAAAAGATTTGGACGAATGTTATCTTTTTCATGTACCGTCCGGGCAGTTGCTTGCAAATCCTTCCGAAGTTTCCTCTCCTTATATGGCTTTTCCGGATTGCTGTGATACTCAGGGACATTTTATCGAAGCGATCGTCAATAAAGAGTTTTACGACGAGCACGTCGAATCCGGTTTTCCCCGGGCTGATGCAGAGTTCGAAAAACATTTGGAGGATGGGATGGCTTTGTTAATTTATAAAATGAAAAAGTAACTCGGGGTGCTAGAAATACTCCGCGGTTAAGCTTAAAAATATTAAACTGTCATCGAGACTTTAGGGTAATCCTTTATAACCATAGTGTCCATGCGTTTACAGATTTTGCGGGTAGGTATACCGTTTGTTTGTCTCCGGTACGAGGATATATTTTCGACATCATTTTATTTGTTTTTTAATAGTGTTTCTTTTCAGATAGACGATGGATTGTAAGGCCAATAAAATTACAAAAAGATATTCAGCCGTTAAGTATAGCGTTAGTGTGGTATTTGTACTGTTATTTAATCCATACAGATAAATTAAGTATATGCCTGTTGCGATGGCCTGAAATATAAAAGTGATCTTTGTTTTTCCGGTACCACCGACTGCATTGAGGTAAACATAACCGGGTAAAGCAAATGAATAATTCAGCAATGTGACAACCAAAGGTGCAACAGCCGATTGTATCAATGATTCATCGGTTGTATAGATTCCTATAATCGATCGGTGGCAGATCAGGACAATGCCAATCAAGGGGATACCGATGGAATACCCCAATTTTAGAATTTTTCGGCAGATAGGGAAGAGATTTGCTTTTTCTCCTGCTCCTATGGAATTACTGATTAATGCTCCGGTGGTGACAGCGAAGGAATTAACGATGACAAAAAATAGAGCGGAGACACTTCTGGTGATATTAGAAACAGCTAATTCGGTTTTACCTAAATGTTCGATACCTACAAAAAACAGGAACCAGGGGGCTACACTGATAAAAGCATGAAACATGCTCCATACCGATAATTTGAGTACTGCGATGAGTAATTGTCCATCATAGACTGTCCGTAAACCATATTTTATTTTGTCTATTTTCATCCACATATAGATGCATAAGATAATGAAAGAACCTCCTTCTGCCAGTGAAGAAGCGATAGCCGCTCCGGATATGCCTAAATGTTGCATGAATATCAGGAAGTAGTTGAGAGGAATATTGATCCCTATTGCAACGATAGCTACTCCTGATAGAGCCCGGGTATACGTTATGCCGACAAGGAAGGAACGTATAGCTAGAAAAGGAAATGAAAACAATAATCCCAGGCTACGCCAATCCAGATATCGGATAATTGCCTGGTAAATTTCGGGAGAATTGATCGATCTTTTGAAAATGACTGGCGAAACGATATGTACCGTTAGGTAAAGAAAGAGGGCTAGCCCCATTAGAAAAAATAACCCTTG
>ENA-ORPF01001633-ORPF01001633.1-human-gut-metagenome-genome-assembly--contig:-NODE-1633-length-17253-cov-2.365042_pt1 | contig 17253 bp, 5 predicted proteins | sample MGYA00242140_ERZ509070 | MGnify/ENA primary metagenome ERZ509070 (study PRJEB26280, sample SAMEA2338713) | human gut metagenome | biome: human gut; feature: human-associated habitat; material: faeces... | reverse complement strand
CGTCGAACTCGACCGACACCTTGCGTTTCTCATACGCCGGAAGCGTGAATTCGACCGTATTGCTGCTGGCGCTCTCCTTGGTCGTAATCCCGTACGCCGACGGACGTACGGCCACACGCGAAAATCCGCTGCGTTTTTCGACCTTCACACGCACGGCATCCGCAAAATCGTGGGTAAAGAGCGCATAACACATCGTATCGCGCAGTTTCTTGGAGTTGTCCCAGTCATTCCATATTTCCTCGTGATGGTTCGGGGAATCGGAACAAAGGGCATTGCGCACCTCGACGGTCTGCCAGCGGCGATCCTTGAGCACGTATACGTTGTAATAGGGATTCGCGTCCCTGAACTTGTCGTCGCCCGGCAGCACCGGGAAGAATTCGCCCTTCGTCAATTCACCGCCCTGTTCACCGTAGGCCGCAACGCGGTAAGCCACATCGTACGTGAACTCCTCTTCCAGTTTCGAGAAGTCTATCTCCAGGTCGATCGTCTGCCCTGCAGCGACACCCTCCCGCAGCATCATGTAACCATCTGCTTCCGAATTGGGGAACCTGACCTTGAACCCCAATTTCCAGGCCGCTGTCTGCCGGGCCATCGGGAAGATGTTGAACTCCGCCCCCGCGCGGCCTACCTCGACCTGTTTTTCCAGCGCCTCACCGAAAGGTTCGGTCTTTCCCGAAGCGATGTAAAGCGCATCGGTCATACGCGGAAGGGTGAGTACGACGGATCGCAGCGTATCGGGGGCATTTACCAGTACCACCTTCACGGACGAGGTAAGCGGTTTGAGCGTAAAACCCTTGCTTATCTGCTGCCGCGTCGCGCATTGCATCCAGATCGCAGGGATTTCGGCGTCGATATCCTCCACACGCAGGATATACTCGGTCGAGTGCGCCCCGGTGGAGGTGTTCGTAAACGAGAGGTTGTCCTGCGAGGCGAATGCGAGCGCCGTCGCCCGGTTGCCGGATGTTTCGATCCCCCGCAGGGCAGCCTGGCTGGGAGCCATTTCCACCTCCGTACAGCGGTTGTCGTCGAAGCAGAAGATAGCCTGCGGCCAAGAGGCGATCCCGTCAGGAGTATACCCGTCCTGAGTGTTGTAATCGGGATTGAAGGCAAACGTATCGTCCTCGGCGCAGGATGCCGAACAGAAGATCGCCGCAAACGCGAATGTCGCCCAAATCTTGTTTTTCATCGTATCGTATTTTTATCGGTTTGACTATTTCCAACCGTCGTTTTGGACGAGGTTGTGATTTTTGAAAAGCTCGGCATCCGCAATCGGATAGAAATTCATCCTGTCCTCCCAGCCGCGCTGCTGGATCACCGACCGCATATAGCTGAACGAGCCATCGTTCTGCGGAGTAATCGTAAGCCCATAAACCTTCGTCGTTTCGGCACCGATCTTCCAGCGGCGGATGTCCCAGAAACGATGCCCCTCGAAGGCCAGTTCCACACGACCCTCGTTGCGCAGACGCTTCACGAAGGCCGCATAATCCGTTTCCGTAATCCCCGGCATATTGTACCGGGCACGGACTGCATTGAGCGCCTCGCGTGGTGAGAGCGTATACTCCACCTCCCCCTTCATGCCCGTAAAATCGGGGTTCTGCGTAGCGGCAGCCAATGCCTCGGCATAGTTCAGCAACACCTCGGCATAACGGAAGAAGGGAAAGATGTGCTGATAACTCATCTCGCTGCCCGTCACGAAACTCGTCGCCTCGACAATGTGTTTGCGCAGGTAGTACGAAGTCGGTGTAGCACCGTCGAGCGGCCGGCCATTACGGCCGCCGACATACGACTGGACGGGCTGTCCCTTGAACGTCGCCCCGTTGTATATCAGCGTCCTGGCAAAGCGCGGATCGCGTGCCGACGCAATGAACATCCGCGACCGCATCGACTCGTCGTTCCAGTCGAACGGTTCGCCCGTCGCCATATCGAATGCCTCGGCGAGGTTCTGCGACGGGCAGACGCCCGAATTCCCGCCTTCGAAGCCTACCGGGAAATTGGCCGCCTCGAAATCGCTGCTCACCGGGCACCACTTGCCGAAGATCAGTCCCTGCGCATCGGCATTGTTCGTGGTTTCCTCGCTGACAAGCTTGTAAATACCGGCATCTATGAGCTCCTTGGCCGCGGCCGCGGCTTCCAGGTAACGGCCTGCATCACCGCCGGGGTTGTTGAGCGGACTGGCGGCATATAGCAGCATACGCGCCTTGAGCGCCATCGCCATGCCCTTTGTCACACGGGCGACTTCACCCTTTTCCGTCCCCAGATAGGTCTTGGGCAACGACGGGATTACGGCATCGCATTCCGAGACGATCCATCCGGCGGCATCGTCGTACGAGACCGGAACGAGCGTATTGACCTCCTGCATCGTGAACGAACGGTCACCGATCACGATCCGGTTATAGCGCCGGAGCAATTCGAAATGGAAATAGGCACGCAGGGCCCTCACTTCGAACGGATAGTTCTTGAGCTCCGCCAGATTCGTCTTGTAATTGTCCTGATACTGTGCCTCGGGAAAATCATCCGGGCAGTTGTCGAGGAAATAGTTGGCCGCGGCAATAGCCGAATAGAGCGAAGCCCAGCGGTCGTCGATCAGATTCGTACCGTTCCAGCTCCCGTCGTAAAAGCGTTTGATACCGCCCGTAGACCAGGCGTATACCGCATCGTCGGTCGCAGCGTCGATCATCGTACCTTCGACATCCAGCAACCCTTCCTGCACATACGAGTAGACGTTCGTCGCACTCTGCTTCACGCGGTCGAAGGTCGAGAATTGATATTTCGTCGTCTGGTACACCGACTCGTCGAGTTCCAGGAAATCGCTGCACGCAGCCATCAGGAGCGTGCATCCGGCTAATAGGATCAGGTATTTTTTCATCGTTGTGGCGTATTTAGAATATGACATTCAGGCCGATCTGGTAGCTGCGTGACGAGGGATACCCCGTGCTGACGTATTCCGGATCGAGAATACCGACATGGTCGGCCGAGAAAAGGTTCAGGCCGCGGAAATAGAAGCTGCATTCGCGCATACGCAGTTTGCGGGCAATCTTCGACGGCAATTTGTAGTAAGCCTGCAATGTACGCAATTTCAGGAAATTGCCGTTTTCCGTCCATAGTGAACTTTGCGTGTAGTTATTCCCGTTTGCCAATGTGGTCAGGTGCGGATAGCGGCCTTCGGTATTGAAGCGTGACCAGCGGTGCTCCATATAGTACTCCGAAACGTTGCGGTCGTTGCCGTACAGCGGCTGGTAGATGCTCGACAGCGTCGTCTCCAGCGTCGAATGGGCGACACCCTGGAAATAGGCGCTGACACCGAAGCCCCTGTATTTCAGCTCGACGCTGAAGCCGTAATAAATCTCGGGCACCGCGGCATAGAGCTGGTAGGTGCGGTCGTAGTCGTCGATCCTGCCATCGCGGTTCAGGTCGCGGTATTTCACGTCGCCCGGGCGTACCGTATTCTGGTACGAGGAGACAGGAAGCCCCTCCCGGAGCGAACCGTCGGCATTGAAATCGCCGTCCTGGTACATCCCATCGGCCACCAATCCGTAGAACGTCCCTACCGGCTGCCCTGTAATACGCATATAGTCAAAAGGTTTGTATTCCTCTTCCTTGTTGAGTATCTTATTGCGGGCATAGGCGATATTCCCCCGCACGGCATATCCGAAGTCGCCTGTGCGGCGGCGCCATCCCACAGCCAATTCCCCGCCATAGTTGCGCACCTTACCGGTAAAGACGTCGGGCACGCCGACTCCCAGCACGCTGGAAACGGTACCCGCGGCCGACGTCCGGATGTTATGACGCATGTTGCGGAAGAAATCCACCTCGACGCTCAGGCTTCCCAGCAGGCTGAGTTCCAACCCGACATTGGTTTTATAGTCGCGTTCGGGTTCGATCCCCGCAGACGGCAACGCCCCTTGCGCGAGGCTGTTCGACGAAGTGATCCCGGCAAAAATATAACTGTTGCCCGGGCCGTTGAACTGCTTGTCCATGTCATACGACAATCGCGCGTCCATACCCACAATGCCGAACGACGCGCGCAGTTTCAGCAGGTCGACGACACGGCTGTCACGCAGGAACGCCTCGTTCGAGATGATCCATGCGCCCGACACGGCAGGATAGAAGCGGTACTTGTCCCCGTAGGGCATACGGCTGCTCCCGCCGTAAGTAGCGACGGCATTGACCACGTAGCGGTCGTCGTAATTGTAGCCGGCGCTGGCAATATAGTCACGGTACATGTACGTATTGTTGGCTCCGCGGTAACGGGATTTGTTCTCGCTGAAAATCAGGCGCCCCGTCACCGTATGTTTTCCGAAAGAACGGTCGTAGAGCACCTTGGCCCACACCGACGCCCGCATGACCGAATAGGAAAGGAAGCTGTCGAATGCCAGTTCGGTATCGTTCCCCTGCGGAACGAATGCCAGGGAAGCGGCATTGCCGTCCGCATCGAAGACCGTCGAGGTATTCGAATAGGCGTATTTGCGTGAGTGCGCATCGGTAATCTCCGCGGAATTGTCATAGGCGACACGCACCTGTACCGAAAGTCCCGGGGTTAGTGCCGACAAGTCCTGATCGATCGTCAGGTCGGCGAACAGCGTACGTTGCAGCAGCGTGTTGTACCCGCCCGCGGTCTTGTCGGCCAGGGGATTGGCGAACAGCTGGCTGCGGGCCCAGCCCCCGCCGGGAACCCGGATCGGGAACGCTGCCGACGGCGTGTCGTACATATCGTCGAGCGCGACGCCCGCATTTGGCAGTTGGTATTGCATCAGCCGCCCCATCAGGTTCATCCGTGCAGTCGTGGTTTTCGTGATCGCGGCCTCGAGATTCGAACGCAGCTTGAGGGAGTACATCTCGACCTGGGTCGAATAGCCGTCGTTCAGGTCGGTATTATCCAGGAACCCGCGGTTGGAGTTGTAGTTGGCCAGCACGAAATAGCGCATACTGCCGCCGCTCCCGTCGAACGAGAGATTCAGGTCGTGGTTGAAACCCGCATTGCGGAGCACGGCCTTCCGCCAGTCGACATTGGGCAGTACATCGGTGCGCTCCCCCCGCACCATCGAACGGATGTCGCGCTGCGTATAGCGGGGTGCGAGCCCGTCGTTTTCCAACGCCTCGTTGACAGCCGTCGCATAGGTCGCGGCATCGGCCATATCGGGAATCCGGAACGGGGTCTGCACACTGAAATTGTAGTCGATACGGGTACGCAGGCCGTGGTCGCCGCCGCGCCGGGTCGTAATGGCGACGATACCGTCGGCGCCCCGGTTACCGTAGAGTGCCAGCGATGCGGCGTCCTTCAGCACGGTGATGTGCTCCACTTCCTCCCGATCCAGGCAGGCCGCATCGCGTTCGATGCCGTCGACCAGTACGACCACACTGTTCCCGCCGAACGAACCGACGCCGCGCACATTCAGGTCGGGCGCCGAGTCCCACGGCAGGTTCTCGCCCTGGCGCACGCCAAGTCCCGGAATCAGGCCGTAAAGGTTGCTCATCAGGTCGGTACGGCCGCCCGCTTCGATCTCACGTGCCGTAGCGCCGGCGAGCGATGCCGACGCGGAGCCTTTGCGGATGCGCTCGTCATAGCCCACGTCGAACAGCACGTCATCGTCCGTCAGACGGATATGCATCTCGCCACCGCTGACGGCTACCGTGCGGCTCATGCGGTTCAGAAGGGTAAGCGTCATGCGGTCACCCTCCCCGGCATCGACCTCGGCCATGCCGTCGGCGCCCGTAACCGCCACGGGGGTTCGCCCGCGGCCGAGCGTCACGGCAACCTCGCCCAGCGGCTTGTCCCATGCATCGGTCACATACACCTTGACGCGCTGCGCCTGTGCCAGCGGGCAAACGGCAGTCAGGAACAGCAGTATGATTGATATCTTTTTCATTGTATGCTCTCTGTTTGTTTAACCATGTATGTCTACCATCCGGCATTCTGAGTCAGGCCGTACCCCTTGTTGACTTCGTTCGAAGGAAAGGCACTCAGATACCACTTCGGATCAAAGCTGTTCTTCCAGGCGCGGTCGGTTTCGGGAACCGGCTCAGAGAAATTGAACCGGAAATTCGAGGAATCCGTTCCGTCCAGGATCGTCACCCTGATCCCGTAAAGCGTCTGCCGGAAAATATCGGCACGTTTCCAGCGCACGATGTCGAACCAACGAATCTCCTCGAAGGCGAATTCCCGGGCCCGCTCGTCGAGTATCTCCTCGCGCAGCTCGGCATCCCCGGCAAGCGCACATTCGGGATAGGACGGCAGCACCTTGTCGCGGTGCAGGCGGTGCAGCAATTCGTCGGTCATGGAGGGCAGCCCCACGCGGTTGCGGGTTTTGTCGAGCCACTTGCAGGCCTCGTCCTTGCGCCCCGTCTCGTTCAGTGCCTCGGCATAGGCCAGGTAAACCTCGGCCAGGCGCATATAGGAATAGTTCATCGGTTTGTCGTAGAACGTCGCACGGTTATAGTCCCAGAGGTATTTACGGTTGCAGAAACCCGTTGCGGCCCGATCCTTGGCATAGTTCACCAAATCCTCGCTGCCACCGCCTTCCCACATCTGGGCCACACGGTCGCGGAACGGGCCGCCGGGCACCATCACCGACTGGTAGAGGCGCGGATCCCGGTTCGAGAAAGGATTGTCCGTCACCGTTCCGGCCGAATTGTGCGTCCGGATCCATTCGGCATAAGGCGCCGGTTCCCCGTTCGAGAAAGGGAATTTATCGACATAGTTAAGCGTCACGCAGCCACCGCCGTACCCCTGGGCGTTCGCGCCGTTGAAATCGGTCGAAATGCCGAAGTAATAGGCATGGTAAGTATCGCCGTAGGTACGCTTCGACCGCCCGGTGGCAATCAGTATTTCGCCGTTGTAACGGTCTGCATAGCATGCACCGAATGCCTTTCCGTAACCTTCGGCCGTCTTTTCGGTCGCCTCGACGAGTTTATAGGGATTGCCGTTGTTGGCATTCTCCGTGATGAACTCTTCGCAAGCCGTAACCACGCGGTTCCAGCGCTGGGCATCGTAATTGCCGTACCATGCCACTTTACGGACACTCTCCTCGGCGATCTTGCCGATATTGCCCAGTACCGGTTGTTGCGGCTCGGCATAAGGCTGGTTCGCATTGAACAAGGGGCTGGCCGCATAGAGCAGCACACGAATCTTGAGCGCCAGCGCCGAAGCTTTCGTAAAACGCCCGTCATCGGCCGGGTCGACCGTCCATGGGAGCTCCCGGGCAGCCTGTTCGCACAGCGCGACGATGTATTCGACCGTCTCTTCGAAAGTCCGGCGCGAATAGTCTATATCGGCCTCCTTACCCGCCTCGACGGCTGTCTTGAGCAGGGGAACCCCACCGAAGTGGCGCAGCAATTCGTGGTACTGGCACGCAATGACCATTCGGGCCTCGCCCTTGCGCCGAATCTTTTCCGCCTCGCTCATATCGGGCACACGGTCAACATTCTCGATGTAGAGGAACGCCTTGCGGATACCCGTCCACGTCACGTCCTGCTCGGGGTTAAACCCCATCTTCGTACCACTCGACTCATTCTCGGTCTCGGCGTCGTATGCGCCCCCGTAATACATGCTGTAAACGCCGCCCCACGAACAATGCGTGCTGATGATATCGGTCAGGGCATCGAGGTTGTCCCATGCCAGTTTGTTACCGGCATTCTGGTGTTCGTACGACCCGCCGTTAACGCTGGGATTGTGCATCGTGAGCCCGCAGCGCAACGTGGCATAGGCCGAATTGAGGGCCCGGTCGGCATAGAGCTTCGACGAGAAGATCGTGTCGACGGTCACATCGCCGCCGGGCGCTTTCTCCAGGAACCCGTCCCCGAATTTCAGGTCGCTGCAATTGGTCAGTCCCGACACGAAACCGCCCAAGATCAGAATGGATATTATCGTCTTTTTCATAGTGGAGTGTCGATTAGAATGTGATGTTAACACCGAAGTTGAAAATGCGCACGTTCGGGTAGGAATCGATATTCGAACCGCTCGTCGCCCCCTCGGGGTCGATATCGATGTCGTTGAGATCCGAGAAAAGCGTCAACAGGTTGTACCCGCTGAAATAAACCTTCAGCGACTTGACGCCGACCTTCCGGAATGCCGGAATATCCCTGAACGTATAACCTATTTCGGCAACCTTCAGCCGCAGGTACGAGCCGTCCATCAGCCACAGGTCGGAATCCTCCAGGTAGTGCGACTTGTTGAGGAAGGTCAGCCGTGGAAAACGCGCATCGGGGTTCTCGGGCGTCCAACGCCCGTCGGCCAGGAATTTGAGCAGCGCACGGCCGTTTGTACTGCCGAAAGCATTACGGTATTCGCCGCTGAGCATACGCGAGGCATGCAGGCCGGCCGTCCACTGCATCGAAATTTCGAAATTCTTGTACCGGAATCCGCCCAGCAGGCCGAGCACATAGTCCGGACGCTGGCTGTAACCGAAGTAGGTCTTGTCGTTGCCGTCGATCTTGCCGTCCCCGTTGAGGTCTTTAAAGAGCGCGTCGCCTGGACGGGGTGATCCCAGCGACATGACGGGTAGCAGCGGCTTCCCCTCCCCGTCGCTTTTCAGGGCTCCGTCGGCATCGAAGTCGTCGGCTCGCAGGAAACGATCGAACCTGTACCCGTAGTTCAGTCCCGTGCTGCGTCCGGTCTGAGCCATCCACGGATAGTTGGGCATGACTTCGTCCATAAAAATAATCTTGTTCTTCGAGTAGGAGACGTTGCCCTGTACCCACCAGTCGATCTTCTCGGTACGCGAATTCCAGCCCAGTGAGATTTCATAGCCCCGGTTATCGACCTCGCCCAGATTGATCAGCGGCAGCTCGATGGCGACGATCGACGGCAGCGTATTGCGGGTCGAAAGAATGTCGTAGCGGTGTTCGAAAAAGTAGTCGGCCGTCAGGCTGAGGCGCGCACCGAACATTTTGAGGTCGATGCCATAGTTCTGCTTGCGTACTTTTTCCCACGTCACCTCGGAGTTGCCGACCGTATTTTCGACCGCATCGGGCAGCATCGTCATACTTCCGCCCATACCGAACTGGTAGCTGCCGTAGCCGTTCTGCCATACGGCATGGTTGCCCGTCCACGAGCCGTCGAGGTAGAGGAAACGGGCACCGCTGTACTTGTCGTTCCCGACCAGTCCGAACGAGGCCCTCAACTTCAGGAAGTCGACGGTTTGCTGGTTCTTCATGAAATTCTCCTCGGAGACGATCCAGCCCACAGAACCTGCCGGGAAGAACCCGTAGCGCTTCTTCGGGGCGAAATTCTCGGAGCCGTTGTAACCGGCGTTGAAATCGACCAGATAGCGGTTCTTGTAAGCATAGGTCAAACGCCCCACATAACCCACATAGGCGGTCGGGATGTCGGTATACTGACCCGGGTAGTAGGTCTTCGACTGGTTGTAAAGCAGCAGTGCCGACACCGCGTGGTCACCGAACGTACGCTGGTAGCCGAGGCTCGCCTCTATATACCAGTTGCGTGATTTGCCCGACCCGTCCTCACCATAGGTCATCGGCTCGCGCATACCCGTCACGCCGTCGGTCTGGTAGACGATCGTATTGTCGAACCTCGGGTCTGAGACATCCATTCCGGGTTGGGTGATCGTCCCCAGATAAATCGGCGTATAGGAACTGTTCGTACCGGTCGGGGCGCGTTTGGTCGCCAGGTAGTAAGAGGTATTGTATGCTCCTTTCACATTGAGGGTCAATCCCTTGGTAATCACATCGAGGTTCTGGGAAAGCGCAAGGTCGAGGTTCAGTTCATTCTGGGTCGTTTTGCGGTAACCCCAGTTGTAGTAGCAGTCCAGCCCGCTCGTGAGTTCCGTAAGCGGGATGTAGTTGTTCTTGTAATTGTAGATGTACTTCCCGTCGACGAAACCCGGACTTGCGAACGGCGTACACCACATGATATTCTGCCAGAGCGAATAGGTCAGCGGTTCGCGTTTGTCGCTCACGCGCCCGCCGATATTGACTTTCAACTGAGTCGTATTCGTAATGTCTACGTCGATGTTCGAGCGGTAGTTAAAGCGCTGATAATTGTAATTCGGGTCATAACTCTCGTCGAAACGCTTCATCATGCCGTCCTGATCCAGGTAACCCAACGACACGAAATAGCGGATGCGGTCGCCGCCGCCCGACAGGGTCGCATTATGTTGTGTCTGCCAGGCGACGTTCTTGAAGATGTATTTGCTCCAGTCCACATCCGGGAACATGATCGGATCGGCCTTCGTGCGGAACATTTCCGTTACGAACGGCGAAAAGGTGAGCTGGTCATCCTTAATGCCGGGATTGTCGGAGCGCTGGGCCTCGGAATAGAGCGTAGCGTAAGTATAACTGTCGACACCGGTCAGGTGTCGCAGCGACTGAGTCAGTCCGAAGGTCGAGTTCCATGAAATCTGTGGCTTGCCCTTCGTACCGCGCCGCGTCGTGACCAGAATGACACCATTGGCGCCGCGAACCCCGAATACGGCCGTCGACGATGCATCCTTGAGGACGGTCACACTCTCGATCTCGTGCGAGTCCATCTGGAAAAACGAACGCTCGACACCGTCCACCAGGATAAGCGGCTTCGACGCCTCGTTCGAAAGCGATCCCGTACCGCGGACATAAATATCGGGGTCTTCGGCACCGGGCTGTCCGGAAATCTGTACCGACGAAATGCCTGTCACGGCCCCCGCAAGGGCAGTGCCGGCACTGCCGCTCGGTGACTTGAGCAGGTCTTTGGTATTGATCGAGGCGATGGCGCCCGTCACCGACACCTTTTTCTGTTGCCCGTAGGCGATGACCTGCACCTCCTCCAGCGCCTGCGCCTCTTCCTTCAGGCGGATTTCATTGTCCGCCGCAGCCACGAGCACCGACTCCCGGGGCTGGTAGCCAATATAGGAAACCGACACGAGCGGTTGATAGCGGACGGGAATCGTGATCCGGAATTCACCCTCGGAGTTGGTCGTCATACCGATTTGCGGGGCGTCCTTGACAACAATGGCGACACCGGCGAGCGGTACGGAACTTCTTTCGTCGACCACACGGCCCTTATACGTTACCGACCGGCTGCCGCCCTGGATGGCCTGCAAGCCCGCCGCATCCGGCTCTCCCGCGCCGGCGGCAAGTGCAAACGCCGGGAACATCAGGCAGACGGCGATCAGATATATGGTTTGCTTCATGATTTGCGAGTTGTTACTGTTTGACATCTATGGCGATTGCATATTGCGCGGCCTGGTCGGCCTTTCCCACGACGACGTTTCCGCCCACCTTGAGCGTCGGCGTGAAACCGTCATCCAAGTAGTTACTTCCGGCCACGTAGAACACGTCTTTCCAGCCCATCTTGTAGAGCAGCCACGCAGCCTGGCAGGTTCCCGTCCCCTCGGACACGGCGGCGACACCGAGTTTGTTGTCATAGGTCAGCCCGATGTACGAACGGCTGCGCGTGCCGTTCCAGGCTTCGCCCAGGGCCGTTTCCCATCCGGTATCGTTCCAATACATCTCCAGGCGGGTCAGCAGATGCCCCTCGCGTACCAACCACGGGTGTCCCGACGCCGCGGAGACCACATCCCACGGAGTCCCCGAGGCAAGATACCCGTCGCGTCCCGCCTCATCGACCCATTGGGTCATCCTGACCAGTTCGCCGTCGCGGATACCCGCATTCCAAAATTCAACGTGCCCGTCCTCGTAGAAACCGACCGTCCCGCGCCAGTCGCCCTCGGAATTGCGGTCGGAGAGCACTTTCCCATTGTAGTAAATCATCGTGCTCTCCTTGGTCATCATCCCGGTGAGTGCGACCAGCGAGGCCACGTCGTCCATGACCACCGAGCGGGCATCGTTGCTGACCATATAGGCTTTCGCCTTGTCAATGTCGATCGTGGCGAAGGCGAATTCGATTCCCTCGATCGTTTCGGTCGGGCGGTTTGCGGCCCAGTTGCCGATAAAGGCAAGGTAAACGTCCAGGTCACCGGCACCGGGATCCCAGCTCCATGGGGTTTCGGATGTTGCCGCACCGCGTACGGGTACGCTGTTGACCGTAGTTGCCTTATAGACATTGAGGAACGGATAGAGCTGCTGGTCGACATAATTGCCCGTGACCTCGCTAAACCCGTAGACGATCGGTTTGTCCATCACTTTCGAATAGTCTATCCTGACGTTGTAGATGCGCTCTTTGCCATCCATCTCGACTTTCAGTTGCCGGGTAAGCGACTCCGTGAAATCGAACGTCGTAGACGAGGCGATCGAAGCTCCCTCCATCAGGGCACCTTCGGCAAAATCGAGTTCGATTTCACCCCGGTTCATACTCCGCTCATAAGTGATCGTAAGCGTCTTGCCCGATACGGAAACGCAGCCCCCGATTCCCGAAGCAGTCACCTTCGTAGCATCGGTGATCGGAAATGCCTTCGACGAAATCGTGAACCACACCTTGACGATCCGGTTATCGGGTGCCCGGAAGTTCAGCACCGGATAGGTATCCAGGTCGGCGGCGGTAACGTCCGTCGGGAAAATGACCGAATAGCCCTCGTTGAGCTCGACGTCGATCCGGGCATGTGAGAAATCCTCGGCCATATCGAATCTCAGGGCCAGGTTTTTATCGTCTATCCGCTCCGCCGTGACTGTCTCGCCGTCGACGGTCACGCGGATTGACTTATAGGGCAGACCGCCGGACGAGACCGTCCGATCGTCGGAACAGGAGCAGAAGGACAGCGCCGCTGCGACGAATACGGCACTCATGTAATTCTTGTAGAAATCTGCTTTCATAGATTAGGGTTTAGTTGGTTTATTCGGAAAAAAGGGAAAGGGATCGGACACTACGGTTCATCCGGGATGGCTGCATCATGTCATGGCATTGTTTTTTAGGTTAGTTTTCGGTTCCGACAGCCCCGTCCGAAGGGCTTTTGCCGGATACGAAAATACTCTGCCCGGACGGCTTCGAGGTTGAAATTTTACCGTAAAACGGCTCTGACGCAAATCGGCCGGCTGCAACAGCCGACCGACACAACGCAGGCAATACAATGCATAACAACACATTACACAAACACCTCCGGAAAATATCCGGGTTATACGATTTTTTCACCCTTGCCATCGAGTTGTTCGATGAATTCCTTGGGACTGACGCCGAACTTTTTCCGGAAACAGGTGCTGAAATACTTCGGGTCGTTGAACCCTACGGCATAAGCCAGATCGGCGATCCGCATGTGGCGCTGCTGTTCCAGCAACCGGTAAGCCGCGCGCAACCGTATGTCGACCATAAACGCGGTCGGAGTAAGCCCTGTCAGCGATTTGAGTTTCTCGGTGAGGACGGTACGCGACGTGTTCATCTCCCGCGTGAAATCGGCCTGCGAAAATTCGCCGTCGTCGATATGCGCATTGACGCACGCCATAGCCCGGCGCATGAAATCTTCGTCCATCGAGGTATATTCCAACGCTTCGATCTCAAAGACAAGCTGGTTGCGGAAATGCGAACCTTTGCGCTCCTGCTTTCTGAGCTGGTTCACGATCTGTGCATGGAGCAGCTTGAAGTTGAACGGCTTGGTAACATAACCGTCAGCCCCCGAGTCATACCCTTCGATACGGCTGTCGTCCGTATTTTTGGCCGTCAGAAGGATGACAGGGATATGGCAATATTCGAACGTCCCCTTGATCTTGGCGCACAACTCGATCCCGTCCATCCCGGGCATCATGATGTCGGAAACGACCAGATCGACCGGTTTTTCGGCCAAAAGTTGCAGTGCCTCTTCGCCTCCGGATGCCATTTCGATGTGGAAATAAGCCGCCAGCAAGTTGGACACCAGCACCCGCAGTTCCTCGTTGTCATCCACGATCAGAATCGTATACATCCGCCCGTCTCCGGCAACCGCCTCGTCCGGCCGCATGGACGGCAACTCCGCCGATCCCGGTATCAAATCCGCCGAATCGGGCCCTGGCACCGATTCGGCGACCTCTTCCCCGGAGTAGGCGTCCCGGCCTATGGGCAATACGACCCGGAAACAATTTCCCTCCCGTTCGCTGCTCGAAACCCGGATATGCCCCTTGTGGATATCGGTCAGATCCTTCACCAGCGACAACCCGATACCCGTACCGATGGTATGGAACTTACGGTAATTACCGTCGTAGAAGCGCTTGAAAAGCCCGTCGATAGTCTGCTGGCTCATGCATTCACCGCTATTGGCGATCATTATACCGACAAAACCGGGGCTTTCCATCCCCACACGGATTTTTATTTCCCCTTCGTCGGGTGTGTATTTGGCAGCGTTGGAAAGCAGGTTGTAGACGATCTTATCGAGTTTGTCGGAATCGAACCAGCCTTCGATACGGTCGGCAGAACTCTGGAAGTAGACCCGAAGGCGCTTTTTCGATACCAGCGGGGCGAATGCCTCGACACATTTGCGAACGAATGCCGCCACATCGCCTTGCGAAACCCGGATCTTCAGGTTACCACTCTCGACCTTGCGGAATTCGAGTATCTGCTGGATGAGGCGCATCAGACGCGTCGCGTTGACCGAGATTACGTTGTAGAGCGCCTCCCGGTCTGTGGAGGTGCTGCGCAGGCTGTCAAGCGAGGTAATGATGATCGTCAGGGGCGTCATCAGCTCGTGGGTGACATTGGTAAAGAACTGCAATTTCGCGTGGTTCAGCTCCTCGGTTTTCCGGCGTTCGAATTTCGAAATGCGGATTTCATGCTGCATACGCAGTCGGTAGCGCAGGAAGCGGATCGCGCCGTAGGCCACCCCCGCAAGGGCTGCGAGATAGAACGCCACGGCCCACCACGAGCGCCAGGGTGCCGGCAGGATACGCACCTTCAGCACCCGCTCGTTGCTGCTCCAGACACCGTTGCCGCCCGCCGCCTGCAAATGGAAGGTATAAATGCCCGCAGGCAGGTTGTTGTAGGAGGCGAAGCGGTGCTGTGAATCGACCAATACGTACTCCTTGTCAAACCCGTCCAGCTTGTATTTGAAGATGTTGTCCCTCGGATTGGCATAGGAAAGCATCGAAAATTCGATATAGAAATTGTTTTGCCGGTGGGTCAGCGTCACCTCATCTGCATAGTCGATCTCCCGGGAGCTGATATGCTCCCGCTCCTTTTCCGGCATGGTACGCAGGGACTGGTTGTGAACCCGGAAATCGGTCAATACGATAGGAAGTTTCGACTGGTGGGGCTGGATGCGGTTGCCCGTAAAGATGCGCAGTCCGTTCGAACCGCCGAACGCCATGCGTCCGTATTCGACACGTGCCGATGCATTGCGGTTGAAGAAGAACGATTGCAGGTCTGCCGTAATAATATAGGTGTTGATATGCTCGGGAGTACCGTTTTCGTCGGGCGAGAACGAGAACACGGCATCGTTGGTCGTAATCCACATGCGGCCGTTCTCATCCCTAGCAATGTTGGTGATCCTCTTTTTCTCGATGTTGGGAAATGCCGTGACCGCCTTGAAACGATCCTCCGAGGGCGAATATACCGCCAGTCCGTCGGCAATCGTCCCCGCCCAGAGGTTACCCGCATCGTCCGTACCGAGGCAATAGACGTTATCGGCCGTCATCCCCGCCCCGCGTCGATACTGGATCCAGTCACGTCTTTTCGTATCGACACGAATGATCCCGTCTCCGTTGGTCGCAATCCATACGACCCCGCCGCCGACGCAGCAGATATCGAATATGCGCGTCGATGCGAAGGGCGTCTTCCGCCCCAGCCACATGTCGAGCGTCGAGAGCTGCCCGGACGCCGATTCGATATAAATTCCCGACCTCGAACCGATCCACAAATTCCCGTCCGGATCCTCCCGCAGCGCGAGCACGCAGTCGTCGGCAAACAGCGGCAGCGTATTCCGGTTGATCTGGCGCACGCGATGGCGTTTCTCGTCGTAGCACCATACACCCGAACTCCACGTCGCAAAGCACAGCTCCGAAGTGGCGTTCCTCCTGATTATGGCATTGACGGTCGAAGTATAAGGCAGCACACACAGGTCGGGATGCTCCCGGTAGCTGACGATACGGCCGCTGCGGGTATTATACCTGATCAGCCCGAAATCGAGCAGCCCGAGCCAATATTCGCCCTCGCCGATGTAATACATACTCCGTACGGAACTGGTGTTGAAGCGGGCACGCACCGGATCGAGCCGGTTGAATTCGAATTTCATGCCTGCGGTCTGTATCTTGCAAACACCGCCGCCCAGCATCCCGATCCACATAAGGTTGTCCCGGGCCCGCATAATCGAATTGACCTCGTTGTATGGCAGGTCGCCCACATCCTCGCCGGGTTTGAAATTCTGGAACGAGGGCCGGTGATCCGGGTCATGCAGGATACTCAGTCCGCTGCGGGTTCCCACCCACAGCGTGTTCTGCGTAATATCCTCTTCGATGGCATAGACAATGTCGTCGAGCAGCGCCGTATCGTCGTCTTCACGGTGCATGTAACGGGCATATTGCATCCGCCCGGGAGCATAGGGGTTTATCAGGCGGATCAGGCCCGCGCCCCAGGTGCCCACCCAGACATTCCCGCCCGCATCGCAGAAGACGACATGCGCATGCCGCAGGATCTCGTCGTCATACGTGTAGGTACGCTCTTCGCGCAGATCGTAGCGCAGCAATCCGCTGCCGTAGGAAGCGATCCACAGGCTGCAATTGGCATCCTTGACGACCGAAGTGATGTCCGTGACGGGCTTCCCATCGGCATTGCGCATCGTAACCGGACGGAAATCATGTTCCGAGGCATTTTTCCGGAACAAGCCCTTGTCGCTTCCGACCCAAATCCCGTTGCCCGTATCGCAGATGATGACCGAGATGTTGCAATCGCCGACCTGCTCGCAGCCCGTCGTCGAAATCATGCCCGTCTTCTTGTCGAGCCGAAACAGTCCGCGCTCAGTCCCGATCCAGATCACCTTGTCGCGGTCTTCGGCCACCACATTCACGAACGAATTGAACGCCACGCCCGAAACGTCGTGCATACCGTAAGTGACCACTCCGTATCCGTCATACCGTGCCAGGCCGTTATAGGTCGGAATCCAGATATACCCGTCGGAATCCTGATAGAGCTTGCGCACTTCGCTCGACGGCAGGATGTCGGAAGGGATCGGCTCGAACCGGATTTTGGAATAGGGTTCGGCAGACACGTACCCCACCATGGCAAGCATGGCCGACACAGCTGCAAAAAGGCGGGAAAGTATCAGATTCGGACGCATGAACGGTAGTTTTCGGAATTCTAAATTACACATTTTTTCCTCATCCGCAACGCCGGACACCCGATTTACCCCCGCGAAAGGCACACAAGAGAGGCTTTCCGGTAAATTTTCGACCTCCGACGAAGTTGACCGC
>ENA-ORPF01001625-ORPF01001625.1-human-gut-metagenome-genome-assembly--contig:-NODE-1625-length-17309-cov-38.197114_pt1 | contig 17309 bp, 35 predicted proteins | sample MGYA00242140_ERZ509070 | MGnify/ENA primary metagenome ERZ509070 (study PRJEB26280, sample SAMEA2338713) | human gut metagenome | biome: human gut; feature: human-associated habitat; material: faeces... | reverse complement strand
TCGCTCCAAGACAATTTTCTTCCGATGAGTTTCTTGATGCTACCACTACAAAGAGAAATCTCAGTAAATGTATCTTTCCAACCATAATAGTTGTCTTTATCAGTCACTCTTATTGGCTTACACATTGAGATAAATTCTCTTCCTTGTTTTGTTACTGCTACCCATGCCATAACTATTCCTCCACTTTTACGCCAAATGGAGTGCAATCGGCAAAGGTGAACTTCTCTAATGTATCTTTGTAATCAATGATGTCCCTGTTAATTTCCACATACAAGGTGGTTACTCTCTGAACTAAAGCCAAATCTTTGAACAAGGTTGACTTCACCCACCCGAATGGCTGATGTTTGAGCATTTCTGACCAGCACTCTTTTGCATCCTTGAAAGGACGGTACTTTGGTTCTGGCTTAATTCGGTACTCTGTATTATTCCAAAACTCAATCTCTGTCATTTCCGTCCAATTATTCGGAACACTTGTACCTTTTACGGCACTCGGCTTTGTCCTACACTCAATTGCCTCTCCTTTAGCAAAAGCTTGCAGAATAGGATAAAATTCTTTAGCTTGATTTCTGTCCATAATTTAGTCCTCCATTATAATTCTTCATACATTTTTTGATGTTGTTCTAAACTCATTGTAAGTCTCTCAATAGCCATATCTTTCAATTCTTTAAAAGATATAAACCTAAAAATGGAAGCTTTTTTATACCCATTATATCCTAGCCCATTAGACAATGTGATGGTTTCATCTGTTGCATCTACAGCTTCCTTCCAATATTTAAGAGCCTTCTTTTCTTTTTCAATTAAACTTCTTAAATTTGTAGCTTTGTTATAAATTTCTTCTGTCATATCAATCCTCCAATTCTTTAAGTGCTATTTCTAAATCATAGAAAGCCAACATTCCATTATCGGAAAATGGTAACTCGTCTATGCAATCCATAGCACGTTTAATATACTCAATCGCTTTTTCTTTACTCATTGCTTATCCTCCTTTTTCTGTTTCTTTCTATATGCTTTAGTTGCGTAATACTTATATTGCCATATTGTTTATACATACCTTGGAGATATGCAATATAGCTAGCTAATGTTATTTTATCTGCATCCATATTCCCTTTTTTACTCTCCTTAGTAATTGATAATTTTCTGTGTTTTACGAACCTTAGCGAAAAACTCACTGACTTCTTGTGAAGTTGCTTCTCTACAGCAGCCTTCCTTCATCCAGTTACCAATACCATTTGATTTCTGAATCATTCCATCAGAATCCTCACCAATTATAACACCATATCCATCAGCATTGATAAAACCATCATGGATAAACACTTTGCCGCAAATATCTACTAAGATAGTACCTACTTTATATTCACTTAATCTCATATTCTCTTCTTTTTACCATCTCTATTTTACAGGAGAGGGTGGTTAGTTACTCTATCTCCAAGCGTAAATTGCTGTATAATTACCTTTGCACCCAGTATCAAATTCATGGGAATAATAATACTTAACAGCAGCGCAATCAAATTTCCAATTGTGCTTTGCAATTAATGTGTAAACTTCATCATTTCTTGTAGCACGTCCCTTTTCATCAAATAATGCTAAATAGAGAGGGTCATTATCATCACATCTATATGGGTCAAACGGCTTAATGAAGTTACCATCTTTATCAAAACAGTCTTTAATTTTCATTTTCTTCATATTACAATCTATTTATATCCTTGCGAATGGTTAATCATAAAGTATAACACAATCATCATATACTGATACCTCGTCAATCTTTAGAGGTTGTCCGTTTTCTTGTGTACCATGAGAATATGGGAAGTTGACTTCCATAGTCTTATCCTCTACCTTTGATAATTCGTTAATTAATTCTTCTACTGTCATATTCTATCTTTTATGCCCGAAGGCGTTATAAACTAATGTAAAAAAATATTTTTATCACCTAAATCTTTTAATGCTATATCCTTACACTTTTGGCAAAGAAATTTGTTTCCCATGCCTTTGTCAAAACACGCTAAAGAAATAAAATCTTCTGGTTGGAATTTGTGTCTACAGCAAAAGCAAGTCTTTTGTACTGGCAGATTAGAACTCTCTCTCAACTCTTTAAAATGAGCAAACGTTCCAAATAAGTGTCCTTTTTCACACCCTACAGCTTTGTAGACTTTCTTAATTATTACTTCCATACCTACACCTCCATTTCGTGTTTGATGCCTATCCCGAATAGAAGGTGCTGGAGTTCATGAACATACTTAATGTATGCAATTTGTGTACATACATTGTTGTATGTAAACGGATATACATCAAACTCTTTACCGATACCTTTTTCTATGTAGATAGGGAAATATCCATATTCTTCAATATCGGGTTTTGTATATACCAAATGACTATTCTTTATTCCTCTGCTCATCACTTTTCTCTCCCATCCATTCTTCTCTAGAATCTCTGGAGTGATAGGAATCGGACGAATAGCATTATTACTAATAGAGTATGTTGTACTACTATCGTTTAACATGACTACCTTAACAAAGCCACCACTCAATGAAGATATTACTTTAAATATTTTATCTTTAGCAAATTGAAGTGCTGACTTCTTTACCATTACCAAATCTCCTGGAATGTATTCTAACTTATCCATACGCTTTACTTAACTTCTTTAAAAATTACATCCTTACCATCAGAACGCATATCCTTAAAACATAAATAAGGGCATCCTTCTTTGTCAGTAAAAAAACAACCTTCGCATGAATCACCTTGCTCGACAACTTCAAGAGTAGTGGTTACTCTTTCTCCAACTTTAAGTTCTTCCATATTAATTTCCTCCTAATTCAATATAGACTTTTTCCAACACTTCTAACGGATAGTCATTCAGATTGAGATTATGTATTCTATGAATGATAATTCGCTTACGATATTCTAATTTTATTTCCTTTATCTGCTCCTCATCTTTAGGGATTTCAATTCTACGAGAGAAGATATAAGATTCTCTAGGTACAAATCCGTCAGACTTTCGGTATTTAATATTGTTTACAACGACCAAAGTTTTTGTTATTCTTTCAACAATATCAATTCTTCTGTTGTCGTATTTGTCGTAAACAATAACCAAGTCACCAACTTGCAATTCTTTTATTTTCTTCATATCTTTATTCTTTTCCTAATAGTTCTTCGTTGCCTATGTAAGGAATGCACTCCATGAAGGCAGCACCGCCAACCATTATATGAGCACCTTCTTTATTCTGATAGGCATACTGGAAGAGATTATAAGCCTTCATATCGTAGCAAGCTGTGCTTTTGCAGAGGACATAATCTAATGGCTTGAACTCTGGCTGAGTCTTCTCAATTTCCAAGGTCTCCATGTTCAACTTGCCACCTAGTCTTTTCTCTATTTTGTGGGTATATTCCTGAGCGTCTTCTTTATTTGCTTTGTTGAACTCAGATGTTTGCATGTAGTATTCATTCTCTTCAAAGTTCTTTATGTTACCCTCATTTTCCCATAGATAATTCTTACCATGGAAAGTTTTGTAGGTATCATCTTCAAACCCTTCGAAGATAATATGTACATTTCCATCTTTGTGAACTAGGATGTCTCCTTTCTTCCAAGCGAACTTAGACCAGTCTTGCATTTTCTTTGATGGGAATAGCAGTATTTCTGATTCTTTATAAGCTGCATATCTACCATCATATAGAAAATCATTTGTTGTGGAATGATGCAGTACAGTTATATCATTTCTTACACCTATATGTGAAAGATATACATCACCATATAAAGGCGAATACAACTTTGTATTTACTGGCTTATCCTTTAGAATTTCCGCTACATTAATCTTTGTCTCCATATCACTTCACTCTTATAAATTGAACATTCTTTCCGTCTTTTCTTTCGATTGCGGAACAACAAATATCTTTGCAGATATTTTCATAAATATTGCTGCTTATCTCGTCAAAGAAGCAACCATTACATTCTTCTGTCTCGCTTTCAACCACCTTCAAGATGATTTCTGACCCAATAGGTAAATCTTCCATAACTAATTCCTCATTATGTGACACTTAACAACCTTGTTTACTGCAAGAGGCTGCGATTTATTAAAATTCTCAATGAACTGACGTTCCATCTGCTCAGGGAAGATGGGTTTGGTGGGCTTTGGAATGTAGATGGTAACTTGTAGCTTGCTGCCATCACTAAAAGTCATTAAGCACCTTCTTGAAATCTGTTCTATTCCAAACATAATTTTATCCTCCTAATATTTGCATCCGTGAAGATACGGACGTGATTCGTTATACTTCATTTTTAACTTGATGTACTCCATCAGGTCGATATTGTGATTGTGGGCGATTGCGAATACCCTCATGAGTATATCCTGAAGGGTATCTGATACAAACCAACTGCAAGACTCATTATCAACAAACCTACTAAAGTGTCCGTTGAGTCGGTACAAATCTTTTGCGATACTGCCTTTATTTATTATGTTTTGTACACGACATTGAATTTTGGTAACTTCATATTTGTCAGCAAGGCTAGAATCGCTTTTTAGTTTAATCGATGTCTTGCTATTCATCCATCCCAAGAGAGATAAGATACGGATGGCAATATCAGCGAACTCTGATTCAACCGTTCCTTCAAGAGAGTTCTTGTAGGCGGTAGGAATATCTCTGCCCATCTGAATCTCGCTCTCATAGTCTTCGATACTTCCGTGACGATTTTTGCGGTCTGCCTGAACAGCTTCTGCCATTTCCGTGATGATGAGCATCAATGCGGTTTCTATTTCTGTGCTCTCAGTATAGAAACCATGCTTTTCTGCATTCTTAAAAGCATTTTCTGCTAAGGATGCCAGTTCTTTCTGCGTTATAATTTTCATATTGTTCTTGATTTATTATTTTCTGATAGTGAATGCCATATCGTTGAGGGTGCGGCACCAGTTTATCTTACCTTCTGCGCATAACTCGTTGAGGGTTTTATAAGGATGCTGGAATCCTCTGTTGATGATTTCGGCTGTGAGGACGTGGGGCGGCACGATGTTAGCAGCTTCACGCTCTGCCTGAATCTCTGCGATGATGGCTAGGATTTTTTCTTTCTCTGTCTTCATTTGGCGAAGGTAAAAATGAGACGTGTGTGACTTCGGACTGGAACATTAATAGTTCCCACATTCCGTTCAAGTCTTGTTGGCACCACAAGCCATCGTGCATTGTTCCGATGATTGGGTTGCCTTTGTACCATATTACCATGGTCTTGTGGGTGAACATGGCTTTGTGCGCTTTGCTGATACGCTTGCCTATCTTGATATATCCAAAAATATCCATAAGCTAGAAGAGTGATAGCTGACCAGTCTTGTCGTGGTAGTGATTTCCTGATGGGAATATTAGTTCCTCGAACATGGCGGTCAGGCAGTTGGTTACTATTGAATTTCCTGCAAGGGCATAGAGTTTGCTCTTGCTGATGATGAGTTGACCAGTCTTCTCCTTTCTCAGGAGTTTGTCTATGTCAGCTTCGTGAACTCCCATCAGTCGGAAACAATCTCTTGGAGTGTACTTCCTGATTTGGATGGAGTATTTCTTTCCGTTTGGTGCGGTGTGAATGATTTCTTTGTTCATAATGGTTACGAATGTCATGTTTGACGTATCAATGGTTGTCTTGATGGTAGGGGAGATACCTTGCATTACAGCTTGGTTGTAGATGTCGAGAACTTGACCGCCTACATCATGTTTCACCTTCCCTGATAGGAGCAGGGATTTCATTCTCTTTCCTCCGGTTATTATATCTCATTTACGATTAATACTAAGTTGCCTGTAAAGAAACTTGTGATTGTATTACTGAGTCCATCGGTACGTGGTATTCTATGCTTCATCTTTGCGTGGAAGCTGCACTTATGAGTGTCGTATGCTTTGCGTAGCATCCTTCCTTCGGCTGTGCGTTCCTTGTAGAGAATGGCTTTTCTCATATCTCTTTGACGATTAAGAATAGTGGGATGCAATTACCTCCGTGACCCATGGCTGAATTGAGAGTAGGGGAGATTCCCTTGGTGGAGTAGACTCTGGTCTGTTGTTCGATTCTGCCCTTGATTTGGAGGTTTGCTAGCTTTATAATTTTGTCGCACATTAGCTTACTCTTTTGACGATTAAGACTTCATTGGGCTTTATTATCATTTTCCTTCCATACTTTTTCCTTCTCAACGAATACCTTATATTATAAGATGAGTCGCACCATTCAAGGTTCTCCAACTTATTGTTGTGCCGATTTTCGTCTTTATGATTGATAAGCGGAAGGTTTTGAGGATTGGGTAAGAATGCTAAGGCTACCAGCCTATGTATTACTGGGTAGTGCCTTTTGCCATCTTCTCCCCATAGACCTATATGATAATATCCATCCCATCTGTTGTGCGGTTTCATTATCTTGTCTTTATTCCTGATTCTACCTAGATTGCTAATTTGGTAGTTGGGGAAACCGACACATTCTTTCCACGTTTCTCGCATACTATTTGATTCTTCTGATGATTAAAACTCCACCTTTCGGATAATGAGCGGTGTCTATGAGGTTCATGATACTTATCATAGAGAAACTGGCTGTGACTGCTACATAGCATCCATCAGCAGTTTTCGGTATTGCTATCTTCGGGGTAGAGTTTTTCGATTGATTCATTGATGTCTGCTTTTGTGAGATACTTTTCGAGAAGGGGCTGTGATAGGAAATATTCGGGAGATACGTTGTCTTCCAAGATGTCCTCAACCGTTGTCTCTAACTTGATAGGTGAAGGGAAGTGATACTCTGGGTTCGGCTCGTCCTCTGTTCTGAGTATGGAGATAACGAAGATACGTTCACGATGTTGAGGTACACCATAATCTTTTGCGTCCAGTACCTTGTAGAAGGAGGTGTAACCGAAGGAGTCGAGGTCTTTGAGGTACTGGAAGAAGTACTTCCTCATCTTATCTGTGAGTAGACCTTTCACGTTCTCTAGCATAACGTACTTTGGTTTCTTGACTGCCAGCATTCTTTTCTCCTGAAAGATAAGGGATTAGCGTGTGCCGCTGCCTTCCTCTGCTCCTTTGCGAAGTCCTGCATTGGAGAAATCTTGGCATGGTGAAGACCATGATATGAAGTCGAAGTCGGGAACCTCATTCCAGTCTATCCTTGTCACGTCTCCATAGTTAGGTATATCTCTTCCGTGCAGGAGTCCGTAGGCTTGGATGGCTGATGGTTCTATCTCTGAGTAGCCCACTACCTTGAAGTCGAACTCAGGATGCTTATCTTTGAGGTACTTGAAGGCTAGGCTCTGACTGCCATAGCCAGCGAATGCCTCAAAGACTCTGAGAGGATGCTGCTTGTTGTACTTACTGATTGCTATCATTTTGGTAAACAGATTTGTGGTTTATGGATTCCATTGGATGCCCAAGCGTTCCAAGGTTCCGTTATCACGATATATCTCCAACTGCTTTCGGCATAGGCTATGAGGATTCTTTTGCAGAAGCTCTATCATACCTATGATGCGTGTCTTGAAAACGTTGTCCTTATCCGCATTTGTTACGTTCTGTTCAGCCTTCGTCTTTGCGATGAGTTGACTGATTTCGGAAGGATTCTCGTTAACGGCTGCTGGCGGTGGTGTTGCTCCGATGAGTTCGTCTTCCCATCCTCGCTGGTTGAGAAAGGTTTGGAAGTTCTTGCGATATTTTTTATCCTCGGTTGCAATCACATATAATGGAATATACTCTATAGCTGCCTTGCGGTCTTTCAGACTCATGGAGTTCCATTTCTTCTCGAGCTTGGTTTTGCAGCCAACTTTCTTATCGTACAAGTTCCATGCTCGCTCAAAGGTATATTCGTCTTTGACTTCCTTTGGTGGAGCAGTAATCTTGTAGCCATTCTCTTCTAGAAGCTGGATGGCTTGTTTGATTTCATCTGTCATAGTTCACCATTTAAATAATTGTCGATTGCTTGGATAAATTCATCTATAGACCGGACGATGATGTACTTGCCACCATGTCGTTCTACTTCATACTGGAATACCTTCTGTTCGGGTTCCTGCCTACCTTTCGGTGTTTTGTTTTCTATGCAGAGAAAACCGTACTGGGAGGTGCGCTTCAGAAGCAGCATATCAGATACTCCTGCCTTCATACCTTCTTCTTTGAGCCATGCGGCTTGTCGGGTAGTTCGCTTGCCACCATTGGGAACGGCAAAGAAGACTCCTTCAAGGTCAGGATATACCCCACGGATATACCTGACCTCTGCGGCTTGCAAATTGTGCTCATCGTAGGATGAACGCTTGCGTATCTTCTTACCTTCCTGCTGTAGCTTTGCTTTGATTTCAGCGTAGCTTGCCATTACCAGTCGGTTGAGAAAAGGTCGTTGAGAGAATCTTCACCCATCAAGCGGATGGCTTCCTTTGTAAGTTCTTGCGACTTGAAGTAAACACTCGCTTTGTTCAATGTTCTTGTGTACATTTCGATAAATGTATCACCATCTTTATTGATATTCCATTTTTCATCGTCTCTGTCGAAGTTCGGTTTCCAGTCACCATTGAGAAACTTGGCGATGTTCTGCAACTTGATGAAAGCAGCTACATGTTTTGCCTGAGCCATGCTAGTGCAGTTGTTAAGGTCGTTATAGTTATATTCATCTGAATATAGATAGTTGCTTTTCTTATTACCAAGCCAGTATGTTTTCTTGTCCAAGAACAACTCCTTGCAAATATCATCATAAGTGATAGGCTTTCCTTCCCCTGCATCAGTAGGATTCTCGTCTCCTTCAATCTTCTGACGAACCATCAACTTACCATCCTCAGCGAAGAAGAACTGGAGGTTATCAGGGATAGGGTACTCTACTGCCGAACCATCAGCAGGAATGCGCAACTTAGATAAGGTTGCCTTTCCGTTATTGATGTTGGTAACGTCCTGATTACTGATGCCTTCTGCATGAATATCAGGAGTCTCTTCCTCGGCAATCTCTGCCATCTTCTTGGCAATCATGTCTACACCTTTGCCAACGATTGCTCCGAAAAGCATCTGTGCAAATGGTGGTAACTCTGGGGTGTTGTTGCGCTGACGATTACGTCTGTTGTTGCGCTTGTCGTTTCTACGTGTCATATCAACTATAATTTTGTAAAATATTATTAAATTCGTCTTCTGTAACACCATCTGCATAGAGTATCGTGAGGATGGTGTCTAAGACTCTACTATATACTTCATTGAAGGCTGGCTCATCCATCTTGGCGAAGGAGATAGACTTGGCTCGCTCCAAGAACTTCTGTCCGTTGAGGTCGTAAAGCGGTTCGCTGAATCCTGATGTTATCAGAAGCTGCTCACGGAAAGTGTCTATAGAACGTAGGTTTGTGCGCTGCTGCTCGGTTAGACAATCCCATGTTGCTCTGATAAGGGAGAAGAACTTGCGATGAAACTTGATGTTCCTTGGTCGAACTATGTTTGCCTTGACGATGGAACCAACCTTTATCTTTTTCATTTCCTCGTAATCATCATCCGTGTAGGGGCGAAGACCAGTGGAGGTTTTTACTAGATGGATTTCCATACCTTATATATTATTGATTTGGGGCAGGGAAGGGAAGACCCTGCTGCTGACCACCTGCATATTGAGCGTTCTGCTGAATAGGTTGACCGCTTGCATTAACCTGAGGGGGAAACTGCTGTGGCTGGCTCAGAGGTATTGGCTGTTGCTGTGGTTGGTAATACCCACCAACTGGCTGAGGTGCTGCACCAACCTGACTCTGGACAACCTGACCTTGCTGCTGACCATTTGGTCGCTCCACCTTCCAGCAGTCCAACTGATTGAACCAACGTCCTTCCTTAGACTGGCGTGCCTTCAATCCGATGTGGGCGGTGATGATTTCTCCTAACTGAATGTTGAACTGCTGCAACTTGTCTGAGCCATATACCGAGATAACGGCTCTTGAAGGGTACTGCTCGTTCAACTCTTCGATAGTGTATTCACAAGAACTCCATTGGGTTCCGTTTTGGGAAGTTCCCATTTGAACTTGCCCTGCTGCAATAATCTTGCCTGTAAACTTTACGTTCATATCTATACTTAATTAAGTTTGATTCTTATTGACGGCTTGGTGGTCGTTTCTTTCAGATAGTACTCGTAGTGTTCTGGCTCCGTGTCTTTGAACAGCTTCGTGTCGAAGGTTTTCTTGGTGGTAGCTGCCACATAAGAGTAAGAACCGATGTTGGTCTTGATGGATTTCTGCTTATTGTCTTCCATCATCTTCATCATCTGCTCCTTCAAATCATCCTGCTTGATTTTCAGGGCATCCATACGAGCGGTTATCAATCTGTACTCCTGCTCTAGTGCTGAGAACTGCTCAGGAACTTCCACCTTATACTGATAGTCTGTATCATCAGCGAGATAAGCGTTGATTAAATCGTCAATCTGATAATCTGCTACCCTAGGTAGCGGCTGGAACTTGCTCTGTCCGTTCTTGAACCACATACAAACAATCTCCTTCACCTTCAAGTCAGGATTCTGCTCCTCGAACCATCTTGCATAGATGGATAGCTGGAGCGATACATTGTCGTAGTGGAGGGTGGCGGTGGTCTTGTAATCTACCAAATAGATGTTGCCTTCATCATCAGCGAAGATACCATCAATAGCAGATGCAAAGTTCTCTCCATCTGTAACGAGATATTCGGATGCGACATAATGTAAACCGAATGAGACTAACATGTTATGGAAGGCTTGAAGCTCTTCTGTAGGGTTCGGGTACTGCTTGATGTCTGCATCGAAGATAGAACAGAAGGTTTCAAAGGTGTTATGGATAAGACCTCCTCGCTCTGCTGCCTTCATCAATACTGCCTCAGGAATATTCTTGTAGGTGTTGGGGAAGGCTTTCTTGATGAGCGTTCCCGTTACTCCTTTCAGTTCCTTCTTGCCAATGAAGTACTGATGAGACTCCTCAATGAATGTGACCTTTGGCACATTCAGAGTGATTTTCTTTGTTGCTGCTGTCATATTATTGTATACCTAATTGTTTCTTCTTGGCTGATACTGCTTGCATGAACTGAGGGTTGACGGTGAGCGGCTTGTATGTTTGAACTACCCATATCAGATTGTCTTTCGTGACACATCTGCTAAGGTATGCCAATCCTTCGTTCAAGTCATTTGTGTGATACTGGGGTGTTGCTGGCTGCTGTACGGCTTGTGCTGCCTGAGCGGTTGGATGCTGAGCCTGTGTTTGCTGCTGCGCTTCCTGATGCCGCCCATCGTTGGTGGTATCAGAATCAGCATTATCATCAATGGCAAAGAGACCGTTGAGAGCATACTTTCGAGCGTAAGAGGATGATGCTCCAGTAATCTGACTGCCATCCATACCCTTTTTGGTTTCCTCTTCTCTAGCCCAACCAGTTGTTGTTTCGCACTCGCCCTTCTCGTTCTTGATAGTGGCGGTAGCCTTAACATAAATGCGGTTGCCTACCATCACAATATCATCTGTAATGGTTAGCGTGCATTTCTGCTTGTTTAGCAAAGGCTTGACAGCTTCTAAGATGTCCTCAGCCTTGCGATACTTGTAGCCACCGAATTTGTTGAACTGACTCTTCGGGGCTTTCAGTTCTGACTGAATTGCGATAAGTTCTTTCATATCTTATATGTATTAAGTTGTTATTGATATTTCCATTGATAGTAGCTGCATCTGTAGCCACCATCTGGGTTCTTATTCGGGTTGTCACACATGGTCGAGAAGATACAATCGTGACAACTATTTGCTTTATATCTCATATTGTATGGTTTAAATGTTCAAATTAAAAGCCCCACGATTCTCACGAATGGTGGGGAAGAGAGTTTTTTATTTTAGTTTAACCTGAGCGGTCGCTACCGCATCGCAAATGTAATCTGTATGAAACACACTAATATGTCAATATTTGCAATTTCCTTTAGAAAAGGAGGGGCAGTAAAATGAATATGATAAAAACAGCCACCTCCGTGGAGCGACATCTACACAATCTTGCCGGATGCTGAATCGCTCCTTGGTTCCCTTCTGCATTCATGGAGGCTTAGGACTCCCAGCATTAGTAATCGCACATATTGTGATATATCTGATTTCTATAAAATAACCAATTATAACTATTGAACCGAATAGAAAAAAGAAAGCGTGCTGGCTGCATTAGAACCGATTTGTAGTTGTGCGCTCCTACCTTTAGATGCTACCTTATTATATAAGGGTCACGGCATCAGGTCTGCTTCTTCACAAGTGAACTCCAAGTTTTTCCAAATTCCACCTATCAGGTGTATGTACTCGCTTGCCACTTCCACGTCTAAGCACCATCTGTGGTTAATGATGCTCCTTTTGGGTACGTGTACCTCTCTAGGAAGGTTTATCCTATCCGATATAAAGCCTTGGAATCGGGCTATATGGGGCGCAAGGTGGGACTCGAACCCACGACCTCGAAGGCTCATAAACCTTCATACTCTACCAATTGAGTTACTTGCGCTGGGTAAAAACTTAAAACATGTAAAATTATAACGACTAAAGTTATAGTGGAGACTGGGAGTAGCAAACTCCAAAAAACCTCTGCTGTTTTCGATGACTGAAACATTATAAGACTTAACACATTAATAACTTAATACTTAACTATTCTTGTGAGGTTCAATCTCCATATATCTTACTTGCCTACCTCATTGAAGTAGGAGTGAATTTCCTTAACGGCAACAGCGATAGTGATTACGCTAGCTACCAACATTACATCTGCTATCATAAGTTTATCTGTTTAATGGGTAAAACAATAGGCTGCTGCCTCTGATTTCAACTCTGCCATGCTCTTTCTGCGGTTCTGAGTCATCCACTCTTCCAACTCGCTCTTCTTGAAGTAGAGTCGGTTGACATTTGGTTTATAGCAAGGAATGATGCGGTTCCTGACGTTCTCTCTCACTCCTCTAACCGTCATACCAAGAATGATTGCAGCTTCATTAATGTTGAGCACATTCTTTGCAGCTATGAGCGAATACTGCTCTATGCGGTCTAGCTGCTCCTTAATCTCTGGGTCTATCATATCAGTTGAATTTGATGGTTTGTTGACTTGCACTAGCTGCCTTTGCTGGCTCTGTTCTACCAGTGCCCTTATCGCTGGGAGTGTTCTCCTGCTCTATTAAGGGGAGAATGCCCTTCGCTTTGAGTGATTCATATAGGAAGATTCTTCCTTTCGTTGTCCACTCGGTGTTGTACTTCACATCGTGCTGACCATCACTCCTTAATATGTCTACTGCTCTGCTGTGAACATAGCCGCCTTCGAGGAATTGGGCAAACAATATCCATTGACCTCTTACCTTGTGTTGGATTCTCATAGACTCCAACTCCTTGTTTAACCTCATGGCACTCATTCCGTAGTCCTGAGCAATCTGAGTAACAGTCATGGTGGCATTACTCTGCAAGATTTTGTCGTAGTAGCTAACCTTAGGCAGCATTTCGGTAATCTTGTTGCCGAGTTCCATGTTCGTCTTGCTGATAGTGAGTATTTGTTCCTGCTGCTTCTTATTTTCCAAAGCTAGCTGCTGTTTCTCTTCCTCAGCCTTGACCAGAGATTTGAGAGCTTCGAGATAGTTCTGAGGGACTGATGGATTGGATTGCTCAATCTGTCTCTTCATAGCGTTGAAGGCTTCGATGTATTTCAGTTTGAACTCCATCGCCTTCTTGCCATTGAATCCCATCGCCAGCAGAGTGAAACCATCTTGGTTCATAATGAACATAGGTTGCTCTTTGTTCTGCTCGTTCAAATAGGTTGATTCTGAGAACATTTCGAGGACGGCACAATTTTGAGCACTCCCTTCAAGTATGTTTCTGATTGCTACTAGAACAACCTTATGAGGTTTGCCAAATACCTCAGCAACCAATTTGCTGTTTGTTAGAGGTTGGTTGCTTTCACCTCTATAAACGATTTCATTCATAGAAACCTCCTTCTTTATTATTAGTAGAACACTACCTTGTCAGCCTTAACACCTCCGAACTCATTCAGGGCATCATGCCTGATGCTTTCGGATTGCTTGCTATGACTTCTAAATGCAAGAGCGTTGAAGATTGTTTCTCTACAGCAATCATATCGCTCAGCAAGTTTTTTTCGTCCTTCAAGCGAAACTTTGATAATTTTTATCTTTTTTACTTGCATATCTTATTTTTTTATTGTACTTTTGCTTCTAACAATTAAGCAACTTGTTGTTTACGAGTGCAAAGGTAGTCATTTCTTGCTAATTCGCCAAATTTTTAGCAAGAAATTATTAACCGATTATGAATAATTAAGTATGATTTATAAATGTAAAATGTATGGAAGTAACTATTTATCAGCGAATTATGCTAGTTTTAGAGGATAAGCAAGTATCGGTTAATGCTCTATCAAAGTTAGTCGATATGTCTCAAACTACCCTTAATACTCAGTTGAAGGGTGAGCGTACTTTGTCTGCAAACGTTGTTGCCAAGGTTCTTGTAGCTTATCCTGACGTGTCTGCTGAGTGGTTGATGCGTGGGGTAGGTACTATGTATAGTAACCAAGATGCAGATGATTCTTCTTATATGGTTGCTGAGACTCCTCATCATGAAGAACCTAAGATAGAAGAGTCTCATCAGGATGATTCTGTCTGGAAGGCAAAGTACGAGGAACTGGAGAAACGCTATGACCAGCTACTATCTATCTTAGGCGGTGGCATGCGACAAGCAAATGTCGGATAATTAAAATGTGGTAGGTATGAAAAGATTATTTTTATCTGCATTTATGTTTCTTTGTACATATATATTATATGCACAGAGTTCTATTTGCGGTGTTCCTTTCGGGCAGTCTTATAATGTTGCAAAAACACACTTGTTTAATAAGTATGGAGAACCTGAAATAGATGATAAAAATGAAATATGGTATTTCGAAAGGGATTATGCTGATATTCCTTTTGAGTTTATATCTTTTAAATTTCAATCTGATGGTTACTTGACTTATTTTAATGAGTGTGTAATGGGAAGACGTTTTGAAGATTTATCTTTGGCAAAGAATTTTAGATATAAAATCATAAAAAAGTTAAAGAGTAAATACGAGAACACAATTGTGTATAAGGATGATAATGGGTTTATTGCTGCTTATGGTGGCGAATCACCTATAAATTCAGATGAATATGGATTTAGTGTTTTCGTTGTTCATAGCGGTAAAACATATACCGTTTTCTTAGATTATGGTCCATATAATTATGTAAATGAAGAATTATGAAGCATATAGTATTACTTTTAGCTATTATCCTGATGGCATCATGCAGCAGTTCTTCCAAGAAGTCTGCTGACGTAGAACCTGAGAAGAAGGAGTCTTCCGTAAAGTCGGCTGGCTCTAGTGATAATGTTTTCATCTGTACTGGCAGTTCATCCAAGCGTTACCATTGTGACCGAGACTGCAAGGGTCTCTCTCGCTGCTCAGGAGAAATAGAAGAGGTTAGCGAAGAGGAAGCTGAGGATATGGGCAGAACTCCTTGCAAGATATGTTATTAATTAAATTGTGAGATATGAAAAAGATTTTATGTTTTATGATGTTTATCTTGCTGCTTGTATCATGTAGCAAGGATTCTGGTGAGGAAGTTGGGCTGACTTCAAACTATATAGAGGTTGCTGGAGTCAGACATCAGATTGATAAATTCACGATTGAGAACGAAACCGATTTTCGTATAGGCTCCAAGAAGGATGGGACTTATATTTCTTTCGGTTATACTTGGTACAAAGTACCGATTGGCGAAAAGGTATATTTCGTTGAGACAGACGAGTATTTGGATTATTTTGAGTTGGTGGATAGTTATAGAAAATGCGACTTAACAGATGGTTCTTCTGATAGTTTTTACTTAATAAAGAAGAATGGTGATAAGTATATCGTTAATATATATATAGGTTCGTCTAGATATAAGACGATTGTACATTATGAAGGAAAAATGATATAAAGAAAAGGCATCGGGAATAAATCTCGGTGCCTTTTCTGTTACTTATCGAAGAACTTATCAATCAGCCCCATCGCCTCATCCTTCTTCTTATCCACAATCTTAGCATATATCTCAGTAGTGGATATTCGGGAGTGACCGAGTAGCTTGCTGGTGGTGTATATGTCGGCTCCAAGCGTGAGCATCATGGTGGCGAAGGTGTGCCGAGCGGTATGGAAGGATATGTTCTTCTTGATTCCTGCTGCCTTCGCCCATACCTTAATGTGATAATTGATGTTTGGCTGCTGGCATAGTTCATAGAATACCAGTTCGTCTTCCGTCTTTTCAGGCAACCATTTCATCGCCTCGTTGGATAGCTGATAGCTGACAACTCGCTGAGTCTTCTCCATCGTCTTGGTCAGGCGGTAGGATGATGTTCCGTCAGGATTCTTCACCTCTTCAATATCGCTCCATTTCAGCTTCCTGATGTCCGAGATACGAAGACCTGAAAAGCATGAGAACATGAATGCTTGCTTGGTATGCTGGCTGTAGCATTCTGTTGCAGCCAGTTTCTTCACCTCCTCAATATCTAGGTATACTCGTTCGCTTTCGGGAGACCCGAACTTATAACTTGGGTCTATGAGCGATAGGGGATTCATCTGTATGATACCATCACGGACAGCCTGATTCAGAACCGTGCCAAAGCAAGTAAGGTACACCTTCTTGGTTACTTCGCTGAACGGCTGCCCACCTCTCTTGGTGGCAGTCCTCAGATACTCTATCCACTTCATGCAAAACTTCTTGTCTATGTCAACCATCTTGGTAGACTCGCCACAAAACTTGATGATATGCTTCTTCACATTCTCAATGGTCTTGCTGGATTCATCCGACCTACTTGCCTTCTGCTTGGCAACCTTCACGATGTCTAGCCATTCTACCAAGCGCATGTTCTTGTTGCTGCTGAATACTCCTGCCTTCCGGTTCTTCAAGTCGAGAACCCTCTGAGCCTTGATGATATTCGCACTAGCCATTGTCTCAGCATTCTTCGCCCTGGCCTTCGCTCTTTCTCTGCCAACCTCTGGGATGAGGTATAGTTTGAGAAATTCATAACTCCTCTTTCCGTCCATATAGATGTCCAGATAGATACTCTTGTTTCCGTTGGCAAGTTCCTTGAATCTGATAGTGACTGGCTCCTTGTCGATTGTTTTCTTCCTTCCCATAAGCCTACATTTATTAATTTGCTGCAAAGATAAGCATTTTTTTTGTTACTCGCAAATTTCCGGTAACAAAATAGTAACAAAACTACAACATATCTATTGTATACCTACCTGTCAGGTATTATACGGATAATTATTTTTTCGTATAAATAAGATGTTGATAACCAAGCAGGTAGGTATACGATAGATATACAAAAGGAGTACTTTCACAAGCACTCCTTCTCATATTATACAAAAACATTATGAAT
>ENA-ORPF01001624-ORPF01001624.1-human-gut-metagenome-genome-assembly--contig:-NODE-1624-length-17328-cov-3.534765_pt1 | contig 17328 bp, 16 predicted proteins | sample MGYA00242140_ERZ509070 | MGnify/ENA primary metagenome ERZ509070 (study PRJEB26280, sample SAMEA2338713) | human gut metagenome | biome: human gut; feature: human-associated habitat; material: faeces... | reverse complement strand
TTTGTTTTCATGCAAAAGCTCCTATATAGTAGTTTATTAAATTATACCATATAGGAGCTTTGTTGTCAACAGTCTGTATGTCCAAATAGATATAATTTCCGATTTGTCGCTTCGTTGTATCGCCCCCATGGACACTTGTCCCGCTTTCGCCGTAAAAAGACGCTCCTTTTTGTTCGTCATGGACACAAAAAGCCTTGAAAACACTACGTTTTCGAGGCTTTTCTCTTTTTGCCGGGTTCCGCATTTGATCGTTTTTTGCTTAATTTCTCCCATGTTTCTCGCATTTTTTCGTCAAACAGAAAGTCCCAAAAACCCTTGATACATAAGGGGTTTCGGGACTTTTGTTTTGGAAGATTTTTAGAAATTTTCTTCGTTTGTGTGGTTCGGGCTATTTTTTCGATGAAGACGCAAATTGTATTCATATTCATCGCTACCGATTTAGCGTTCTGCCCAGCTCAATATAATCCAATTTGCATAGAGCATAGGTGCTGATGCGACCGTTGTCGCTAACTTGGATTTTTGCGTTTTCAAGCGTTATTGTTTTTATTGAGCCATCCGCCATAGTAATATGCAATTCGTCATAAGACCAATGGTGGGAGATACGAATGGAGTCAATATTGTCAGCAGAAATATCACCTTGGGGAGTTTTAAACCTCAACGTGGTGCGGTTGATAATACAATGCAAGGACTTTCCCCAAGCATTGGCGTATAGGTAGTCAGCGGGTACACATCTTTCAAAGAAGTCATTTGCGCTTGTGCCGAAAGAAACCTTGCCGTCATTGCTGATATAATCCACAAGGTCTTGATAGCGGTCAAACCATACATTATCCGAAAAAGCAGAAACCGATTCCAATTCGTCATCCTCAAAGAATACAACGGCATTCATCCACGCCTTAATGGGGATTTGCTTTCGCAAAAGGTATATAGCTCTACCGAGCTGTTTGAATGGTGACTTCAGAAGCTTTGTATGTGTCTCTCCCGTCCACCTATCCGTTTTTTCTTGTAAAAAGCCATCGTCTCGCTCGGTCAGATATCCTTTCCAACGCTTAACCTCTATGGCAAACAGCTTATTATGATGGAGAACCAGGCAGTCAATTTCGGCATTGCCGTCCGATGTTAAAATGACTACATTTCTTTTGATTTTACACGAAGGAAGCTCTCTACAGAGCCTATATGTAAATTCATCCTCCCCGGAATTACCGTAACGCTTCACCTCATTGACATACGGAATGGAGGACTCCCCGGCTCTTACAAAGCCTATTTTGATTTTATGAAAAAATGCTCGTATTCCCACGGGATACCTCCTTAAGCATTTAATATTCTAATTATACCACTTTTTTATAAATTTTTCAATTGCTTTACAGCAAAAGAGCCGACTGCAATAGCCGACTCTTTTTAGTTGTTTTTATTTCTTTGTAAACTGGAGAATCGTATTCATATGCCACGCGGATTTGTTGACGATTCCGAAGGCGATGTCGCTGACGAGAAAGTCAACGATGGCGGCTTTGGAGATGATATACTTGCCGCTGACGCGGACGGCGTCGATGTGCTTTTGTTGAATGTGTGACAGCACCATACCTCGGCTGTAACCAATGATCTCCGCCGCGGTATCGATGACAAAGGCGTCGGCTGTGTACCGGAGCCGCTTCTCCACGTGCGCCCGGAACGCATCCTTGCAGTCGTCCGCAAGGGTGATATAGCACTCAGCGATGGTGACGGTGTCCACGGGCTGGCGGTTCAGCAATACCTCCCGCTTCCGGGGCTTGGCGTTGAAGATCCCCACCGGGATCTCCTCTCGCCTTGCCTTTCTTTGCTTCTGCAGGTAAATTTCTACGTCTTCCAAGCGGATAATATATCGGTGGGTTGCGGTCGGACGAATGCGGCACGGAATGATTCCGTTGTTCAGCATCCACGCCGCCTTGCGCTTGCTGATATGAAGCATCTTGTAGAGCTGTTCCAAGGATATTTCGCCCTCCCCAAGCATATCAGCTCACCTCGCTTTCATCATCGGCAAGGAGCTTGCCGAGCTTCATTCCTGCCTCGCCCGTGGCGTTGGCATCGAGGTGCGAATAAATATCTGCCGTCGTACTCATGTTGCTATGGCCGAGATACTTCTGAATGACCTTCATGTTCACGTCCAGCGACACGAGAAGCGAAGCGCAGGTGTGACGCAGATCGTGGAAGCGGATATCCCGCATCCCGTATTGCTTCAACAGCTTCGGGAAGTGTGAGGTGATATAACTCGGCTTGATCAGCTCCCCCAAGGGGTTGACACAGACCATGTCAAGGTATTTTTTGCTGTAGGCTCGGCGGAATTGTTTGCGATAAAGCTCCTGACGTTCCTTGTGTGCAAGGAGTATTTCCTTGACCTCGGGGATCATTTTGAAGCTTCTGCGCGAGCTTTCGGTCTTCATCTCGTCGCTGACCACCTGTTCCATTTTACCGTTGCGGACGACCTCCAGCACCTTCTGCCCGATAAAGATTTTTTCATTTTCAAAGTCGATGTTGCTCCACGACAGCCCAAGTGCCTCGCTCCGGCGCAGTCCACAGTAGACGGCAAGGACGATGGGGATATAGATGACGTCCTCTCTCGCGTGTTCGAGCAGAGTCTTGACCTCATCCACCGAGTAGAAGTCGCCGACGAACTTTTTCGGCTGCGGACGCTCCACTCTGTCCATGGGATTGTATTCGAGGATCTCCTGGCGGATGGCGTATTCGAAGGCGGTGTGCAGCAGATTGTGATAATGCAAAATCGTCTGCTCACTGTCGCCGTCCTCGCGCAGGTAATCGTAGAAGCCGTGAATGAGGCGGGGCTTGCAGTCGGCGAGCGTGATCTTTTCGTCAAAGTATTTCGCCATCTTTCCGCTCACTCTTCTCTTGTAGCCGTAATATGTGGACTCTTGGATCTTGTGGATGTGTACACGGTCGAGCCAATCGTTGAGAAAAGGCAGAAGAGGATATTTGGTCGGATCGTCGTAGCCGTCAAGGAAGCGTTTGTACTCGCTTTCAAATTTGTTCTTCGCTTCTCTGACAGCCTTGTTGATGAGCGATTTCGTGGAGCCGGCAGGCAGCCCAAGCCCCAGCCATTTGGTTTTGTTTTTCTGCGTTACGGTATCCTTGTAGCTGACCACCAGATACAGCATCCCTCTCTTTTCCTGAACGCTTCCCGAGATGTCCTTACTCAGTTTATTTGCCATATCAGCATACCTCCTTTCGCTTTGCGGCAGCACACAAGATACCACATTTATCTTCAATTATCCAGTCCTGTGGGTTCGAAGTTACATTTACAACACAACTTTTTTTCGTGTGTTTTTTCTTTCCGCGGACAAATTCCACCACAGAGCTTTTCGAGATGCGGTATTCCCGTCCTACTTTTTTGGCGAAGACCTTTTTCTCATGCACGAGTCGTGAGGCGAGCTTGGTGCTGATGTTCAGGCACTCGGCAAGCTGTGCGAGTGTCATGGCGTCGGGGTAATTACAAAAGATATTGTGATTGATCATTCCTTTTCCTTTCGTTACATATAAAGTCCGTATTCGTTTTCACGTTCGTTGTTTGCGCTGTACTGTAAAAGCGCCTTGGGTTCAACCTTGATGCCCATCATTTCCAGCATCATCACGGTCATTTTATCGAGCTGATGATCCTCAACCGGTGGTGTGAAGCGCCCCTCGTATGGCATCGTTTCGAGCAGATTTTTCAAAAGATTGAAGAGTCCTTCGCCCACCGTGTAGCTGTGTTCAGGTCGAAGATCGTTCACATACGACTTGTATTGATCAGCAAGCCCCGATTCGCAACCGCCGAGGAGATAGTAGATCTCCAGATTTTTTCGCAGTAGCTGCTCGGCAAAGAGCTTGTTGTCACGGCATTTGTAACCGTCCGGCGTGGTAAAGGTGATATACTTATGCCCCTCCTGCCAGTCCACCTTGTAGCCGTGCATCTCCATTTCAAAGATAAAATCTTCCTTGGAGCAAGTGCGGCAGGCAACGGAATATGCCTTGTTTCGTAGCTGTAATTTCCACTTTGGCATGGACTTGAAGGAAGATTTCGTTTCGGTTTCCGAGAGACCGTACTCCCGGCAGAGTCTGTTGGAATACTCCTTGACCTGCCGCATCTCGGCGGCACTCTGATGAAATTTCTTTCCCGTTTCCATGTTCACCGAGTTGAGAATGATATGATTGTGGATGTGGTCGGTGTTTCGGTGCGTGGCAACTAACGCTTGATAGCCACCGAAGTATTCAGCGAAGCGTAGACCAATCTCGTGAGCCAGCTCGGGGGTGAGATCATCGTCGGGACTGAAGGCTTGTATGATGTGAACGTAGGTCCTGCCGTCCTCTTTTTTGAATTGTTTTTTCACAAACGTGAATTCCTGAAGCACCGTATCGGGGGAGCAGTTGATGCCCGAAATGAGATTTTCATCGGTCTTTTCTTTGTTCATCACGTAGGGGAAAATGTTATTCATTGGGCATCCCGAAGCAACGAATTTAACGATTGCCATATCTTTTCAAGCTCCTTTCTTGTTTCTGTCAGGTTGATCTGCGAAACAAATCCCGCGTTGACAGCTCGCGTGAGCTGGTTGACATTGTTGCCGATGCGGCGAAGCTCGGTTGCCACATCATTCGCACCTGTGATGATAATCATTTCTTTTTTGAAAACACAGTCCCGAACGAAGTCGCTGATCAGACGATAATTACCGTAGGAATGGTCCTCGATCCACTTCTTTTCTTCAGCAGTCACGCGAAAAGAAATGATACAGCTTTTGTTTTCTTTTTCCATTCAAAAGTCCTTTCCATAAATAATTGATAGGGGTATGGGCATAGCCCGACGCCTTTGCGGCCGCCGTTTCGGCGGTCGTAATACAAAGGCGAAACTCGCGATAAAACGTTCATCCCATATCCCCCGCAGGAACGCAAGGGACGTAAGGGACGGAATCTGTGAGAGCAGAAGAAACAGAGTCACTTGAGGCACTTGAGTCACCATCAGAGGGAGGACGGTATTTGACCACAACGTACTTCTGTCCGTTGCTCCGTTTGCTCTCAAAGAAGACACCGAGGTCTTCCAGCTGATAACGGTAGCGGTTCATCATTTGCTTGAGCCCTTTGGGACTGATATCTTTGCGGAGATAACCCGCGAGTTCAGTGTTAGTTCCGATGAATTCGTTAGCCCCTGTCATGAAATAATAGAGCGAAATCAGTTCGTCGGGGAGCGTGGTTTCGGGCATCGTGAGAGTGTCCGAAATTCGATTCCAGACGCAGGTGTCTTTATCAAGTTCCAGCTGTATCTTTCGGTCGCGTATATCCCTACCCGAAGCATAGAGGGTAGCGAACCGTTCGATCCTCTCGTTCTTGTCCAAAACGAAAATGGCATCCACCGCACCCGAGATACCTGTACTGCCCGAGAGTTTATTGACGGGATCCTTATCGTTCATCTTCCGCAGATGGTGGACGAGCAAAAGGCAGATGCCGAGCTCGTCTGCCAGCTCTTTGAGGACTCGAAGCTCGGCGTAGTCCCCGCCATAGGAGACCTCTGGAGTGGGTGTACGGATGAGCTGGAAGGTATCAATGGCAACCAGAGTGATTGCCGGGTGCTGACGCTTGAAATCCCGAAGCCAGTCGCAGATACCGCTTTCGATGGAGGTGCATCCCGTAGCAAAATACAGCCCTTCGGGAACGTTGTCCGTGATGGTGTTCAGGCGCTCCTGAATCCGCCTCTCGCTGTCTTCAAGGCAGAGGTAGAGCACCTCTCCCCTCGTCACGTCAAGCCCCCACAAGGGCGTTCCTTGGGCGACGTGGACGCATAGGTCAAGCACCAGCCACGATTTGCCTACCTTGGGTGAACCGCCAAGGATGCAGAGTCCTTGAGGCAGCAGCGTTTCGACGCAAAACTTCGTAGGCGGAAGTCTTTTGTCCATGAGTGTTTCACCGTCTATTACGGTGAGCTTGTGTGGATTACTTTGCATTCGTAATCTCCTTTCGTGAATAGATTATTTGAGAAATGAGCCTGTCACCTCGTTTCTCGATATGTGGCTCTGCTTTTCTTCTGCCGTCTTTTTTGCAAACGCAAAAAAGGGTAGGCATCTGTTGCAGAGCATAACGAAAAAACATAAGCCAAAACTTATGGTTTTCCTATGTACACTCTAACGCAACAGATACCTACCCTTGATTCCCGGTTAAGAGGTCGGGAGGATGGATCGTGTTTTTACCGCGATAGATAAAGAAATATTCAATTGTGAATCGGCAAAGATGCTGTTATGTGAAAGGTGAGGTTACAGCATCTTTTTCAGCCTATGGGCAACGCAAACGGCAACGCCCTGAATCTGAAGTTCTTCGGGATAGATGTCACCGTAACGTTTTTTGTCTTTGTTGCAGGAGCGGAGGAAATACCTGCCCTTGGCATTGTTGTATCCGAGGACTTTCAGGTTGTTAAGTCCCCCATCAAGTGCAACGACAATGTCACCGATATCTGCGGTGTTCTGCTTGCGGATCATCACGTAATCTCCGGGATGAATACCCGCATCGACCATCGATTCGCCCTTTGCAATCAAAGCAAAGAACTCACCCTTACCAACCAGTGATTCGGGCATGCGAATGTATTCGATGACCTGCTCGGTTTCTTCCTGACCTTCTCCGCAGGCTACGTAACCAAGCACGGGCATGGCGTGAGCGACCTGCTCCATCTCCATGCGGCGGGTGCTGACGGAACGGCGACCGTTGTATTCCAGCTCGCCGTCCTCTTTCATGGCAGAAAGATAACGATGAACGCTGGTAACGGCAATGCCTGTCCCTGCCGCGATGTCACGCACCGTGGGCGTTTCACCGTAGCTTCCGTAGTATTCGTTGATGAAATCCAGGATGATCTGCTTTTTCGAATCGGTAGTTCTACTCATAGCTTCTCCTTGGAACAAATTGTTCCATTCGACATTATAACACAGGATTTTCCCCTTGTCAATAGGCTTGGAACAAAATGTTTCATATTTTTGCATATTTTTTTCGAGCCCTCTTTCTTTGGTTATAGCGGTACAAAAATTGCACTTTGAAAATAACGGCAGGAACCAACGTTAGACCCTGCCGTTGATTTTGTTCGTCCCCGCGAGCGTGGAATCGATGACTTTCAGTAACTCGTTCCATTCTTTATAGATCCATTTTTCACGATTGCCTACGGTGAGTGAACGTTTGGATATAACTTCACGTATCAATTCCAAACTGACGGCATCTATTTGAGGGACGAACGGTCTGACGCTGTCTATCAGGATGGCGGCTTCACTCTCGTCGCTTCTCATTGCGTACTTGACTACCGTCAGCGCCATGACACCAAGATTGCGGTCAGCATAATACGTTTTTTCGATGATCTCGTACGCATCAAAAACGGCGACCGCGTCACCGAGTTCATTGTCGGATATACAGTCACCGTTTTTATTCAGTTTTAGCATTGCTATAATGGTCTGGCGGACGAGTTCCATCTCTATCCACGTTCTGCCGTCATCGGTCCGCTCGTTAATGCCGAGCGCCAGCGCCTTTGCCGTAACCGCGCCCATAATATCATATTTCTCTCTGCGGTACAATTCTTCAATCGTAATCTTTGCCATGTATGTTACCTCCTTGGCTTTTGGTAACACACAACATATCACAGATGAGTGTGGAAGTCCAGCGAATATGAATTTGTTATCAAAGAAGTCACATATTGTCGGCAATCATTATTTCAGAGGCTTCCTCGCTTTTGAGTAACTCCATACGTAATCGACAAACTCATCCCAATTTAAGCATAGCTGATCGTAAACATCGATTTTATCCGAATATGATAAATTTACATTAGAGCATCTGAGCGGAGGATCGTCCTTACGGCGTTGCAAGTAACATTCGGAAATAATGCGCTGCAATTCTTTTTTATCAATACATGGTTGACTGTCGGTTATAACACTCTCCCATTCAGTTTTTGACCAATAATAATATTGTGCCTCACGCCGAAGCTGCTCAGCAAAAGCATCTTTCGTTATGTCTTTTTTAAGTAATTTTCTGATATTACAATAGAAGGAGTTGTGTTCGAAAACGTTGAATACTTTCAATTCCCGCGTAGAGCAGTTAAATTCATATACGTTCCAAGTAAGTATTTGAGCATTTTTCATTTCTGACTCTCCGTCCACATATAATCAGCAAAACGTTCCCAGTTTGCTCGAAGTTGATTGTATACATCTATTTTATACCATTTAGTGACGTTAACATCAATGCGCTCTGGAAGGCGCTGCTCCGGAGTACGGTTGATATGGTATTCGGAAATGATTCTACTGATTTCTTTGGCATCGATATATGGAGGCCATGTAGTAATAAAAACCTCCCATTCAATCTTTGCCCAGAAAAAGTAATGAATCTCTTGATCAAGTTCATTCAAAAAGCGCTCTTTAGGATATTGCTTTTTAAAGAGGTTTTCCGCCGATAAACGAAAGTCTTGATTGTCGAAAATGTTGTACGGCTTAAATTTTCCTGTTTGAGAGTCTTGTAAAAATACATTCCATTTCATTTTGAATCCTTCTTTCTTTTTGGTAACACTCAAAATACCATGGAAGAATGCTAAAGTCCAGCGAAAAGCTGAAAAGTTATCAATTAAGTAACATATCAATGGCAGAAGAAAAGGATGGCTTGCGAGAACCATCCTTTGTTTTTTATAATTGTTACTCTGCCGCCTTAAAGTTGTAGATGGGCTTGATTCTGCAAATGATCTCTGCGGTAGGCTCGATGTTCTCGACGATCTCGTCCATGCTTTTATAAGCCATAGGCGACTCGTCAAGGGTATCGGGAACGACGCAGGTGGAGTAGATCCCCGCCATCTCTGCCTCGTACTCTGCCATAGTAAGACGCTCGAAGGCAGCGGAACGGGACATCAGACGTCCTGCACCGTGAGGTGCGGAACAGTTCCAATCCTCGTTGCCCTTGCCAATGCAAATGAGAGATCCGTCACGCATATTGATGGGAATGAGCAGCCTCTCGCCTGTCTTTGCAGAGACTGCACCCTTACGGAGTATCATCTCGTTCACGTCTATGTAGTTGTGAATGGTCTGGAAGGTCTCTACAGCGGTCCAGCCACAACGCTCGAGAATGATCTCCGCCATCTTCGCGCGGTTTCTCTCGGCGAACTTCTGACAGATATCCACATCGTGGAGGTAATCCTCCATAAAGGAGCCGTAGAGGAAGCAAAGGTCACGGGGGAGCGTAGGCTCCTTTGCCTTGAACTCCTTCTCAAGCGCCTTGATGGTTGCCTGAATCTCACCTCTTCTGCCTTGCTCCTTATAGGTGCGGATGATCTCCTCGCGCTGCTTGAAATACTCCTCCTTGCCCACATTGAGGTCAACGGCGATCTGCTGGTAGAACTCAGCAACCTGTGTGCCGAGATTACGAGAGCCTGAGTGGATAACAAGGTACTTGCCGCCATTCTCATCCACGTCAACCTCTATAAAGTGGTTACCGCCTCCAAGTGTTCCGAGAGAACGCTCAAGACGCTTGGAATCCTTGAGGTATCTGTAAGAGCGGAGCTGTGTGAGGTCAAATCTCTCCTGTCTGCCCTCCCAAACGTTTCTTCCGCAGGGGATGAAATGTGCAGCCTCATCCACCTTCTCAAAATCGATATCAATGTTGCCAAGGTACACGGTGTACATTCCGCAACCGATATCCACACCGACCATCGAGGGAACGATCTTATCGGTGATGGTCATAGTCGTACCGATGGTACAGCCCTTGCCCGCGTGAACGTCGGGCATAATTCTGATCTTCGAGGATGCAAACGCCTCGGTATCACACACCGCCTTGATCTGCTCACGCGCGCCATCCTCAAGAGTAGAGGCGAAGCACTTTGCGGTGTTAAAGTTTCCTATGATCTCTATCATGTCTTTCTCCTTTCATATTGTACGGTCGGGCGTTTTGTAGCTAAAAGGTTACAACGCGCCCGACCGTCATCGGATTCAGACGTTGTTTCCGTTCAGAATGGAAGTAAGCTGAGAAAGAATATTGCCGTTGCCGTTCAAAGAAATGTTTCCTACGTTCTCGCAAATGCGCTCAACGTATTCGAGCTCCTTGAGCTTGTAAAGGGTCTGGTTTTCATCCATCAGCTTTGCCGTGTTCAAGAGAGAACGAGTGGATGCAACCTCTTCACGGCGAGTGATAACGTTTGCTTGCGCACGTTTTTCAGCCACAAGAACGGTGTTCATGATCTCGCGGATCTCGCCGGGAAGGATAATATCCTTGACACCTGCATCCGTAATTTCAACAAACAGATCCTTTTCCTTTGCTTTCAGCTTGCCGAATACAAACTCGGACATCTGATCCTTGTTTTCAAGGATCTCATCAAGCTTGTATTTGCCTACGTATTCGCGCAGGGCAAGCTGTGCCGCTACGTGCATTTGCTCTGCGAAATCATCGATCTCGGTCAGAATCTTGACGTAGTCGGTCACGCGATAGTTGCAGACGAAGTTGATACGAAGAGAAACCTTATCTGAGGTAAGGATCTCCTGACCGGTGATATCCATTTGTGTCAAACGGGTATCCACAAAGCCTACGTCTACCTTCGTGGAAGTTTTCCAGAAGTAGTAGGTGCCTGCATCCAAAATACGCTCGAGCTTCTGATTGAAGTAGAGTCTTGCCTTTTGATATTCGGCAACTTCGACCTTGGTGTAGTAGATCTGAGGAATCTTTGAGAAGATGTACTCGGGGATGGATTCGTCAACTGTAGGTGTAGAGATATCCACGATTTTGAATTCGTGTTGATCTACGACAGACCAAAAGGCATATTTGCCGTGACGAAGTACAGAGGAAAACTTACCGTTTACATAGTGGAGAGCAAGTTCCTCGTCGCCTACTTCAACGACTGCAACTTGATCGACAACTGCTTTGTCTGCAAGCAAGGTTTCAAGAGCGCACTTGCTGCAAACGATAGGCTGTTCCAGATTGGAAATCTCAATCTCCTTGCTGCCAAACAGGTGATACTTGCCCGCGTCGAGCAATTTGATATACTTTCCGTTTTTGAAGAGAAAACCCTTCTGATTTTCATTGATAATCATCTTTTTCATAATATGTAATCCTCCTTAAAGGTAGTAAAGTCGCCTCGCTATCATCCATACAAAAGCAGCGGCTGAAAATTTGAGTGCCTCCTGCACAGTGCGGAAAGAAATCTTTTGGCACTGTTTGGGATAACACGGTATCCATTCTCAGGCAAGGCTTGCTTTTGCATTGCTCTGCGAGATGTACCGAAGCACTTCTCGCTTTGCCGAATGATAACGAATCCTGAACAGAAATGTTCTCTCGCACACGATATCGTGCGCGTCATCTTGCGTCCAGAAGGACAAACCAATCCACTGGCGATATGCTATAATTGCATACGGTGGGATTCGAACCCACGAATATCGAGCTTGACAGGCTCAAGGTGCAAGTGTTCTTCTGGCATACACTTTGGAACATCCTCGTGCACCGCTGTGAAGGATTGACTCAAACACCGGCTTGAAGTAACCTTGCAAGCATATTTTACCATTCCGGTCGCCGTTTTTCACGGAAAAAAAGCTGCGAAAATAACAAAAAAGCCCTCGTAAGAGAGCTTTTTTGCTATTTTAATCCACAGTTTAGCTGTTTTTTCAGCTTTTCGATGATCAATTTTCTGAAAGATTCCGAGCCGAGAACCTCTACCATCGGTCCAAATGAAAGGATTCTTATCACCATCTCGGGTTCGTCATCGTGAGCATATTTAATTTTTACAAGATATGTGTTTTTCTCAAGCTTTTCGGCTTGCTTTTCAAAATGGGCAAAATGGAGCATAAATCGTTCCATCGCATTTCGCTCGTCACGAATCTTCACGGTGATCGTATCGTATATGACCGCTTTTTCCTCGCCAACGGATTGTCTTTCTCCTGTGTAATGCGCACAGGATCTTATCTTGGCAAGGTTGACCGTTGAAACGGCACGCCATCCCGCCGTGATCAATCTGAACTTGTCATCCTTTTCGGAATATTCGAGTCTTACAGGGCGGCATCTGACAAACATGGTGTTGCCCTTGCGGTTAACCATTTCAAACTTGATTTGAGAATCTTTTCGTATTGCCTCTAAAATGATTCGGAATTGCCTTATGTATTCTTCATCCTCAAAGGGGTCACCGTCACCGTACTTATCGTAGACGTGATAATCCGCAGAGGTGAAAAGAGGTTCTACGTCATCAAGATCAGGAAACTCAACACCAAATAACTTTACACGGGGATCAAGCAAGATTGCCTTCAGCCACCTCTTTTGAAGCGTTGTCAGAGGCATTGTTGGCTTGTGCTCAATAGATGTGGTCATATCGGAATGTACCAGCTGCCACTTTTCATTTTTGAGTGAGGGCATGATCGTCAGCATACTCTCGCCGAACGCGCGATCGGCAACGATCTTTTGTAATTCCTTTTCGGAGTGCTCACCGTCAATGATACCCGATATAATAGCGGCAACAGTATTGTAATATGCAGAGTAAAGCTCACTGAATATCATTCGCTCACCTCCGCTTTGACATCGTACATCCAATACATTGCTTCCAGATCCTTTTTGAATTGGTTCTCAACACTGCGATTGGAGAAGTTCATTTTTACGATACGGCAGATAAAGGTTCTGATCCAAGGGATCATCTCACTGGAATCATAAACGTCAGCAGAAAAACGATAGGTGTTTTCGTCGAGCTTTTCCACTGTTCCGACACGCTTTTCGCGTTCAAGGCGCCCCACGATATATTCCTCATTATCTTCTACCTTGACCGTGAATTCTACGTGCTCAAGGTGCTCTGCGCCCCATTTGTTTCGCTTGACGCTGACACCCCACATCTTGCTCTGCATTCTGTCAAGTTCCGCTCGAAGCTCATCGAAGCGAGGCGTAGGATCTTCAAGCTTTACGTTTGATAAATAGTCCACACGGTAGGAATGAAACGAATTGTATTCGGGCAGATATGCGAGTAGATGCTGTCTGCCGTTTTGTACGCTGATGAACACACGAAGCGGAACGATGCGATTGCGCCTCGGCATATCTCTGCGGCGGCTCATATTCGATATCGTCACAGCTCTTTTCTCTCTCATTGCCGTGAAAAGGGAGGCAAGAACACCGCTGTCGATGGCACCGGTTATGTAGTAATGCTTGAAGGTAAAGGCATCGGTGCCGGATTCCTCTTTGTCGAGGATAAACGATCCGATCACTCCGCAGGGAGCAACCTCCGAGAAGTAATGCAAAACGTCGTTAAGATCGGAAATGTCGGTGCTCTCGGTTCGACGGTAATACATCTTCCGTCCTTCTTTTTCTGCCACGATGATACCTGCCTCGCAATATTCCTTGAGTTTTTTGCGAACAGTGGATTCGTCAAACATCATAGGGCTTTGAAAGCCAGACAGATATTTCTCATCGATCTTAGCAAGCAATTCGGAAATAGTGCGCTTAACAGACGGATCGTGGAGAATATCGAAGATGATGAAATGCAACGTGATGTCGCCATCGGTAAAGCTCTTTGCTTTCCAAGCATTATATAGCGGGTTGTGCCTGATCGTTCGGCTATCGATGGAAATAAAAACATTTTTACCTTCGGGAGTGCGAACGAAGCTCATATGATCGCCAAGCCAGCTTTCAAGACGGCGACGCTCGTCATCATAGGAACGCGCACTCTTGCTCTGATAATCGTCGCGGCTCTTGAAGCCATAAACGTAGAAATCGCGCATATATGCTCTGATTTTTTCAAAGTTTTTGATAAGCTCACTGTATGAGGACATAGTTCACGCTCCTTTCTGTTGGTTTAAGTTGTTATTATGCTTTTCTGTGTTTTCTCTTGTCCTTCGTTGCCTCAAAGCTCACGTTCACAAGGAACCGCACTACATCCTCGGGTGCGTCGGGCAGAAGCACCGAGATCCAATGGAGCTTGTTCATGTGATAGGCGGGATAGACACCGTCCGACTTGCCAAAGGAGCCGAACATCTCAACCGGCAGCTTCAGATTGACCACGTCGATCACCTCGTCGCTGTCAAAGCCGAACTTGCGTCGTGATACCCGCATCACAAGCGCATACCACTTGCGATTATCACTGTGCCGGAGCACCGCCGTTTCAAAATCCTCGTCAAACGGATAGTCCGGAGATGTGCCGTATGTATTGAGGCTGTATGAAAGGAAAGATTGTTTTGTCATCGTCAGACCTCCAATGAAGTAGTATTCATTTTACAGTTATTGAATATGCAATTTTTTTCTGATGATTTCCAAGCTTCTTTGTGTTACCTCTTCTTCTTTGAAGCTCTCTACAATTTCTTCCATGATTTCAGAACTCCAATAAATCTTCAATTTTTTCTTTGCCCTTGTAATTGCAGTATAGAAAATTCCATGAGTGATTTTTTCAGAGTTGCTTTTAGGAATAATAACTTTTACTGAATCATATTCCAAGCCTTGTGCTTTATGAATAGAAACAGCATATGCCAGTTGAAAAGGAATTACAGAATACATTCTATCTTCATCATTCGCATATTCGACAGAATCGTCGTAAGCATGCACTGTAAACCTAATACGCGTTGACTCCGCTTCAGCAGATATAAATTCAATTCCATTCTTTTCACAAATATCTTTAGTCAAGTTTGTTGCCACATCAATTGTAAATGATATATCCTTGGTTTGCTTTTCAATGTTTACAATGGTACCTTTCAAATTGTTGTAAAGGACGGAAAAGCGCTGTGAGTCGTTGAACAAAATATGATCCCCAATTTTATAAGTCCATTCTTGCCATGCAACTGGTTCACCACATGAATTGTCATTTTGAAAATAACTATTCATGTTATTTAACCCGAATTTGCCATCATAATTTAAGCATAAAATAACTTCATCTTTATCTTTCTCTTCAAAAATTTTTTCGCCAATTTCTTCAGAAAACGGACCATCCATGGCCAACTTTTCAACTATCAACTCTCCACGATTTCTAACGTCATCCCAAAGACTAACAATATCCGGATCTTTTGTTCGCCATGTATTTAACAATTCAACATTTGCTCCGTACGTATTGATTATGTCTTTTGCATAGAAAAACCAATTTCCAAAATCAATAGATTCGATCTGATGAATATCTCCAGCGAGTACCAAAAATGTGTTTGGATTAATTTTCTTGAGGAATTCACACATTGTTCGATTGTCAATAGTGCTACATTCATCGACAAAAATAACATCGTAATCGGTGAGAGTTACTTTCTTTGTAAAACTATCAATGCTTACAAATTCAGCATCTGCCCCGGGGTTGTCAATACGTCGTTGTAAATTCTGTTTTGCGGTGTGTGTTTTGGTAAGAAAGAGTTTCTTTTGCTTTGACATCAAATTTGATATATAATTGAGGAGCAAAGTCTTACCCGTTCCAGCGGCACCGTAAATTAGAAGAATATGGGAGTTTACAAACACATTTTTCAAAGCCGCCCTCTTTAAATCATCCTCAAAAACAATGCCACAATTTCTTAGATATGTTTGATTAAATTCCTTTTGTCCTGGGTTATTAAGTTTTGAAAGTTCTAATAACTTAGACAAAATGCTTAAAGTGGTTTGCTCATATGATTCAATGGAAACCAATCCATTATCGATATTGATTTCATATCCTTGGGCACGTTCCCAATCATCAAGACATTCATTATACGCAATAATTTGTTCTTCGCTTGCAATAGAAGAAAGCTCAAAGAAAATTTCACCCGTTTGATTGATTTGATTTTGAATCTTCAAATATGGTCTAACAGTTTCAAGATTAGTACTTCCCGTTACATCTAAAACATTTCTAAAATTGTTTTCTCCGCTTGTATTGCTGCCAAAAAGATTGGAGATAAAAGGATTTTTCTCAAATGGATAGCATTTGGTTGACAACCTTAAATTGGGTGATAACATTTTTCTTGCTCCCGTCCAGGGCTGCACTTTTTCGATTGTTTCTTCTCGCAAATTTATAAGGAGATATCTAACCGTATTACGACCAAATTCAAGCGAATCTTTTGAATATGATTCTCTTAATTTTATTAGAACTTCTTTGAAATACGAAGAGTTTGCATCGCAATAAATCGAATCCAAAATTTTCGAAAATGAAACTTCCTTTAAATCTATTAAATCAAGCAAGCTGATGCCAGATTCAGTTAGAAATTTCATAAGAGAATTGTATTCAATGTAGTTTGAAGATATTGTTGTACGAATGCACAATATTTTTGCTAATTTATTAAGCGAAGAAGGTTCTATTGCCACGCCCCAATTTGTTATTATCTTAATTGTTGAATCCACTCCCCACAAATTTAATTTGGCATTGATATAAGCGATTTGTACAGAATAATTAGTTGTTATGTTTTCTTTTGTATAAGCGGTTATTCGGTTATACTTGGTTGCATATACGCCAGCCAATTGCAGTGTAACCTCATAATATCTTTCTTTCCCAACAAAGAAAGGAACCTTTTTTACAACATAAAATTTTGAGCCACTTAACTTTTGCGGAATGATTCTTACAGATTTTATGATGTCAGAAATTTGCTCATAATATTTTGTATCTGTTTTATCGGTATGCAATGGAAACTTTTCTAAATTGTGTAGCACTGACATACCATACTCTTTATATAGAAAATCTCTAATTTGCCACAAAAAATTATAGTATTTGAGCATTAAGCGCTCTGATTGCCCTTCGTCCGGTTCTCGATCCTCGATATATTTAAGCCCTTTAAGGAATGTAGCAAGATATTTCGTCTCAACTTTCAACAAGGCTTGCTCCCAGGCTAACTGCAGGTTTGTCTGAGCATTACCCAATCGCAACGAATTCAGCAGCAATGCAGACCTACACATATCATATAGACGCGGTAAAATGTAATGAGAAACATCGTCTCGGGTATATTCTGGGTCATCTATAAGATCAATGCCAGATGTTATATGCTTATCACAAGCTACGATAATCTTATCAATTTCGCTTTTACAAAGTTCTTTTTCGCTCAATTTATTTACAAAAGAGTGACGTGCCACTATTGATTCAAGCTTTTTGCAAAAAGAGATCATGCTATCTTCGGTATCAAAGATTTCCTCATCTGCAGAAAAGCTGATTGTAGCACTTTTCTTATTGAAATCAAGAGAGTTAATAAAGTCTACTGACATGTATTTCCAAAATACTCTCTTGTTGCCTCGCTCATCTGGATCGAGCACAACAAAGAGAATCCCTGGGTCTAAAGTTACATTTATAGCAATAAATGCCGGGAACGCCAAACTGCGTAATGAATATTTAAGTATACCATCTTTCTCTGTATAATCATGTGTTCCTTTAATTTGAACGTGAAAAGATTGTACAGGGCGTCTACTCAAATCGGGATTAGGAACAAATTC
>ENA-ORPF01001621-ORPF01001621.1-human-gut-metagenome-genome-assembly--contig:-NODE-1621-length-17345-cov-3.648641_pt1 | contig 17345 bp, 20 predicted proteins | sample MGYA00242140_ERZ509070 | MGnify/ENA primary metagenome ERZ509070 (study PRJEB26280, sample SAMEA2338713) | human gut metagenome | biome: human gut; feature: human-associated habitat; material: faeces... | reverse complement strand
AATAAAAGCAAGATGCAGATTAAGGATTGGAAAAGGGAGACCAGAGTGGGGAGCTTTGCCGGATAAGCAGTATTATATTTTGGAAATCCTAGATAAGGAAGAACTGGCAGCAGATAGAATGAGGAAGGTGATGCATATTGAACAATATTAAGAAATTATTAAAACAATATCCTGATCTGATAAGAGAGCTGGAAGATTTACAGAGAGAAATTACGCAAATTCAGAAAGATATTGATAATATGACATGTAAGGGCGGATATACAGAGAGAGATAGTGTATCTGGTGGAAACGGAGGTAAGCAGCATTATGTCATAGAGGGGTTTCCACATAAGACTTATTCAGAGAAAAAAACAAGACTGCAGATGAAAATATTAAAAAAAGCACAGATTGATGAGATTCTTGAGCAGATTAAAGAATTGATAGAGAAAGAGCCTAATGTGAGGATGAGACGTATGATGCGCCTTAAGTATACCGATAGAATGACATGGTATCAGGTGGCTATGCATATGGGGAAGAATTGTACAGCGGAAAGCTGCAGAAAAGAAATGGAAAGATATCTGAAAGAAAAATAAGTTTGTCCGTTTTGTCCGTATGAGGTGTGATAATATTTAGCTTGGAATAGATGTGATGTCAAACATAAGCTATAATCCTTCTCCAAATTATTATTGTGAAAAGCTCCGGCAGTATGCTAGTGAAGAGATTCATTGGCAGCAGTCGGAGCTTTTTGGTTAAAAAGGAAGGTGATGATATTGCCAAATGCACCAAACTATGAACAGGCGCAACTTGATTATATATCCGGCATGAAATATAAGGAACTGGCACAGAAGTATGGTGTAAGTATTAATACTATAAAAAGCTGGAAAACAAGGTATGGCTGGACGAAAGCCAATAAAAGTGCACAGGAGAAAAAGTGTGCACACAAAACTGAAAAAGTATGCACACAAACTGAAAAAGGTGTGCACACAAAAAATGAAGCTGTTGTGAATGATGTTCAGATGGTAGAGGATAATGCCAATCTGACTGAGAAACAACGGCTTTTTTGTTTGTATTTTGTTAGATGCTTTAATGCAACAAGAGCATATTTAAAAGCATATAACTGTTCTTACAGTACGGCGGCAGTAGAGGGCTGCAGATTACTAAAGAATCCTAAGATTAAAGAGATGATAGATATTCTTAAAAAAGAGCGGATAACAAGGGAGTATTTAACTCAGGAAGATATATTCCAGAAGTATATGGATATAGCGTTCTCAGATATTGGGGATTATGTAACATTTGGAAAGAAAAGGGTTCCGATGTGGGTTAAGAAGGATGGAAGGGACATTCCTGTTATAGATCCTAATACGGGAAAGCAAAAAATAAATGAATATTCCTATGTTGATTTGAAAGAATCCGATTACGCGGATACAAGTATATTGGCGGAAATATCAGAAGGACAGAATGGAATAAAAATTAAGATGCATGACCAGCTAAAAGCGCTTGATTGGCTTGCGGCACATATGGATATGGCCACAGCGGAGCAGAAAGCAAAAATTGACCTGCTAAATGCACAAAGAGATAAGCTGCAGCACAAGGAAGATGATGGAGAAGATGAAAGCGTGGTGATTATTAACGATGTCTGAAATAAGGATAAGTGATTTGATAATACCTAAATCCCAGCCGTTATTTAATAACCGGAGTATTAAGCATATCATTCTTACATCTGGCCGAGCTGGAACGAAATCCAGCTTTGCAGCGATAAGGGGAGATTACCAGGTTGTTTCTTCGGAAAAAGGTTCGGTTGTAGTGCTTAGAAAGCATCACAATAAGCTTAGAAAGACCGTGTATAAGGAGATGCTTAGAGGAATTAGCCGATTAAAAGTACCTAAGAGCAAATTCCATATAACCAAGAGTCCGATGGAGATTAAATATTTAAAAAATGGGAATACGATGTATTTTGCAGGCTCTGATGGTATCGACGATACAAAAGGTATTATAGACGAAGATAGGCCTATAAAACTGGTAATTATCGATGAAGCTACAGAATTCTTTGATGATGGAGATGGAGAAGATGAGCTTTTAAACATAGAGGCTACATTTGCCAGAGGGAATAATGGCGGCTTCCAAATGATATATCTATACAATCCGCCCAAGAATCCCAATGCTCCAATCGTGGAGTGGTGTAAAAAGATGGAGAAGCGTCCGGATTGTGTGCATATTCACACGACATACAAAGATGTTCCTCCAGAGTGGGTAGGAAAGGACCTTATAGAGACAGCGGAGACGTTAAAAGAATCTGATGAAAAACAATATCGTTGGGTGTGGCTGGGAGAGAGTACCGGAATAGATGAGATCATATATTACATGTTTAACCAGAATATGATAGTTGAACCTCCAAGGGCTGTTTATCCAGTTGCGATTGGAGTGGATTATGGACAGATGAACGCAACAACCTATGAGGCATGGGGCTTAGATGTTGCAAAGAAAAAATTCAGAGGGCTTAAAGAATACTATTATTCTGGAAGAGATGAAGGTAAACAGAAATCCCCATCAGAGTATGCATCAGATTTCAAAAAATATTTTGAAGAGCTGCAGAAAGAATATGGAATAGCAACAGCCATTGTATATATAGATCCTTCCGCCAAAGGCCTTGCGGAAGAAATAAAGCGTAAATGCCCAGCTGTAAAGATAGTAGATGCTCAGAATGATGTTGCGTTAGGAATATCAAGAACACAGAAACTAATGACATATGGAGTGTTAGAGGTATCTTCAACACAGGAGAATCTTACACGGGAAGCTGGTACATACGAATATGATGCTAAATCAATTGAACAGGGGAAAGAAGTACCAGTAAAGGTAAATGACCACTGCATGGATGCTATGCGTTATGCGGTTATGGGAATGTGGAAGTATCTTAAGTACTTTTTACCTATAGCAGAACAGGAGGACTAAGTGATAATAACAAAATTTTTACAGAAATATGGTTACGATACAATAGATACGAGCTTTTACAGCAAAATAGAGGAATGGAAAAGCTGGTACAGGTCTAATGTAAGAAGATTCCACTCGTACAAGATATATTCCGGCGAGAAGTATATTAACTGCAAAAGAGGGGCTATGGGAATGGCTAAAAAGCTCAGTGAAGATATAGCTGACCTTTTGCTTAATGAGCATGTAGCGATAACAATAAATGATGAGCATACAAGCGAATATGTTAAAGATGTTCTTAAGAAAAATAACTGGCAGGTACTGGGGAATACATATCAGGAGAAGAAGGCTGCATTGGGGACTGTAGCATATGTGCCGTATATAGCAAATGCAATGGCGGATGAAGAGACAGGAGAACTTATTGCAGGACATGGAGAAGTAAAAATTGATTATGTGGCAGCAGATAATATATATCCCCTTAGCTGGAGCAATGACTACATAGAAGAATGTGCTTTCGTGTTTCCTAAGACATATAAGACAAAGGAATATGCTGTTATACAGATACATGCTATAGAGAATGGAGAGTATGTAATACATAACCACGTTGTGGAGGCAACAAAGGGAGCCGGCACGGAAGTAGAACAGGCACTATGGAAAGGCATGGCGCCGTTCCAAAACCTAACTCCTGTTATACATACTGGCAGCAGCAAGAGACAGTTTGTAATTGACAAGCTAAATGTTGCGAACAACTTCGATGAGGACAATCCTATGGGAATTGCGATATATGCAAATGCAATAGACCAGCTAAAAGGCTGTGATACAGCATATGATAGTTATGTTAATGAATTTGTACTTGGAAAGAAGCGAATATATGTAAGCCATGATGTTATGCAGGAAACAATTGGTGGAAACAAGCAATTTGACCCAGACGATGTTGTGTTCTATAAACTGCCAGAAGAGAATATGGACGATAAAAAACCAATCGTTGAAAGTAATATGGAGATAAGGGCGGAAGCTCACAATAAAGGTATTAATGATTTTCTTAATATTCTTTCTGTAAAGACAGGTTTTGGTACAGAACACTATAAATTTGAGAATGGCAATATAACCACAGCAACACAGGTAATATCTGAGAATAGTGATATGTACAGAACAATTAAGAAGCATGAAATTATCCTGAACAATGTTATTACAGAGCTCATAGCAATAATATGCCGGCTGGGTAACAGTATAGGGGCAGGAGTAAATGAAGAGGCAGAGGTAAACATAGATTTTGATGATTCTATAATTGAGGATAAAGACACAATCCGCAAAGAAGATAGAAATGATGTATCTATGGGTGTAATGTCTCTGGCAGAATATAGAGCTAAGTACTACGGGGAAACACTGGAAGAGGCACAGAAGAAACTTCCGGAGCAGGAAACAGTATTGGAGTGATAACATATGGCATTGACGCAAGAAGAGATGGAACAGATGCCTAAGCCAATAGAGCAGGCATTTTCAGACTTAGAGCTTAAGATACTGGAAGATATTGTTGCTAGGATAAAAGAAAACAATATGATAACTGGAACGGCAGAATATGATATCTTCCAGCTTGTTAAGATGGGTGAAAGCGAAAGCATGATAAAGCGGTATGTTGAAAAGACATTAAAGCTTACATACTCTGAAATTGAAGATATATTTGGTGATGTATTTGAGAGAGGGTATAACAGGGATAGTAATTTATATAAAGCGGTTGGAGCTGATTTTGTTGCGTACAAAGACAACAAACAGCTCCAACAATTTATAGGGGCAATAAAGGATCAGACTAAGGGAACATATAAGAATATAACTAATACAATGGGCTTTGTACGACAGAGGGAAGGTGTTAAGACATGGGTACCACTAACCAAGTATTACAAAGACACTTTAAGCCGAGCAGTATTTGAAATAACCAGTGGAGCATTCAGTTATAGTCAGGTCATTAAGCGTACTATAAATGAGATGACCAACTCTGGGATACGAACAATAGATTATGCAAGTGGAAGAACCAGCCGTATAGAGGTTGCAGCGAGACGTGCCATAATGACAGCGGTTACACAGGTTACAGCAAAGGTAACAGAGCAGAATATGGACAAGCTGCATACGGATTATGTAGAAGTAAGCTGGCACGAGACTGCCAGACCTACACATCAGGTATGGCAGGGGCGCGTGTTTAAGTGGAACAGGGAAAATGAAGTAAATGCTGTATTAGATAAGGCACAAAGTGAGGCACAGGTTCTTAAAAATAATCCTGAATATCAAGAATTTACTGAAGGTTTTCTTGCTAAGGAAAAAGGGCAAAAGATACCTGAGAATATAGAAAAGGTTATTGAAGAGGCTAAGGTTAAGGCAGGAGTTAAAAAGACTGTACGACATCATGAGAAAGGATATATAGGCAATAATGCTCAAAGAATTGGTTCGAACAGTATAAATTTAGATTATATTAATTCAGAGGCTTATGCAAATAAATTTAAAAAAATTAGTAAGGATAATGAATTAAATAATCTGATATATAATAAATCTATAGAATTACTGAGAAATAACAACAACAGTGATACAGAAGGTTTGTGTATAATAACAGTTCCTAATAAACAGGTTTTACTTAATGTAAGGGGGGAAAGAGATGCTCTTGGTGTAGAATTGACTAAGAAGCAAAGCAGTATAGTAAAAAACTGCAAAATGGAAATGGTTGGAATACATAACCACCCAACCAACTTGCTTCCTAATGGCAGTGATTTTACTGCAGCAGGATATAGAGGATATAAGTATGGAATAGTTGTAACACATGATGGAAGAATATATAAGTATTCTGCAGGAAACAGACCTTTTTTACCAGCGTTATTAGATAGCAGAATTGACAAGTATTGTGCTAAAGAATATAATTTAAATACAAGAGAAGCTTATGAAAAGGCTTTAAATGAGTTTAGAAAGGAGTATGGAATATCATGGCAGGAAATAGAATAAGATTTTATCAGGATGTTGTGATACATCATCCTGACTGGACTATTGAAGATTTTGAAAAAGAGGAAGAAAGACTCAGAGAAGAAAGCGATAAATTAACGGATTGGCCGGAGATTTTATAGCTTAGATATTTGTGTTAAACAGCCACCAGTTGAGAGACCGGTGGCTGTTATTTTTATACCCAAGTTGCACCAGTGCAACGGAAAGGAGACGAAGTGGCAGCAGAAGAATATCCAGATTTTGTACAAACAACGGGTTATGGCGTAGATCCTTTGGGTTTATGTGGCATTAACTGTTATCATCATTTTTGGGCTTTTATTCCTGATGTGTCTGTAAGACTCTATACAGATAAGCAATTAGATGAGATGAATGCTAAAGAGAACAGAAAAAGAGAGTACAATGGCAAGGAGTACACTACATACGAGATAACACAGAGAATGAGACAGCTTGAAGCACTAATGAGAAAACAGAGAATGGATATACACCTGTTAAAACAGTCAGGGGCAGAACGGGAACAGATAAAGGCGGCAAGGGCACAATATAGAAAGACCAGTGCTGAATATACAGATTTTGCAGCAGAAATGGGAATGAAAGAGAGAAGAGACAGAGTAACAGTAGATGGTCTTGGAAGGGTGTAATATGATATTGATACAGATGTACGATAATGGATTTATAATAGATGGACATGCAGGATATGCTGAACCTGGAAAGGATATTGTGTGTGCTGCAGTATCAGCTATAAGTCAGACATGTGTTATGAGTATAGAGGATTTGACGAAAGATGAGTGCATATGCAGGCAGGAAAACGGATATATGGAGTTGAAATGTAAGAATCCAGATGCGGATACAACCCTGTTATTAAGGGCATTTGAGACAGGTGCAAGGGCAATCTGCGAAAATTATAAAAAGTTTGTCCGTTTTGTCCGCTTCAAGTGTGTTAATCTTTAAAATGAAAAAAATATATCGAAATCAAGGCGAGGTCAGAAATGGTCGCGCCTTTTTTCGTGCCGAAACGTGAGAGGCATTAAACACGGAATAACAGGAGGTTTTCTATGACAAGAAAATTAAATTTACAGCTCTTTGGTGACGGCGACGGAGGGGATGTAACTGGAGCAGCCGGAAAAGAAACACATGGTAGCTATAGCTTTGAACAGGCAGAAGAGATTGCATCTGCAAGAGCAGAGAGAGCAGAAAAAGCAGCGCTCTCGAATTTCTTTACACAGCAGGGCATGTCTAGACAGGAAGCAGAAGAGGCATTTAAGGATTACAAGGCAAAGAAGGAAGCTGCAAAGCCTAATGTAAGTGCTTTGGAAAGAGAAAGAGACGAGGCCAAGTCAAAACTTGCAGCCTTGGAAAATCAGAACCTTTTACGACAGAAGAAAGTAAAAGAAGCTGATTTGGATTATGTAACATTTAAGGTCAGTCAGATGGTTGATGATAAGACAGATTTTAATGCGGCAGCAGATAAGTTCTTAAAGGATAATCCAAGATTTAAAGAACAGCAGGCAGGTGTACGAGTATCTACTGGTGTATCTGGAAATGGAAATGCTGATACAAGAACTGACAATGAGAAGATTAATGATTCTTTAAAAGCTGCATTTAAGAGAAACTGGAGGTAAAGATGAACAGAAATAGTAGATTAAATTTACAGAGATTTGCTGAAGCAGACATGGTAAGTAGAGAAGATGCTAATTCACTTATTCCGGAACAGGTAAGCAAAGACATTATTCAGGCTGCTGTTCAGGGCTCAGCGGTATTACAGTTAGGTAGAAAGTTACCTAATATGACAAGTAACAGAATGTCTATGCCGGTACTCGATATGCTCCCATTAGCATATTTCGTTAATGGAGAACCAGGCATGAAACAGACATCAAGACAGGCATGGGATAAGAAAACAATTTACGCAGAGGAAATTGCTGTTATTATTCCAATTCCGGAAGCAGTTCTTGATGATGCAGATTATGATCTCTGGGGAGAGGTTCAGCCGCGAGTTGCAGAAGCGTTTGCCAATAAGATTGATGGAGCAATTCTTTTTGGAACAGATAAGCCAGCTAAGTGGAGAGATGATGTCGTTACTACAGCAACAGCTGCAGGAGCTACTAAGAAATTAACAGCAGATCTTTATACAGACATTATGGGAGAGGGCGGCACAATCGCAAACATTGAGAAGTCAGGTTATCTTCCTAATGGCTATATTGCAGATTCTACCATGAGAGCTAAGTTAAGAGGCATTGTCGATAAGAATGGACATCCATTATTTAAAACAGATATGCAGGGCTCAACACAGTATGCGCTGGATGGAAGTCCTATGTATTTCCCTCTTAATGGAGCATTTGATGCGACCAAAGCACTTATGATCGGAGGAGATTTTAACCAGCTTGTATATTCTATTCGACAGGATATTACATATAAGATTTTTACAGAAGGTGTTATTCAGGACCCATCTACAAAGGAAATCGTATACAACCTTATGCAGAATGATATGGTTGCATTAAGAGCTGTTATGAGACTTGGTTGGGAGATACCAAACCCTGTAAATCTTAAAGAGAAGGATAAGACAAAGAGATGTCCGTTCTCTGTTCTTTTGCCAAGTGCTTAATATAGGAGGTGCTAATGAGATACGCAGATTATAGTTATTATACAGATAACTACCTGTCAGGCAGGACGGCGCTTATTAGCGCCTCCGATTTTGATTATTATGCGGAACAGGCTGGAATATGGCTTAGCCATTACACATATGGAAACATAGAAAATGTTAAGGATATTTCAGACAAAGTGAAGCAGTGTACATGTGCTATTGCTGAAAAGATGTGCAGATATGATAAGACAACAGAGACACAGGGAATAACATCTGAGAAAGTTGGCGATTATTCTGTGTCGTATGAAAGTCGCGCTACACAGAAAGAAGCATTAAAAACGGATATTAAGGAACTTGTTAATATGTATTTGTCAAACACAGGCTTATTAAGCCGCGTGATGTCAGGAGGATGTACCCATGAAATATAAGATAACAGCCCCACGAAAAACGAATGAGATTCTATATGGAATAGAGTTTAAGAATGGAGTGGGATATAGCAACAATGATTATGTTGTTTCCGTTTTAAAAGAAAGCGGATATGTGGTTGAAGAATCAAAGCCGGCCAAGAAAAAGGAGACGGAAGATGTACACTAATTCAGATATGACGTTGTATTCATTTGCAAATAATGGATATGAAAGACATTACATTAAAAAGGTGTTCTGGCAGGATAGTGTACAGAAGAACACAAGCAAGGAAGGCTCAAGCGGAGCGGATGAAGTGTATATATGTATACCGGAAACGGATAATATGGTATTTACTGTTCGCAGAGATATTGTTGTTAAAGGAAGATGTGAACTTGAGTTTGATAATACAAGCGACAAGGGCATATCTGACAGCCTTAAACAGCTAAAGAAACTTGCAAGGGTATATGAGATTACTAAGGTCGCAGATAAGCGCTATGGAAGCAGGAATATGCAGCATTATGAACTGAATTGCAGGTGATAGTATGAAATTTGAGTGCAAAGGCAATTTTAAGGCTACATTAAAGGACTTCCCCAATAAAAGAAAAGGACTTCAAAAGGGAGGGCCCGTGCAGATTTTTATTGATAATGAAGTTATGAAACAGATGTCGCCTATGATGCCAAGAGATGAAGGACATATGATCCATAGCATGATAACCAGTACGGTTATAGGTTCTGGTGTAATTAATGTTGATACGCCTTATGCACGTTTCCAGCACGAAGGTAAAGTTATGATATATGAACCTACAGGAAGTACATATGCACCGAAAGATGCCAAAAAGATAGTAACAGCAAGAGACTTACAATATCAGGGAGCACCGACAAGAGGAGCTTTTTATTTCGAGAGAATGAAAAAAGCTAAGAAAGACCAGATACTGAAAGGAGCGCAGGCATTAGCCAACAAACTATGACGGTATTAGAAGCAGCTAAAGAAATAATAATGAACTATCCAAGAATAGATGAATTTACCAACAATATTCATTATGATTTTTCTGATAATACTGAAGGAGAAACCGGGCTCTTTGTAACAGGAGACAGCAAGATACAGGAAGATGTGCTTGGAGGACAGGTAAGACAGATGGATATGATTATGTATTCAACCTGTCAGGCATCTTGTGACTATGACAGATTAAGTAATAGTACATTTCTTGATGAACTGGCTTTCTACCTTGAGAATGTAGAAGAAAATCAATATGAGATTACTAAAGGTGATGGGCATGAGTTATATCACGGTCATGTTAAGAAGATGAACTGTGCTAATGCAATGCTTGTAACTTATCTGAATGATGAGGTAACTGGACCGGTAAGGTATCAATTACAGATAATTATTCAATATACATTAGATTCATAGGAGGTAATTATGAACAGAAACAGAGAATTTAAGCTGCAGCTTTTTGGAAGTGAAACGGCAGCTAAAACAGGAGTAGGCAAGCTTAAAAGAAAACATTTAATGCATTATATTAATGCTAATTTTGGCGAGGGTGATCCTGTGTGGTTCCTTATAGGAAAAGATATAGAAGAATTAAATGTTGAACTTAATCCAGACACAGAAACTAAAAAGAATATCTGGGATGAGTTATCAACTCAGGATAATGGTTATGAGCCATCCATAAGTGTAGATACATACTATGCTAATACGCAGGATGCTATTTATCCAAAGCTGCTTGATATAAGCATGAACAGACTTACAGGAGATGAATGTGTAACACAGATTCTTGAGGTTGTAGTTGATACAGTAGAAGGACCATTTAAAGCATGGATTGAGAATATTGTAGTGAAACCACAGAGCTATGGCGGAGGAGCAGGTGCTGTTACAATACCATATAATATTAGCTTTAATGGAAACCGTAAGCAGGGCACAGTTACTATGGCTGATAAAGTGCCAACATTTACAGCAGCGTAGGAGGTAGAGGAGAATGGAAAATCTTTCGTTTGACGAAGGTCTGAAAAGTTACAAGATAAATGGTGATTCTAACAGAGTCTTAAGATTCAATCCTGGGGATATTAATATTCTTACAAGATATAAGGAGGTTGTCACAAATCTTGAAAAGATATCTGACAATCTTCCAGAAGCGAATATTAATGCAGATGGAACTCCGGCGGATAATGCGGATATTGTTTCAGCACAGCTAGAAGCATTTGACAATGAACTTAAGAAACAGCTTAATTATTTGTTTAATGCGGATGTATACGATATTCTCTTTGCCGGACAGTCTCCACTCTGTAGAGTGGGCAAAGGCAGACTGCTCGTAGAAGAGATAATTGATAAAATTGGTAAGCTGATTGGAAAAGAATGCGGTCAGACAATGGATAATGTTAATCTGAAGGTTAATAGTTATATTGAACCATATGAAAACAGACAGCACCGCCGTAACAAGAATAAAAAAGGCAGAAGGTAGTTTTATGAACGGACTTCCAAACAAATTAAAGGTAGGCGGTATATCATATGCAATCAGAACGGATTACAGACATATATTAAGAATCATGCAGGCTTTCAATGATCCTGAACTTAATGATGAAGAAAAGTGTTATATCTGTATGAAGATTCTTTACTGGAATTATGAGAGTATTCCGGCAAAGGATTTACAGGAAGCATATGACAAAGCTGTGTGGTTTATCGACTGCGGAAAACATTACTCTGAGGAAAAAACACAGAGTGTAAGACTGATGGACTGGGAACATGACGAATCCTTAATTATACCGGCCATAAACAGGGTGGCTGGTAAAGAGGTTCGTATGGAACGTTATATACACTGGTGGACCTTTGTAGGCTTTTATATGGAAATAGGCGAATGTGTATTTTCAGAGGTTGTGTATATAAGGCAGAAACTAAGCAAGGGAAAGAAACTTGAAAAGTATGAGCACCAGTTTTATCAGGAAAATAAAGAAATGATAGATATTCCACGAGTTAAAACGCAGGAAGAAATCGAGGAAGAAAAACTTATAGAATCTATATTTGGATAGAGGACTGATACAGTCCTCTATTTTTTATTTAAGGAGGACTAGCGTGGCAAAAAGAGAAGATGGTGAGGGAACCATTAGCTTTGACACCGCTATTAACCTTGACGGAATGGAGGAGGATGTCAAGGATTTAAAAAGCATGGCCAATGATATAGCCAAGTCCATAGAGAATATGGGAAAGAATGTGGAAAAGGCAGTCGGAGATATTGATGCAAGCAATGTCCGGAATGATTTAAACAGTTTATCAGAAGAGGCTATAAAAGCTGCAGAAGCCAGTATGAAGGTTGATGCGGCAATGGCAAAATTAGATGATGTTGATGGTCCACAGGCTATAATTGCGTCAATAAAGGAATATAAGAAGCAGCTAGAAGAGTTGGAGGATAAAGTTGCAGGTTATTCTTCTATAGAGATTGGAAAGAATTCTGAGACTTATAAAGAAGATAAGGCAGCAATAGAAGAATTAAATAAGTCTATCGAATATGCCAAATCTGAGCTTAGAGATTACTATATGCGGCAGCAGGCTAATAAGATGGCGATAGACCAGGCTAAGCAGGCTCTTAGAGATCAGGCGACACAGGCTAAAGCTGATGAGAAAGCTAAGGCTGCAGCAGCCAAGCAGGCAGCTAAGGAAAAGGCAGATGCAATTAAGAAAGCTGAACGGGAGGCAGCAGCGGCGGCGCGACAGGCAGAGAAAGAAAGAATAGCATCTGAACGAGCGGCAGCAGCGGCAGCCAAACAGGCAGCTAGGGAAGAGGCTGCAGCGGCAAGACAGGCGGCTAAAAAAGAGGCGGACGCAGTTAAGCAGGCAGAAAAGGAACAGGCTGCCGCAGAGAAAAGAAGCATAGCCAGAAAGAAACAGCTTTCCAATACACTAAAAGTAATGGGTGGTTACATTGGAAGAACTCTGGCCAAGGCTACCGGCTTGGAAGGTACCTTAAACAAGGTAAATAGGACATCGGACAAGCTACATGGAGCTATGTCTAAGATAGCAAAACTGGCAAAGACAGCTTTGTTCTTTTATGTAATAAGAAAAGCCATGAATGCTGTTAGAGAACAGATGGGTGGAATGTTATCTACCAATAAAGAGTTTGCAGATTCCTTATCTGCAATAAAAGGCAATCTTCTTGTTGCATTCCAGCCAATATACACAGCTATATTGCCATATATTAATGCACTTATGGCAGGGCTTAAGAACATAACAAACCAGTTGGCAGTATTTACAAATACATTGTTTGGTAAAAGCGTGAGTGCAAGTAATGCTGCAGCTAAGGCATTAAATAAACAGGCTGCGGCAACAAAAAATGTTAGTAAACAAACGCAATTAGCTTCATCTAGCATAGATGAGTTTAACATTTTGTCTTCTAACACATCCGATGACAGTAGTACTAGTACAGGAGTTACATTTGATGTACAGGATGATGCAGGGGCTTCGAGCTTTGCTGAGAAAGTTAAAGAAGCATGGAACAATATAGATATGACTGATATTGGAAGAACCATCGGAGAGAAAATTACAAATACATTACAGAGTATAGACTGGAATTCAATTCAGACGGAAGCTTCTAATATAGCAGTAAGATTTGCCACTTTCTTTAACGGAATAAATGATGGCATTAATTGGAATACAGTAGGGCAGACAGTATCTAATGGATTAAATACTATTTTACAGGCTGCTAATACATTTCTGACAAACTTTGATTTTCTGGCATTTGGAAATGATATAGGTGATGGTATTAATTCTGGTGTAGAAACATATGACTGGTCATTACTTGGAATAACACTGGCTAATATGTTAAATGGAGCGTTTGATTGGATATATGGCTTCTTATCCTCATTTGACTGGTCACAGTTTGGTTTATCGTTAGCACAGAGTATATCTGACTTTATCAATACGGTTGACTGGCAGGAGCTGGGAATGGACGTATCAGGCATTGTAATAGGTCTTGTTTCCATGCTCACGGAATTTCTTAGAAATGTTGATTGGGCTGGAGTTGCCAATTCAGTTTTTCAGGTTATAGAGGGAATAGATTGGGGTGGCATAATAAGAGGCTTAATAGAATTAATCGTTACTGCATTTCTTGCATTTGTAACCTTCTTCTTTGATATTGGAAATAATATCGGCGAAATGCTGATTGAAGGTCTTAAAGGTGGAATATGGAATCTGATAAAGAACATAGGCACATGGATATATGACAATATGGTTAAGCCTATTATTGACGCAGTGTGTAACTTCTTCGGAATACATAGTCCTTCTACTGTATTTGCCGGATTTGGACAATTTATGATGGAAGGCCTTTGCAAGGGTATATCAGGTGCTATTCATATGGTTAGAAATGGAATTCAAACAGTGGTTGATGCCGTAACATATCCGTTTAGAAAAGTCGGAACGGTACTTAAAAGCATATTTACAGATGCTTGGAATGGCATAACAAAGGTGTTTAAAGTGGAGTCTTTTTCTGAGATTGCTTCTAGCATAGGAAGCACATTCACAAATGCTTTAAACAGATTAATCTCTGGAATCAATACTGTTATGGGTGCACCTATAAATACGATTGGAAATGCGTTTGCCAAATTGAGAAATGTAAGTATAGTAGGAGCACATCCGTTTTCATTTTTACCTTCTTTCTCAGCAATAAAAATACCGTTCCTTGCTAAAGGAGCAGTAATACCACCTAATAGTCCATTTACGGCAGTATTAGGAGACCAGAAGCACGGTACCAACATTGAAACACCGGAGAATCTTCTTAGAAAGATAATGAGAGAAGAACTTGCGGCTCGTGGAGAGCAGAAAGTAGATGTTGGTGTAGATGTTGAACTTAGAGGGGAAATGGCAGACTTGTTTAGAGCTTTTGTAAAGTATTACACAAAAGAAAGAGATAAAACAGGATATGACCCATTATTAGGTATATAGGAGATGTTATGGGAAGATTTAAACCTAAATTTATTCTGGCAGGGGTAGAGTTACCTCGACCAGATGCATATCAACAGACTATTACGGATTTAAGTTCTAGTGAAACAGGAAGAACACTAGATGGGAAAGCGCATAAAGATGTTATTGCTGTTAAAGATACAGTTCCATTAAAGTGGAGCAAACTTGAGTGGAATAAGGCAGCAGAAATAGCGAATGCAGTAGACGGAATATCTTATGCAACAATGGAATATGTAGATGTTCGTTGCCCATACAAGATGTGTTCTAGAGACATATATGTTGGCGACAGAAAAGCCGAGATAGTTGAATGCAGTACAGATGGTAAGGTGTATTGGAGCCTTGAGTTTAGCAGAATTGAGGTGTAAAGATGTTACAGGCTGACAAAAAAGGGATGGATTCTGCCAGAGTTGATATATATCTGGCTTCCGGCAAAGTATTAAAGATAGATGAAACCAGAATCATGGAGAATGGTATACAGATAGAAGATGCTGCAAGTGACAGTGGAAGCTTCAGTTTGGGGTTTACATGCTGCAGGATTCTTACATTAAAGCTGGCCAATTACGACCAGTATTTCGATACGGAAGATTGCACCAGTGCAACTGTAATTCCTTACATAATTAACAATGGAACAGAGCATAAAGTAGGAACCTATAAGGTACAGAGTAAAAATTACAGCAAGGGCATATTTGAATTAACATGTTATGACAATGTATATGCACTTGAAAATAACCTGAATACTGATGAGTTTGAACTGCCATGTACATATATACAGGCATTAAGGACATTGTTAGAAGCAAATGGACTATCCTTGGCAACACCGACTTTTACTAATGACAGTGTACATCTGACAGAGATAGACAGCAGTATATCGACGTATAGACAGCTTGCAGGTTACATAATGCAGTGTGCAGGAAGCGTTCTGAAAGCCAATGCAGAGGGGATAATAACAGTAAATGATTACAATGTTGTATTCAAAGACAAGGGTAATCTGGATGGCGGCAATTTTCAGAATTATAATTCCGGAGATAAAGCTGATGGTGGAGATTTTACGGATTATTCAACTGGCGATGATGTAGATGGTGGAGTATTTGGAGACAGACAGGATGTAGAATTCAAATGGGATATATCAGATTTAACAGTAGATACAAAAGATACTGTTATAACAGGTATAGCAGCTACAATAAAAGATGTTAGATATGTTGCCGGTGAAGATGGATATATATTAGAAATTTCAAACAATCCACTGCTAAATCAGGACAATGTTAATGAGATATTAAATGTGCTTAAAGAAAAGTATGCAGGTATGAGATTTCGTAAGCTTTCTGGAAAAATAAGGTCTGATTTTAGGCTGGAGTCTATGGATCCATTGTGTGTTGAGGATAATAAAGGAAATGCATATGATTGCTATCTGACAAGAGTTACATACAATATAGGCTCCAATACAAGTATTAGCTGTGATTGCAAAACAGAAGAGGAATCTAAATCAACAGGCAGTTCTACCGTTACAAAAATATTAAAGCTGGCAGACAGTGAAGCAGAAAAAAAGGTTGCGGAAGAGAAAAGGCTAAGGCAGAAAGCTATAGAAGAGCTAACTGAGAGATTGGCTAAAGGTTCAGGTTTATATACAACAGAACAGAAAGCAGAGGACGGAGGCTATATTTATTATACGCACGACAAACCAACACTTGAAGAAAGTACATTTATTACCAAATGGACGGCTGAAGCTATTGGATTGAGCATGGATGGAGGAAAAACATATCCGTATGGTTTTACCATAACAGCTAAGATGGTAATGGATATTATAGCTGTTAATAAAATAGCCGCAACATATATAGAAGGTGGAACGCTTACTCTCGGAGGAGAGGATAACATGCATGGTGTTCTTAAAATGCTTAATGCAAATGGAAAAGAGATTGGAAGCTGGGCAGAAAATGGAATAGACGCTCAGGCAGGTAGAATTGGTGGTTGGAACATAGAAGATGGAATGTTTAAGAAAACCACAGAGACATATATTCCACCCAATATGAAGGTGTTTGAAACTATCAGAACAGCATTATTGGCAGAGACAGCGGACCAGTTAGACAAAGATTTATATGACTTTAACGGGGATGGAGAAATTGACTTATTCGATTTTGCATATGTAAAAAGAATATTACTTGAGATGCAACAGTTTAATAAAGATACAAGCCCAATAGCGAAAACTAGCGAAGTTACTATAACAATAAATCCTTACAACGTTCACGAAATGATATCTATTTATGGAGTTGATATGTGGGGAGAAGAAAGAACAACTACATTAGGAATAGATACTCTGATTATTGACAAAGTAAAAGCTGAAAAATTGGAGATAAATGCATTGGATTTTGGCAAGGACTATTTTTTTGATGGAGACCCATATAACGTCTTTAAAATTGGAGAAAAAAAGAAAAGCTATATAGGCAGCAGTGATGGAACATTGATATTAGGAAATGTACAAGGAGATGAACTTCGGTTACAGGAAGATGGTAATTTAGTTCTATATTCCATGTCTGG
>ENA-ORPF01001619-ORPF01001619.1-human-gut-metagenome-genome-assembly--contig:-NODE-1619-length-17385-cov-3.649163_pt1 | contig 17385 bp, 15 predicted proteins | sample MGYA00242140_ERZ509070 | MGnify/ENA primary metagenome ERZ509070 (study PRJEB26280, sample SAMEA2338713) | human gut metagenome | biome: human gut; feature: human-associated habitat; material: faeces... | reverse complement strand
TCACGGCCAGCAGGATAAGAACCGCCGCAGCACCGATCCCGCCGCTGATGATGATTTCCCGCAGCGGCGTGCCGGCCGATTTGGCCCCGTGTCCCTTCTCCCTGTTTTTGGGCATAAAAACGCCTCCCATCCGGATTACTGTTCAATCCTATGATGGGAGGCATTATTTTAGAAGAAATTACTTCGGCTCTGCGGTGGTGTTCTTGCCGCTGATGGCCCAACGAGCCAGACGAACCTTGGAACGGTCGCTGCCGGTCTCGATCACGAGGGAATCCTCTTTCATGCTGACGATGATGCCGATGATGCCGCCGATGGTGACGATCTCATCGCCTACCTGCAGCTCGCTGCGCATTTTAGCGGTTTCCTTATCCTTCTTCCGCTGGGGACGGATGATAAAGAACCAAAATACCAGAATGATCAGCGCCATCATGATGATGGAAGTCCACATGCTGCCGCCTGCGGCCGAAGTTTCAAGAAAAGCAAAGTTCATATTTGTATTCCTCCATAAAAGTCTTTACAAAGTATTATAGAGAATTCTGCCCCGTTTTGCAAGCAAATTCCCGATAAAAATCAGTAAAATCGTAATTTTATATCCGTTTGCCGAGGATCGGCACATACTCCCGGTAAAAGCTCTCGAACCGGCCCTCATCCAGCGCCAGACGGATCTCCTCCATCAGGGTATTATAGAACCACAGGTTGTGCATCACCGCCAGGCGCATCCCCAACATTTCGTTGGCACGCATCAGGTGGCGCAGGTAGGCACGGGTGTGATTGCGGCACAACGGGCATCCGCAGCGGCTGTCCACCTGGCGGTCATCGGTCACATACTTGGCGTTCTGGATATTGATGATGCCTTCCCATGTAAAGAGGTGCCCGTGGCGGGCGTTGCGGCTGGGCATAACACAGTCAAACAGGTCTACCCCGCGATGCACCGCCTCCAGAATATTGACCGGTGTGCCGACTCCCATCAGGTATCTGATTTTATCCTTGGGGGCAAAGGGTTCTACCGCTTCGATGATGCGGTACATCTCCTCGGCGGTCTCCCCTACCGCCAGTCCGCCGATGGCATAGCCGTCCAGACCCATCGTGGCGATCTCCTTCATGTGCTGCACCCGGATGTCCTCGTAGGTGCCGCCCTGATTGATGCCAAACAGCAGCTGGTGCGGATTGACGGTATCCTCCAGGGAATTAAGGCGGTTCATTTCCCGTTGGCAGCGGTCCAGCCAGCGGGTGGTGCGTGCCACCGATTTTGCCACATAATCTCTCGGCGAGGGGTTTTCGATGCACTCATCGAAAGCCATGGCGATGGTGGAGCCCAGGTGCGACTGGATCTGCATGCTTTCCTCCGGCCCCATAAAGATACGGTGGCCGTCAATATGGGAGGCAAAGGTCACGCCCTTTTCTTCGATATGCCGCAGCGAGGAAAGCGAAAAGACCTGAAACCCGCCGCTATCGGTCAGAATGGGGCCCTGCCAGCCGGTAAACTTATGCAGCCCGCCCAACTGCCGCACGACATTATCGCCGGGGCGCAGGTGCAGGTGGTAGGTGTTGCACAGCATCACCTGACATTTCAGTTCCTTCAAGTCAAAGGCGGAAATACCGCCCTTGATGGCCGCAGCCGTTGCTACATTCATAAAGGCAGGGGTCTGCACCGTGCCGTGTACCGTGGTAAATTCCGCACGGCGGGCCGCCCCTTCGGTTTTTATCAGCTTATACATCATTTTTCCTTTCCCGCTAATGTTACTGTCACGATTTCGGGGGGATTAAGGAGCCGCAGGCCCATGCTGCCCCGACCCAATCCCCGGCTCAAGATCATAGTTTTGTCCTCGATTTGATAGCTTCCCCCGTCATATTTCGGGAAAAGAAGGGTCTCCGGCGAAAGCAGTCCCCCGACAAACGGCAGCCGTATCATTCCGCCGTGGATATGGCCGCTGAAGGTCAGATCGGCACCCCACCGGGCATACACCGGGAAGTAGTTCGGGTTATGTGCCAGCAGGATATTATACCCCTGCGGTGCATCGCCAAAAATGGTATAAAGCGTTTCCTGCGTTACCGGGCGGTAGTGGCCGGTGAACCGGTGGTAATAGTCCAGCTTATACCACAGCCCGATCAGATTGACGGTATCGCCGTTCGGGGCGGTGAGCTGCACCGTTTCATTATCCAGCACATGCACACCGGCATCGGTCAGCTCCGCCCGAAAGCGCTCCCATACGGCGGCATCCAGCCCTACCTCGTGGTTTCCGCGGATATAATAAACCGGGTAGTCCGCCGCCAGCGCCCGGCAAAGCGCCAGCGTCACCGAAAAATCCTCATCATAGCGGCTTACCATATCGCCGGTCATCACGATGACATTCGGTGCTTTCCGGCGGATCTGCCGCAAAAGGCGGGCATTTCCATTGCCGAAGGACACGCTGTGCAGGTCGGAAAGCTGCAGGATGCGATAGCCCTCAAAGCCTTCCGGGAGCTTTTCTCCGCCGGCTGTATAGCTTACCGTTTTCAGTCCGCAGTTACTATACCATAGGGTAAAGCCCAGCAGTATAAATAATAAAATAATCAATAATAAGAGCATACCGTGTTTTTTCACTCATTCTCTCCTGTGGGGTTATCCTTCCGGGTATCATCGGTGATGAACATGGCATCGCCGAAGGAAAAGAAACGATAGCGTTCCTTCACCGCCTCATGGTAGGCATTCATTATGTTATCATACCCGGCAAAGGCCGATACCAGCATGATCAGGGTGCTTTCCGGCAGGTGGAAATTGGTGATGAGTGCATCGATGCACTTCCATTCGTAGCCGGGATAGATAAATATTTCGGTATTATCGCTGCACTCGTGCAGCCCTTCACCGGGAATATAGGCAGATTCCAGCGTGCGGCAGCTTGTGGTGCCCACCGCAATGACCCGATGGCCGGTGCGCTTTGCTTCATTGATGAGATCCGCCGCTTCCTGCGATACCCAGTAGTGTTCCGAATGCATATGGTGCTGTGTAATGTCATCTACCTTTACAGGCCGAAACGTCCCCAAGCCCACATGAAGTGTTAAGTAGGCGATCTTTACACCCTTATCCTGTATCTTTTTCAGCAGTTCCTCGGTAAAATGCAAACCTGCGGTGGGTGCGGCGGCGCTACCCAGAACTTTATTATAAACAGTCTGGTAGCGCTCCCCGTCCTCCAGCTGCTCAGTGATGTATGGCGGCAGCGGCATCCGGCCTACCTCATCCAGCACCGCAAAGATATTATTCCCCGCATATTCGAACTTCACCCGGCGGTTGCCGCCCTCCAGGATCTCCAGAACCTCGGCGTGCAGAAGTCCCTCGCCGAAAACAAATCTTGCACCGGGCTTTGCACGCTTGCCGGGGCGCACCATCGTTTCCCATTCGTCATTTCCCAGCTGCTTTAAGAGCAGAAACTCAATGGCGCCGTCTGTTCCCTCTTTCTTCCCGATGAGCCGGGAGGGCATGACGCGGCTGTTATTGACAGCCAGCACATCGCCGGGGTGCAGGTAATCCAGTATATCGGTAAAAACCTTATGCTCGAGCTCGCCAGTTTTTTTATTCAATACCATCAGCCGGCTGCTGTCCCGCCGCTCCAGCGGCGTCTGGGCGATCAGCTCCTGCGGCAGGTCATAGTAGTAGTCGGAGGTCTTGGTCATCAAACGGTCTTGCATCTTATCACCTTATCTTTTTGCTCATTTATCGGCTTTCAGTATATCACATATCCACCTCCAGCACAACTGCGGATGCTATTTCTTCCCTTCTCTTTTCATCCTTCTCTCGTCCCCCTCATATATTTGCAAATGAAAGTGAGGTATGTATGATGAAACAACTTCTATTCCGCGGAATGGCTACGGCGCTGGTCACCCCTATGCATCCGGATGGCTCCGTTGACCTGCAAACTCTGGCCCGGCTGACCGAATGGCAGATCCAAAGCGGGGCGGCGGCGCTGGTTCCCTGCGGCACCACCGGCGAAGCCGCCACCCTGACTCTGCAGGAGCGCACCACCGTTATCCGTACCGTGGCGGGCACCGCTTCCGGCCGGGTACCGGTTATCGCCGGGGCCGGCTGCAATGACACCGCCCGGGCGCTAGAAAACTGTAAAGCCGCTGCAGCCGCCGGAGCAGACGCCCTGCTGCTGGTGACCCCCTACTACAATAAGTGCACGCAAAAGGGACTGGTTGCCCACTATACCGGGCTGGCATCCGCTACGCACCTGCCGGTCATCCTGTATAACGTCCCCTCCCGTACCGGCGTCACCATTGATATGGAAAGCCGCAGGGCGCTTGCGAAAATCGATAACATCGTCGGTCTGAAAGAGGCAGGAACCGACTTTTCCCTGATTGGTCAGCACCTTTCGGAGCTGCAAGACACCCTCCCCCTCTATTCCGGCAATGACGACCTTACCCTCCCGCTGATGGCGATGGGGGCGGCGGGCTGTATTTCGGTTCTCGGCAATGTACTGCCGCATAGTGCGGCAACCCTGTGTAATATCCTCCTGCAGGATGACCTACCTGCGGCAAGACAGCTGCACTATGCCACGCTGCCGCTGATGAAAGCCCTGTTCTGCGAAGTCAACCCCATCCCGGTGAAGGCTGCTATGTCCCTTGTTGGGTTCCCCTGCGGCAGCTGCCGTATGCCGCTTTCGGAAATTGAACCGCAGCATTTTGCATTGCTGAAAAAACGGATAGAAAGCGCAAAACAGCACGAACTATGCTGAATTGCGCTTGCCACCGTGGGGGCTATACTATATAATGATTGATATAGACTACCCCTACGGAGGCGATCCCCTTGAATTTGACAGAAGAACGATTGCAGTACCTTGAGCTGCTTTCGCAAAAGTTCCCCAGCCCCGCCCAGGTTTCTACCGAGATCATTAACCTGAACGCCATTCTCGGCCTGCCCAAAGGGAGCGAGCATTTTATCAGCGATATTCACGGCGAGTACCGCCTTTTTCTTCATATCCTGAAAAATGCTTCCGGCTCCGTCCGGCGTAAGATTTTTCAATGCTTTACCGAGGAGGAGATGCCCCCCGCCGAGGTAGACGCCCTTGCCACCCTCATCTACTACCCGGAGGAAAAGCTGGCGCTTCTCAAGGAGGAAAACGGGCCATTGAGCACCGAGTGGTACACCGCCACCCTGCTGCATCTGGTGCAGGTCTGCCGCAAGGCCACCAGCAAATATACCCGTTCCAAAGTACGCAAAGCCATGCCCCGGGATTTTGCCTACATCATCGATGAGCTGCTTAACTATTCCGAGGCCGACGAGGACGATAACCGCACCACCTATGTCCATAATATCGTCCGCAATATTATCGAGGTCGGCAGTGCCGATGCCTTTATCATCGCCATCTCGGAGCTTATTCAGCATGCGGTCATCGATAAGCTGCACATCGTCGGGGATATTTTTGACCGCGGCAACGGCGCCCACAAAGTCATGGATGCCCTGACCCAGTATAACAATGTCGATATCCAATGGGGCAACCACGATATCCTGTGGATGGCTGCTGCGCTCGGTCAATGGGCGTCCATCGCCAATGTGCTGCGTAACTGCATCCGCTACAATAACTTTGACTCATTGGAGGATGGCTACGGCATCAACCTGCGCCCGCTGACCCAGTTTGCGCTGGCGACCTACCGGGATGACCCCTGCACCCTGTTCCTGCCCAGCCATAGCAAACGGGAAACCGAGCTGAAGCAGCGCCGGGAAAATGATGACCTGACTGCCAAGGTGCATAAGGCCATTTCGGTCATTCAGTTTAAGCTGGAGGGACAGATCCTGCGGGATCACCCCGAATACCATATGTCTCATCGGCTGTTCTGGGAAACGGTGGACGCCAAAACTCATCGTGTCCAAATCGATAACCACTGGTACGACCTCAAGGACTCGCACTTCCCAACCCTTTCCCCGGATGACCCCTACCGCCTTTCCCCCGCCGAGGAAACGGTCATGAATGACCTTGCCTTCTCGTTCCGCAACAGCATCCGTTTGCAGCGCCATCTCAAATATCTTCTTGATAACGGCTCCATCTATAAGCTGAATAACGGCTATCTGCTGTATCACGGCTGCATCCCCATGAACGAGGATGGCAGTCTACACTATTCCACCATCAACGGCAAAAAGTACGCCGGCCGTGCCATGCTGGATGAATACAACCGCATTGTCCGGATCGCCTCCTATGCCCCGCGTCATTCCATCCAGCGCAAAAACGCCCTGGACCTGATGTGGTACCTGTGGTGCGGCACCCATTCCCCGTTAAGCGGCAAGTATAAAATTGCCACCTTCGAGCGTTATTTCATCGCCGATGATACCGCCGGCAAAGAGGAAAAGGACCCCTACTATAAGTGGATCGAGCAGGAGGAAACCGCCGTCCGTATTCTTACCGAATTCGGTGCCGACCCGGTAAACGGCAAGATCATCACCGGGCATGTGCCGGTAAAGGCCGGGGAGTCCCCCATCAAGGCAAACGGCCGTGTCATCAATATCGACGGCGGCATGAATGAACGGCTCAATTCCGTTACCGGCGGCAGCGGCTATACGCTGGTCAGTAACTCCCACCAGCTGCTGCTGGCGCAGCACCACCCCATCAATATCAGCGAATCGATGCGGAAAAATGAGGATATCCATTCCGAGCTGATGGTGGTGGAAAAATACCCCACCCGCCAGCTCATTCGGGATATTGATGACGGCAAGGTGATTGCCCGCCGTGTGGCCGACCTGCAGGAGCTGCTGGCCGCCTACCGCAGCGGTTTCATTTCGCCGAAGGAATAAAGACATTTCTCATAGAAAAGCCCTGCTTCACGGCAGGGTTTTTCCTTTTATAAAAGCTGTAATCCCCCATCCCCCGGGGCTGTTGCGCCACCCGGTGAATGAGGGATTATCATTTTTGCTTCTTGCAAAAACTATTATGCCGGTTTATTCCAGAACGACCTTATGGAAGACCTTTTTGCCCTTCTTGACGATCAGCCCGGAACGGAGTGCCGCTTCGTCAAATCTTTCTGCAAAGTCATTTACCTTTACATCATTCACGCTGACGCCGCCCTGCTGCACCAGCCGTCTGACCTCGCCCTTGGAGGGGGCAAGCCCCACCTTGATCATAAGATCCGCCAGGGAAATGGCACCGTCGGCCAGGTCCGCAGCGGTAAGGGTGGTGGTGGGCATATTGGCGCTGTCACCGGCCCCGCCAAACAGCTGCTTTGCGGCGGTTTGCGCCTTATTCGCTTCCTCTTCCCCGTGTACCATCTTGGTCAGCTCATAGGCCAGAATTTCCTTGGCACGGTTCAGCTCGCTGCCCTCCCATTTGTCCATCTCGTCTATCTGCTCCAGCGGCAGGAAGGTAAGCATACGGATACACTTAAGAACATCGCTGTCATCCACATTACGCCAGTACTGATAGAAATCAAAGGGGCTGGTCTTATTGGGATCGAGCCAAACGGCGTTGCCTGCGGTCTTGCCCATCTTGTGCCCCTGCGAATCGGTAAGCAGGGTGATGGTCATGGCGTGGGCGTCCTTGCCCAGCTTCCGGCGGATCAGCTCCGTGCCGCCCAGCATGTTGCTCCACTGGTCGTCGCCGCCGAACTGCATGTTGCAGCCGTAGTGCTGGAACATGTAGTAGAAGTCGTAGCTCTGCATGATCATGTAGTTGAACTCAAGGAAAGACAGGCCCTTCTCCATGCGCTGCTCATAGCACTTGGCGCGGAGCATGTTGTTGACGGAGAAGCAGGCACCCACATCACGCAGCAGCTCAACATAATTCAGGTTCAGCAGCCAGTCGGCATTGTTCAGCATCAGAGCCTTACCCTCAGAGAAATCGATGAACTTCTCCATCTGCTTCTTGAAGCAGGCTGCATTGTGAGCAATGTCCTCCTTGGTCAGCATTTTGCGCATATCGGTACGGCCAGAGGGGTCACCGATCATGGTGGTACCGCCGCCAATCAGGGCAATGGGCTTGTTGCCAGCCATCTGCAGGCGCTTCATCAGGGTCAGGGCCATAAAGTGGCCTGCGGTCAGGCTGTCCGCGGTGCAGTCAAAGCCAATATAGAAGGTGGCCTTGCCGTTGTTGATGAGGTCAATGATCTCATTGTCGGTGATCTGGGCCACCAGACCGCGTGCCTGCAGTTCTTCGTAAAGGGTCATGGGATTATCCTCCTGTTTTGTCGGGCAGAGGACAAAAGAAAACGCCCTCTGCCAAAAATGAATTTGGCAGAGGGCGAGAAAATCGCGGTACCACCTCTGTTTGCCGCCCCCTCACGGAAACGGCCTCACGAGTGCACACCCCAGAGTAGAGTGACACTCCTGCGTTTGTAACGCTCGCACGCGGCACAGCCTACTAGCCTTGTAAAGGCATTCGACCTGCAGCTCCGGGAGGTATTTCCCCTGCTGCTCTGCAGCCCCTTGCACCAACCGGGACTTCTCTGGGCAGAGCGCTTCAAGGTACTTGTTCCCTTCAACACCATTAACAATAGCTACTCTATCACAATACCGGATACTTGTCAACCCCTGTTTCCAGCAGCAGCTGAAACAGGCTTACTGCGCTCCGAGACCCAGCATTTCCCGGGCATTTGCACGGGAAATATCGGTCACATGGTCACCGGAGATCAAGCGGGCCAGCGCTTCCACACGGCCTTCCTCATCCAGCGGGTGAATTTCGGTATAGGTGCGGTCATTGGCCACATTTTTCTGGATCAGCAGATGGCAGTCGGCCAGTGCGGCGATCTGGGCTGTATGGGTGATGCACAAGATCTGGTGACCCTGCGCACTCTGACGCAGAACTTCGCCGATGCGCCCGGCAGCCTTGCCGGAAACACCGCTGTCAATCTCATCATAAATCACCGTAGGCACAGCATCTTTATCTGCCATTGCGTTCTTGATGGCCAGCGTAATACGGCTCAGCTCGCCGCCAGACGCAATTTTTGCAAGGGGTTTGGGCGCCTCACCGGGGTTTGTGGAAATGTAGAACTCGATGCTGTCCTGTCCATGGCTGGCCAACGGGCCGCGGGTGTGCCGCAATGTCATGCGTACACCCGGCATATTCAAAAAATCCAGCGTGCCGGAAATGCGTTTGTTTAGTGCTTCAAAAGCGTTCAGCCGTGTCTGAGTCAAGGCCTCTGCCTTTTCACGAGCCAGCGCATAAAGACGCCGCTTTTCTGCCTGCAGATGGTCGTGCCGTTCCTGAGAGGACTGGATGCGTTCCAGTTCCTCCCTTGCATTCTGTCCGAATTCGATCACATCTTCTACCGTATCACCATATTTACGCTTGAGCTTATAGATGAGATCCAGCCGCTGCTCGATCTCATCCAGTTCAGCGTCATTGGTATCGTAGGAGTCCAAACGGCCGATCAGGTCAGCAGCAACATCCTTTGCATTATAGTAAAGATCCAGCAGTTGGCTGGATGCAGCAGCAAGTGCATCGTCAAGCTGCGCTGCCGTGTCGATTGCATGGGAGGCTTCGCCCAGCAGATCGACAGCACCGGACGATTCGTCATCGCCCGAAAGCAGAGCATAACTCTGTGCGATCTTATCCCGGATAGCCGATGCATTGGCCAGAATTTTTCTGCGGCTTTCCAAGGTCTGTTCCTCGCCAGCCGTCAGCCCGGCGTCTTCGATCTCCTGTACCTGATAGCTCAGCAGATCGATTTTTCTCTGCTTTTCGGCCTCGTCGGTGATCATGGCATCCAGTTCCCGCTTGATGCGCACAAGCTCCCTGTACAGCACATAGTATTCCTGAAATTCCGCGTCGTTCTGTGCATAATCATCCAGAATCCCCAGATGCCTTGCCGGGTTCAGAAGTCCCACGGAGTCGTGCTGACCGTTAATGTTGATAAGTCCGCCGCACAGCTCCCGCAGGACGGACGCGGTCGCGGGCATCCCGTTGATGCGGCAGGTGCTCTTGCCCTCGGCGGTGATCTCACGGCTGAGCAGCAGTGCTTCGGAGCGCTCGTAGCCGGACTGCTCCAGCTTATCCAGCACAGCAGGCGGCACCTGCTCAAAGGCGGCGCGGATCACCGCCTTTGCAGCCCCGGTACGCACCAAGTCCTTAGAGGTGCGGTTGCCAAGGATCGCATTGATGGAGTCGATCAAGATGGATTTGCCCGCACCGGTCTCGCCGGTCAGCACATTCAGCCCCGGTTCAAAGTGCACCTCTGCCTTCTGGATCACGGCAACATTTTCAATTTGCAGGCTGCTCAGCATGGCTTCGTTCTCCTACCGTCATCTCTGCCCCACATAACGGGTCAGCTCCGAACAAATGGTTTTAGCATCGCGCTCCGAGCGCGCAACAATTAAAAAGGTGTCATCACCGGAAAGAGTACCGACAACGTTTTTCCACTGTAAAGCGTCAAAAACCTCGCAGGCAGCATTGGCCATGCCGGAATAGCATTTTACCAACACAACATGTCCGGCGTAATCTACCCCCAGAACGGACTCGTGGAAGATGGTCTCAAAGCGCCCTTGAGTCTTGGGATTGAAGCTTTCGTTCCGGCTGGAAACATAGCGGTAGCCCTCGGTGGTGGCTGCCTTTACAAGGCACAGCTCCCGGATATCGCGGGAAACGGTGGCCTGCGTTACCTCAAAGCCTTCGTTCCGCAGGTGCTCCAGCAGCACCTCCTGTCGGCTGATGGGATGCTCCTGCACAAGACGTAGGATCGTCTGCAAACGTTCCGCTTTTGTTTTTGTATCTTCTTTGCGGCTGCGTGCCATCTTAAAAATCGCCTCCCGTGTTATTGTCTTTTGCGCAGTTTCTGGTCAATGGCCTGAAACTGGTCTGCCCGCCCAAAGGTAATAAGCTTGACGTTCTGATCGGACAGGCGGATCTCTGCGGTGGCACCCGCCTTGAGGGGGTAGCCCGTACCGCCGTCACAGCTGATAAATACTTCATCGTCTGCTACCTGCCCCACACAGACGTTCAGCTTGCGCTCCTGCGCAAATACCATGGCCGGACTGGCCAGACTGTGGGGACAGATGGGGGTCACCACGACGCCCTTGGTCTGAGAATCCAGAATCGGGCCGCCGGCTGCCAGCGAGTAGGCCGTAGAGCCGGTGGGGGTCGCCACGATAACGCCATCGCCCCGGTAGTGCTCTACCAGAATATCATCGCAGTAAATGCTGAAGTCGATGGCCTGTTGCAGGCGTCCCTTGGTCACGACCACATCATTGAGGGCGTGCCCCTCCCAGCCGTCCTGACCAAGCACCCGGGCGTATAAAAGCATCCGGTTGTCCAGCTGGAAATCGCCCCGCGCCACAGCGGCCAGCTTCGTTTCCATTTCGCCGATCTCGCAGGTAGCCAGAAAGCCGCAGCGTCCCAGATTGATGCCGAGGATGGGCTTTGCGTACCGGAGCGAAAGATTCGCTTCGTGCAAGATGGTACCGTCCCCGCCAATGGTCAGGATCACGTCAGCACGCTTCAGACACCGCTCCAGCGGCAGGTAAATGACCCCTGCCGTGTTGCAGCTTTCCCGCAGAGCATCGCTCATCAGTACAGCTGCGCCGTGGGTCAGCAGGATCTGCGCCGCACGCAGCGCGATTTCGCTGGCAGAGGTCTTGCCCGGATTGGGCGAAATGTAGATCGTCATACCGGTTTCTCCTTTGCTGACAGTTGAAGTCTCAGCGATCCAGCGTGGTGTGGCTTGCTGCCACCACCTGTGCGGCGGCTTCGTCGTCCAGCACTGCGGGCTGGTCGCTCTTCTGCACAAACATCAGGTACTCGATATTGCCTTCCGGCCCTTTGACCGGGCTGTAATCCAACCCGCGCACTACAAAGCCGTTTTCCGCAGCATAAGACATGGCATTGTGCAACACCTCACGATGCACGGCAGGGTCACGCACCACGCCGTTTTTGCCTACCTTCTCGCGGCCTGCCTCGAACTGCGGCTTCACCAGACAGACGCCCATGGCGTCCGGGGTGGTGATGCGCTGTGCCACCGGGAAGATGTGATGCAGAGAAATAAAGGAAACATCCACACTGAAAAATTCAATGGGCTCTGCAAGATCCTCCGGCGTGACATAGCGGATGTTCGTGCGCTCCATATTCACCACGCGCGCATCCGTCCGCAGGCTCCATGCCAGCTGACCGTAGCCAACATCTACGGCATACACCTTCACGGCACCATTTTGCAGCATACAGTCGGTAAAGCCGCCGGTAGATGCACCGATGTCCATGCAGACCTTGCCGTTGGGGGTAAGCGGGAAGCACTTCATGGCCTTTTCCAGCTTTAAGCCGCCGCGGCTGACATAGCCGATATCGTGGCCGCGAACCTCGACCACAGCGTCCTCCTTGATCATCTCGCCGGCCTTGTCCACCTTTTGCTGGTTGACAAAAACCACACCGGCCATGATCAGAGCCTTGGCGCGCTCCCGGCTCTGCACAAGGCCGTTCTGCACAAGATATTGATCCAACCGAATTTTCACAGCTCGTTTTCTCCTTTCGTGAGGGCAGACCGGACTGCCTGCACAAGATCCGCAGCGTCCAGACCGGTGCACTGCTTGATCTGCGGAACAGTCGCGTGCGGCAGGCAGGCCGTGTGGACAGCGCAGTGTAAAAAGCGGCCGTTCCAGCCTTTTTGCTGCAAAGCATATGCCAGATGTTCACCAATACCACCAGCTGCAACACATTCTTCTGCAAACAGTACGATTTTATATTTCGACACAGTATCGATAAGTTTATCTGTAAAGGGGTATAGCTTTACAAGCCTCAGAACGTCTGCATTCTGCGATGCAGCGTTCAATTGATTGGCGGCCTCCAATATGTCCTCCAGTTCGTCCGCATAGCTGACCAGAAGAATCTCTGCCCCGGGCGTTTCATACAAAAAGTCGTATTCCCGCTTTGTGCAGGGATACTGCGCCAGTTTTGCACTCTCGCCGCCGCGGGGGTAGCGGATGGCTCGAGGGCCGGAGACCGTGTCCTGCAGCAAATAGTGCAGCCAGTATTGCAGTTCCTCGTAATTGGAGGGTGCATAGACCGGGATGCCGATCTGGCTGAGGAAGGCTGCATCATAGATGCCCTGATGGGTCTCGCCGTCTGCAGGGACAAAGCCGGCGCGGTCGATGGCAAAGACCACATTCTCCTTCAACAGGTTGACATCGTGGATGATCTGGTCATAGGAGCGCTGCAGGAAGGTGGAGTAGATGCACACCACCGGCAGCATTCCCTGACTGGCAAGACCGGCCGCAAAGGTGACAGCATGCTGCTCCGCCATGCCCACATCAAAAAAGCGCTGCGGGTGACGATGGGCAAAGAATTGCAGTCCGGTACCGTACTTCATGGCAGCGGTGATTGCGCAGAGCTTCGGGTTTTGTGTTCCCTCCTGCACCAGCAGTTTGCCGAAAACAGTGGAGAAGGATTCCTTCGGCGCAACCTCCGGGTCCGGCATTCCGTCCGGGTCAAAAGCAGATACACCGTGATAGTTTCCTGGGTTCATCTCTGCCGGCTGATAACCTTTACCCTTTTTGGTCACAATATGCAAAAAATGGGGACCCGGCCGCTGGTAGATCGAGCGCAAGGTGCGTTCCAGCTCCTCCACGTTGTGGCCATCCACCGGGCCGATGTATTCAAAGCCCATATCCTCAAACATAGTGGAGTGGTACATAGCGCGGCGTACCAGCGTTTTTGCGCCGATCAGCGATTTTTTCATCGGCGTACCAATCAATGGCACACCGTCCAGAAAACTGCGTACATTATCCTTGGCATCATAATACGCCGTAGTTGTGCGCAGATGGGTCAGATATCGTGCCAGTGCACCGACATTTTTAGAGATGGACATCTTGTTATCGTTCAAGATCACGAGCAGGTTGTCCAGCCCGCCGATATTGTTCATCCCCTCATACACCATGCCGCCGGTAAAAGCGCCATCGCCGATCACCGCCACCACAAGCCCGGGCTCATGCTTGATCTTTTTGGCCCAAGCCATACCAATAGCGAGTGAAAGCGCCGTATTGCCGTGTCCGGCAATAAAGGCATCGTGCACACTTTCGTGAGGATTTGGAAAGCCGGAAATGCCATCCAGCTGCCGCAAATGGTCAAACTGTTTCCGGCGTCCGGTAAGCAGTTTGTGGGTGTAGCACTGATGCCCCACATCAAAAACGATCTTATCCTTGGGCGTTTCCAGCACACGGTGCAGCGCCACGGTCAGCTCTACGGTGCCAAGATTAGAGGCCAGATGGCCACCTGTCTTGGAGATATTTTCCAGCATAAAATGCCGTATCTCTGCGCAAAGTTTTTCCACCTGCTGCGCATTCAGCTTTTTAAGATCGCTGGGCTGATTGATCTTATCCAGCAACAACGATTCCATATTCACACATCCTTTATGTGTTTGTACTTTGGGCGTCTCTGCCGCCTTTTACACGACCGGGAACAGAAAGCCTACCAGGGAGCCGAGCAGTACGCCCGCCACGACTTGCAGCGGCGTGTGGCCGACCATTTCCTTCAGGTGCATATTCTGCAAAAAGGGAGCGTTTTTCTCGCTTACATCGATCCACTGGGCAATCATCTGGTTCAGCACCTTTGCCTGTTCACCAGTCTCGTGCCGGACGCCCATGGCATCGTGCATGGTGATGATAGCCACCACACAGGCCACCGCAAAAATCGGCGAGGCGACCCCGGCGCTGCGTCCGGTAACAATAGCCATGGCGCAGACGGTCGCGCTGTGTGCGCTGGGCATACCACCATCGCCCCACATCCGCTCTAACTGGAACTTACCCAGCAGAATAAAGTTGATGATGGTCTTTAGCACCTGTGCAATGAACCAGCTAAGAAGCGATGCGGTCAAGATCTGATTGGCTGATAAGATATTTTGAATAAACTGCATATCTGTATTCCTTTTTCTTTAGTTTTTGCGCACCAGAAGCTGCTGAGCCAGCTGCTGCAAAAAAGCTGCCTTTGCACCAAAATGCTGCTGCAGATCATTGCAGATCTGCTCGTTCAGCTTTTGCGCCAGCACCATTGCGCCGTCGGTTCCATACAGGGTAACAAAAGTGGTCTTGCCGTTTTCGCTGTCGCTGCCGATGGGTTTGCCCAGCTGTTCCGGGGTGCTGGTAACGTCCAGCACATCGTCCACGATCTGGAACACCAACCCCAGCCCGTATGCGTAGGAGGCCAGTATCTTGCACTGCTGCGGTGTTGCACCGGCTGCGGCAGCGCCCATCTGGACGGCGGCATTGATCAGTGCACCAGTCTTGTTGCGGTGAATGAGGCGCAGCTGCTCCTCGGTGGCCGCTAGCGCTTCATATTTCAGATCCAGCTCCTGCCCGTAGACCATACCGCGGCTGCCTGCACCCGCGCCCAGCGCACGGGCGGCTGCCACGCAGATCTGCGGCGTAGCGGAGGCGTTTGCAATCACCTCAAAAGCCTCGGTCAGCAGCACGTCACCGGCCAGCATTGCCGTGGACTCGCTGAAGGCCTTATGGCAAGAGGGACGTCCCCGGCGCAGATCATCGTTGTCCATGCAAGGCAGATCATCATGGATCAACGAGTAGCAATGCAGCATCTCCACAGCTGCCGCGAACTGTGCGGCAACCTGCATCTCGCCGCCCAGCATATCGCAGACACTGAGCGTCAGAATCGCGCGGATGCGCTTTCCACCGCCCAGCAAGCTGTAACGGGCAGCTCTGCATACTTCCGATTCCTCGGGCAGAAAACGGGCGCTGGCAGCATCCAGCGCAGCCGTAGCCTGCAGCAGATATTCCTGATATTGCGCCTTATATTCCATTATTCTTCCTCCTGCTCCTGCGGGGTGTCCACGGTCTCGGCAATCTTTGCATTGATTTCCTCGATCTGCAACGACGTCTTTTCCAACGTTGCATGGCAGTACTGCATCAGGGAGGCAGCTTCCGCATACAGCTTGACGGAATCTGCCAGCGAGGTGTCCTCCTGCTGCATCTGTGCAAGGATCGTGTTCAGCCGATCCATTCCTTCTTCAAAGCTTTTGGGTGCTCTCATTGATCTCCTCCACCGTTTCCACACGGCATCGTGCCTGATATTGCCGACTGCGCACACAGATGGGCTGCTCCGGCTGCAGCTGCTCCACGGTGCAGACCTTCCCTTTTGTATCGGTCACAAGGGCATAGCCACGGGCCAGCACACGATATGGATCCAGCGATGCAGCCAGTGCAGCTGCGTGTTGAAACTGCATATTTTTGTCATTCATACGCGTTTTTTGTTGTGCCTGAATGGCCTGCTGCACCTGTTGCAGGCGGCTTGAATACTGCTGTAAGATTTTGCTCGGCGCGCTCTGCTCCAACAAAAAGTTGTATTGCTCTAGACCATTATAGCACAACGCAAGCCGTTTTTGTATATTTTTGTGAATATTTTCTTCAATATTTTCAAAAATGCGCTGCTGTTCCTCCCGATCCGGCACCGCAAGCTCTGCGGCAGCGGACGGTGTGGGAGCACGCTGGTCGGCTACAAAGTCCAGAATGGTGTAGTCGATCTCGTGCCCGATGGCACTGATCAGTGGCGTTTTGCAGCGAAATGCCGCCCGGGCGATCTCCTCAGCGTTGAACACCCACAGGTCTTCCCTGCTGCCGCCGCCCCGGGCTACGATAATTTCGTCTACCCGGCCGCTTTTGTCCAGCTTTCCGATGGCATCTGCGACCTGCTGCGCCGCCTCAAAGCCCTGCACATTGACCGGGCAGAGCAGGAGTTTCGCCGCAGGCCAGCGCCGACCAATGACATTGCGAATGTCCTGCAATGCCGCGCCGGTCTTGCTGGTGACGACGCCGATGCATTTGGGATACGTGGGCAGCGGCTTTTTGTGCTCTACCGCAAAAAGTCCCTCCTGCTCGAGTTTGGCTTTCAGCTGCTCAAAAGCAAGCTGCGCCGCACCAATGCCGTCCGGGAACATCTCGTTGACATAGATCTGGAACGCTCCGTCCCGCTCATAAAGAGTAGCACGACATCGCACGACTACCTTCATGCCCTCTTCCGGGCGGAAGCCCAGCCGCCGCGCATCTGAGCGGAACATCACCGCTTTGACACTGGCGCTGGCGTCCCGGAGAGAAAAATAACAGTGGCCGCTGCGGGCGTTCTGTACGAAGTTTGCGATCTCGCCTCGCAGCGCCAAATCGAACAGGAGGTCATTTGCATCCAGCAGCGTCTTGACATACTGGTTCAGGGCTGAGACGGTGATCACTTCAGCCATAGCCCGGCCTCCCGTGCGGCGAGGATAGATACGCCGATGGCGTTGTCACTGGAATACTGGCCGGGTACGAAATACACCTGCGGGAGGCGCTGCTGCACCCAGCTGCGAATGATGTCACTGCTCATCACGCCGCCTGCACAGACCACAGCAAGCCCGGGATATTCCTTCTGAGCCGCTTTGGTCATCTTGACCACGGTATCTGCCACGCAGAGCAGGCAGTACTTACAGACATAGGCAGGGCTTTTGCCAGCTGTCAATAAA
>ENA-ORPF01001615-ORPF01001615.1-human-gut-metagenome-genome-assembly--contig:-NODE-1615-length-17436-cov-2.916115_pt1 | contig 17436 bp, 15 predicted proteins | sample MGYA00242140_ERZ509070 | MGnify/ENA primary metagenome ERZ509070 (study PRJEB26280, sample SAMEA2338713) | human gut metagenome | biome: human gut; feature: human-associated habitat; material: faeces... | reverse complement strand
TTTATCATACGATGCTAAAATGTTATAATATTTCATGAGGTGAATTCCATGAAAATTGCTTATTTAATGCACTATATGAAAAATAATTTTGAAGAAATAACAGAAAACCTAGATATATTGATCAACCAAGGCGATGACGTTTACTTGATGGTAAACGATGATGATCTACGTGATGATTTGATTCTATCCTATTGTGATACACCAAATTTACATGTGGCTCATCACCAACAAACTGCCCTTCCAGCCGATATGTCACTACCTAGAGGCTTTATTGTATTGATGAAAGATGCTTTAGAATTTGAAAAAGAAGATGGATCTTTTACATATGATCGTTTCATCATAATGACTGATGGTATGATCCCTACAAAATCAAAAGCACAACTTGTAGAATATTTAGAAACACATGAAGACGAAGATATCTATTATGAAGTGGATAACTCAGATGAAAATGTAGAAGTAAAGAAAAGATTTGAAAACTATGCCTTCTTTACAAACTCTTATGATTTCCAAAAATCAAAAACTATTCGTGCCATGAATAAAATGACATCTAGTCTTGTTCATTCCTTTAAAAAACGTGAAATTGAGGACACAATCTATATCAGCTATCCTTGGTTTATACTAACACACGAAAGTGCTAAAGCTTTGGCAGACAATCTAGCCTACTGTTCAAATACATTTAAAATGTGTTTATATCCAGAAGAAATGGCCATTGCGACAATGTTACATAAATTCTCAAATGTAGATCATCACAATGAAAACATATGGGCAGTTGGTAAAAATGGTGAATATATTCTGCAACAACCCATGGAAAATGTAGAATTGGACGCAATCAAAGAGTCTACTTATTTTGCAGCTCTAGCTCATAGTGAAGATAATCTTCAAGTTTATGAAGACTATTTTGATGCCTACACATCCGAATCATAATCGTTTCGTATAATCACGAGAATCAAAATATCCTAAAAATTCTTTATCACATCTATTCTTCACTCTATAAAGACAATGTGAAATTTATTCATTTAGGAGATTCACAAACTACAAGCATTAATGGCTTAAATAACTTTATATGTGTTAAAGGAATAATGATACATTAGATTTACCTAAATTCCAAAGATTAACTGTTTTATACAAACGCATCCATTTCTCACATGGAGATGAAGGTTTGAACGAAATAAAAAAAGATATCGATCAACTTCATGCAGATATCTATCTTTATGGACATACGCATTTAGTCAAAGAACAAATCTACAATAATTGTCTAATTCTAAATCCAGGCTCAATCACTTTACCTAGAGATGATTAGCATGGATCTTATATCATTCTAACAATCGATAAGAAAGTCACATATAAAGTAGTTCGAATTAATGTAGAAACTTTCTTAAACCAATATCAATGTTTCATTGAATAAGGCAGCCAAATCATTGGCTGCCTGTTTTCATTTATTTAATAAACTGTTTTGCAAAATTCCATGTATCTCTACACATATCATCCAAGTTCTTTTCAGCCACCCAGCCAAGCTGTTCCTTAGCTCTTGTAGGATCCGCATAACATATCGCAATATCACCTGGACGTCTTGGTTTGATGACATAAGGAATCTTAATTCCATTCACTCTTTCAAAGGCATGTACTATATCTAATACACTATATCCTTTTCCTGTTCCCAAGTTACAAATATGTACACCTGGTGTATTGTACTTTTCAATCGCTAATACATGACCCTTTGCCAAGTCGACCACATGAATATAGTCACGAACACCCGTTCCATCTGGTGTATCATAATCATCTCCAAATACACCGAGTTCTGGAAGTTCTCCAGTAGCCACCTTCATAATATAAGGCATCAAGTTATTGGGGATTCCCTTTGGATTTTCACCAATCAAACCCGATTCATGCGCTCCAATGGGATTAAAATAACGAAGTAAAGTTACACTCATTTCTGGATTGGCGAATTGCACATCCGTTAAAATTCTTTCCATCATCGCTTTTGTTGAACCATATGGATTGGTTGTTTCACCAAGCTTACAATCCTCTGTTAAAGGAACCACTTCAGGATCTCCATAAACAGTCGCACTTGAACTAAACACAATACTTGGAACATGATACTTTTTCATCATCTTGGCAACCACTAAAGTAGTCATCAAGTTGTTTGTATAATACTCAATTGGCTTTTGCACACTTTCACCAACCGCTTTAAAAGCAGCACAATGAATCACCGCATCCAATTTATTTTCTGCAAATACAGATTCAGTCTTTTCCTCATCTAACACATTAAATTCATAAAACTTAACATGTTTTCCTGCGATTTTATAAATTGAATCCAATACATCTGGTTTTGAATTCGAGAAATCATCAATTACTACAACATCATAACCACTCTCTAATAATTCAACACAAATATGACTACCAATATATCCGGTTCCACCTGTTACTAAGATATTCATTAGTCAATAACCTTGCAGCCACCTAGTTTTCTTACTTTTAAGATGTGGCAGCTTCCCTTTCCAAATACTTTTTCAATTTCTTCTTTATATGTTTCTACATAGCCATTTTCAACAAAGGCTTGAATCGTTCCGGCAAAACCTCCACCATGAACACGACACACGCCATGATCTTTTAAAATCATTTCAGACATAGCTAAACCTAAAGATACAGCCTGGTTCTTATAGTCAAAGTCTGCATATACGTTTTGTAGGAATTTGTAGCTTGAATTTCCTGATTCTTGAATTAATGCCTTGAAACCTTCAAAATCATCGTTGTTCAATCTTTCTACACATGTATTTACACGATTATTTTCATTGAAGAAATGAATAGCTCTTAAGATTGCACGATCATTATTTAAAGTCGTTCTTAAGTTTGCGATATTTGCATAGAACTCATCTTCATCCACTTCACGAAGAACTTCCTTACCAAAATAGTGAGCAACTTCTTTCATTTCTTGTGGTACAGCACCATAGGCATCTGTTAAATCGGCATGACTTCCCTTTGTATCTACAATACATAAACTGTGATCATATTTTGAGAAATCAACATTCACACTATTTACAATTGGGTTTGAAGTATCTTTAAAATCAATTGAAATAAGTCCACCAACAGCACATGCACATTGATCCATCAATCCACATGGTTTTCCAAAATATACATTTTCTGCATATTGACCCACTTTAGCGATCGTTACCATATCGATCTTCATATCATTGTATAATCCATCAATAATTGTACCGATAATAGATTCAAATGCTGCAGAACTTGATAGTCCAGCCCCCATTAATACATCACTCGTAATGAAAGCTTTAAATCCACCTACGTTATAGCCTAATTCTTTTAATTTAGAAACTACGCCACGAATCAAGGCTTCACTTGTTCCTAGTTCATCTTCTTTTTTGTCTAAATCATTCAAATCAATTGGTTTGATGTCAAAGTCATCAGAAATCACTTTAATTACATGATCTTGTTTAGATACAATTCCAATCGCATCTAAATTGATAGATCCTGCAAGTACACAACCGTGTTGGTGGTCTGTATGATTTCCTGAAATCTCACTTCTTCCAGCAGCACTATAAATACTCACTTCATCATCTCCAAATAATGTTTGGTATTTATCTAATGCAGCAGCATAACGTTGTTTTTGATAGTCTAATAAACTTGGATCTGCATATAGATCTTCAATCAATGCATCATATTTACCGGATACTACTTGTTCTTTAATTTCTGTTGTTTTCATTTTCTTACCTCGAATGTATATGTTGTTTCTTCTTCAAATACTTGTCCTGCTTTTAATAAAACTTTTGGATTCTCTTCTTTATGAATCGAATCGGCGATATAGCTTGTTTCAATACACAATCCATCTTGTGGATGCATAATCTTACCATATTTATCTGTCTGTCCATCTAAGTAGTTCGCACTATAAATTTGTGCCGTTGGATATGTTGTGGATACTTTTAGTTCAATACCACTTAGTGAACTGTATAAACACACTTGATTTTCTTTAGTATCAAATACATATGGATGATCATAACCTCTTGCGATGATTAATTGTTCATCCTCTGAATGAATAAAATCTCCAATTCTTTTTTCTGTATTAAAATCAAATGCAGTCTCTTTAACATCTCTTAATTCACCTGTATATAATCCATCTAGATCTACACAACCAAATTTAGATGCTGAAATTCGTAACGTATGATCATCAATATTCGATGCATATCCATTTAAATTGAAATAGCCATGGTTTGTGATATTGATCAACGTATCTTTGTCGCTAACACCACTATATTGAATGTGTAAACTCGATTCATCTAGCCAATAGATCGCATAGAAATCTAATGTTCCAGGATAGCCTTCTTCTCCATCTTTTGATACATAGTGGAATTTAACGCCATCTTCAATTAAAGAATAATCAAATACTTTATAAGAGAATCCCTCAATACCTCCATGTAGTGAATTTGGTCCATTATTAATAGGCACATGATATTCTGTCCCATTCATTGTGAATGTACCTTTTTCAATACGATTGCATACTCGTCCAACTAAGGCATTTAAATAGGTTCCATCTCGTTTTTGATAATCTTCAACATGTTCAAATCCTAAAATACAATCACAGTCTTGATCATTCTTATCTTTCGTTACAATCTTTAAAAGAGTACAACCAAAGTTTGTAACTTCTACTGTTAAATGTGAATTTGAAATCGATAATACATCAATTCCATTCTCTAATCTTTCTTTTACCTCTACCATAATGTCTTTACAAAACGGCTAAAGCCGTCCATCCCTTCATCATCCATTTTATATACGCCGGCATTCTCTAATACAGATACGAATTTCTTTGTGACTTCCATTTCCATGAATGCATCCACATTTGAATAAGAATATGTCTTCAAGTATTCATACCAGTCTTTGTGTTTTTCAAGTTCTGGATAAGAATCAAAATCTGCTTTTCCAGATAAACATAATTTAATTTGTTCTAACTCTGTTTTTAATCGTGCTGGCAAAATAGCCAATCCCATCACTTCAATCAAACCAATATTTTCTTTTTTAATATGGTGATGTTCTGAGTGAGGATGGAAGATACCTAATGGATATTCTTCTGTAGTACGATTATTTCGTAAAACTACATCCATTTGATATTTGCCATCTTTCTTTCTTACAATTGGCGTTACTGTATTATGACGAACGCCAGATTCATTGGCAATAATATCTAAACTTTCATCACTGTATGTACACCATGTTTCAAAAATTTTAGTAGCTAGATCCAATACGTTTTCTTTCGATTTTGATGTTAATCGAAGTGTTGATAATGGCCAGTAAAGTATATCCACTTGTACATCCTTATATGTATAGCTCTTAACAACTTTTGCGTCTTCCATTGGAAAATGGTGTCTTCCACCTTGATAGTGATCATGACTTAAAATCGATCCACCAACGATAGGAAGATCTGCATTGCTTCCAATCATATAGTGTGGGAATTTATCAATAAATGCGAATAAATGCTCAAATGTAGAACGATCCATCTTCATTGGCGTATGTTCACTATTAAATACAATACAGTGCTCATTGTAGTACACATATGGTGAATATTGTAAATTGTATGTATGTCCATTTAAATCCAATGGAATAATACGATGTGTTTGTCTAGCTGGATGATTTAAGTTTCCCGCAAAACCGACATTTTCCTTACATAATAAACATGCAGGATACGAAGTGCTTACGGCATTTTTTGCCTTTGCGATTTCCTTTGGATCCTTCTCTGGTTTTGACAAGTTGATCGTAATTTGAATATCTCCATACTTACAGAAATGTGCAAAACTGATATTCTTATCAATTCTTGATTTACGGATATAGTTTGAATCGATACTCAACTTATAGAAGTAATCTGTTGCATCTTTAGGATTCATAGAATATAGACTCTTAAAAGTATGCACAACTTCACTAGGTCTAGGCATTACACAATTCATAATGCGAGTATCTAATAAATCTTTTTCAGTTACAGTATCCTGAATCATACCTTTTTCAACCGCATAATCTAACATGAAATCTAAAATCTCATAGACAGAACAGTCTTCTACTTCTTCTCTTTTAAATTCCTGGATGCCAAATAGATCAATCAATAAATTTGCAGAATAATCATAATCGTATTTCTCAATCATTCCATTCTTTAAAGCATACTCTAATAACTGGTTAATTTTTGTGTTCATTTGTTCTCCTTCCATATAAACAAAATCAATCATTTTTATTACAGCCAAATCCCTTTTCCTGCTACACTATCCACAAAAATAATGATCAATTATTCATTTATTTATATACGGCTCATTATCAATATTATGCAGATATGGTTATAAATTTAAGATTTGCTCATTTAATTTTAGTGTAAGCGTTTTCTTCATCCATGTCAACATATTCAAACAACAATTTAAACATAGATGTTGAAATTAGGTTTCAAATAATGATTATTTGTTTGTTTTTGTTTATTTGATGTTTTATTTATACAAAAAAGCCATTCTGGTATGAATGGCTCTCATTTAAAATTATCAAAAGAATCAATCACTTGTACAACTCCAGGAAGCTTTTCGTATTCTTCTTTTTTATTGGCAGAATCCACAACGACTATATTGTGACATCCTGCTTTATAAGCATTTGTAATCCCACTAACACTGTCTTCGATAATCAAACAATCTTGAATCTTAACTCCAATATTATGAGCTGCCTTTTTAAACATTGCGATCTTGTTTTCATACATTCCATCATCATAGACAATTCTAGATGGCTCAATCCATTTATCTAGATGAAACGATTCTACAAAGAAATCAATATTTGGCTTAATAGATGCGGATGCGATTGTAAATGGAATATTTGATTCTTTTAAATAATCAAAATATTCTTCAGCTCCCTTTACTAAATGAAATGTTGCCTGATCTTCTTTACAAAATTGGCGATAATATTCTTCTTTTAACTGCGAATATTTTTCCATTTCGGATGGATCACACTTCCCACCAAACATATATTCAACAACCTTATTATTAGGCACTCCATTAATATGTTCATGAAGTTCTTCTTCATCAATTCCATGATGACGAATATCTTGTGATATTTTTGACCATGCCAAAATATGTTTTGGATTGTCAAAAAACAATGTTCCATTAAAATCAAATATTACGCCTTTATACTTATTCATACTAAACCTCTTTTGTTTCAGAAACACGTTTGTACCAATATGCACTTGCCTTTGGATATCTCTTCTGTGTTTCGTAATCTACATAGAACAAGCCATAACGCTTATTATAGCCATTTGTCCATGAGAACATGTCCATTAGTGACCAGACAAAATATCCTTTTACATTAACTCCAGCTTCAATTGCCTTTAATGTGAATTCTAAGTGTCTTCTAATAAAGTCAATACGTGGTTCATCATCAATGATTCCATCTTCAAAATCATCTTTATATCCCATACCATTTTCTGTGATATAGATTGCTTTATAGTTTGGATATTGTTGGCGAATACGTACTAGCATATCAAACATACTTTCTGGATGAATCAACCAATCCCAGTCCGTACGTGGAATGCCTTCCTTTTCCATTCTTCGTCCTACATTTTTTAAACAGAATCTAGAAGTTCCCTTCTCTCCTGTTCCATTATGATGAATATCATTTTCTCCTTCGTAATGTTGAATAAAACGAGATTGATAATAATTCATACCCATGTAATCATTTAGTAGTGCAGCTTGTTTCAATACATCAAAATCTTCATCTAACAATTCCAGCGTACCATTATTGATGCTGACTAAACGATTCACAATTTCCATTGTTTCTGTTGAATAATATCCTTTAAATGTTGCATCCAACAAGAATTGATTTTGAAGCACATCTTCATTTTTAGCAGCCTGGATATCATCCAAATTGTTTTCATCAAATGGATATTTATATTCCAAAGACTGTACAACACCAATCTTTCCATTATATCCTGCCTTTTTGTATTCCAACACAGCCAAGGCATGTGCCACCATCATATTATGCATGATCTGGAATGCTTTCGTCATATTGTATTTTTCGCCATTTGGGAAAGTTCCCTCAATATATGTGTTAGTGGCCACAGCCCAGATTTCATTGAATGTAAACCAATATGTTACTTCGTTTTTGTATTCTTCAAAACAATATTTTGAAAATTCTACGAAAGCATCGATTGTATCTCGATTTAAAAAATCGCCTTTTTGGTAAAGTGTGTCTGGAGTATCAAAATGATGCAATGTCACAAATGGCTCTACATGATTTTTATGACATTCTTGAAATACTCTATGATAGAAATCAACCCCTTCCTGGTTGATTCTTCCAGTTCCTTCCGGAAAGATTCTAGCCCAAGATATAGAGATACGAATTCCATTAATACCAAACATATTACATAGTTTTAAATCTTGTCCATATTGATGATAGAAATCACTGGCTGGATCCGCTTTAAAACGTCCTTGTTTGGCAAGAAAATCATCCCAAGATACTTTTCCTTTACCGTATTCTAGAGTGCTACCTTCGCATTGATAAGCGGCAGTAGCACCTCCGAAAATAAAATCATCCGAAAATTTCATACATTTATCCTTCCTTTACTTGTTCACAAATAAATTCAACGGCACCCTTTGGATCACGCGTTAATTTAATATATTGTGCACCTTTTGTTGCGACAACTTTAGTACCGTATTTAGAAGCATCTTGTCGTACTTCTTCTAAATGCGATTGTACTTGTGGTGATAATACAACAATGTCATAATCTTTCAAAATATCATAATGCGAACCATATGCACTTGCGGTTGCATCAATTGGTAAGTTTTCAATTTCTGCTCCTTCTTTAACGGCATTTGCAAACATTGCTGATGTTCCAGCACCTACACATAATACTAATACATTAATATTTTTATTTAAACTTAAAGGTTGAACTTCTTTAGCTTCTTCTTTTTCAACTTGTTCTTCTAAAGCATCTAATGCTTCTTTTTCTTCTTCTAATAAAGTTGCATCATACGCCTTAATAAATGGCAAGTAAACAATTCCATCTACAACAATTAATACAACAGCTAATACAACAGCTAATAAACTAATTCCTGTACCTAAGATCAATCCAATTGGAGCTGGTGTTGCCCATGGTAATACGTAGATGAATGAATTCATTTTTAATACGTCCACAAAGAATTTGAACAATGATACGTTGATCATTGGAGTAATCAAGAATGGAATGAAGAAATATGGATTCAATACAATTGGTGTAGCGAATAACAATGGTTCATTTACCGCAAAACATACTGGAACAAATGTTGTCTTACCAACAGCTTTTAATTGTTTTGATTTTGCGAACAACATGAATAAGAATGGTACTACAAGGGTAGCTCCAGTTCCTCCCATTGTTCCTACGAAGTTTCCAAGTCCTACAGTTAATACGTTAGAGGCTTGTTCACCAGCTTTGAATAACGCTAAATTTGCATCTACGTTAGCATAAATAATAGCTGCAATAGCTGGTTCTACAATACTTGGTCCGTGTACACCTACAAACCAGAACAATGCCATAGCACCCCAAATAATACAGATTCCTAAATATCCATCGGCAGCAGTAAATAATGGTTGAAGCAATGTGATAATAGCTTCAGCAAAAGTATAATTAAATGCAGTTCTACATGCCACATCAATCAATACACATACTAAAACTGAGAATGAGAATGGGAATACATCTCTAAACATTTGAGAAATAGTACCCGGCACTTCTTTTGGCATGTGAATTGTAACATCTTTAATAACACAGAATTTATACATATTTACTGTAATGAATGCAGAAACAAATGATGCTAGCAAACCTTTTGTTCCTAAATATGTAGTTGAGATACCACCATCTACATTTGAAACAGCTAACAACATAAATCCAACAATACTTGCCAACATAACACTTGTTGTATTAATGACTTTGTTTTTAGGCATTCTACGGTTCATACTTTCAGCTAAACAACGAGCTGTAGTAGCCGCAACCAACAAACCAACAACACCCATTGAATAGTTATATACTTTCCATAACCAGTCAGATACTGTAGCTGGTAATACAATTCCAAAGATTTCTGGAATCGATGCAGCTAGAATAAATACACTTGAGAATAGAATGGCTGGCATTGCAGTTAAGAAACCATCACGAACAGCCCCTAAATAAATATTTTGTGCAATCTTATCAAAGAAAGGTTTTCCTTTTTCAATTTGCTTAATAACCCCGTTTAACATTATTTATTTCCTCTTTCTTCATATAAATTAATAAAATCATCTACAATATCGCGCAATAAAATCGTTGTCATCAAGTGATCTTGCCCATGAATGAAAATGAATCCCATTTCCATGTCTTCTCCTCTAGCCTCTTGTTGTAAGATCTTTGTTTGAGACTGGTGTGCTAAATTAATATTTTCATCGGCTTCTTTTAATTTCTCCTCAACATGTTCAAAATTACCCGCACGCATTTCTTTCAACAATGATAACAATGTGCTTCTTGCATCTCCTGAATATGCAACTATTTCAAATCCAACCATACTTAACTCATCTTTAGTCATTTTCTTTTCTCCTTTTACGATGTGGCCTTATCGTTTACATCATTAGTGTAAGCGTTTTCTAATCATTTGTCAACATATTCAAACACTTTTTATCACTTATTCAAACATTTTAAAACATTTATGTAGCATTTAAGTAATATTTTAATAAAAAGTGTTTGTTTTTGTTTGTATTATGTTGACTAAATATATTTGAAATGGTATCGTTTACCATAGAAAAGGATATCGATATGTTAAAAAAAGAACGTTTAGTAAAAATTGCACATAAAGTAAATCAAAATGGAATCATTACCATTCAAGAAATCATGGATGAATTAGGTGTGTCGGATATGACCGCAAGAAGGGATTTGGATGAATTAGAAAAATCCGGAAAATTACTTAGAGTTCATGGTGGAGCACAAAGCCTTTCTTTTTCAATGGACCACGAATTAAGTCACATTGAAAAATCGTCTGTGCAAATTGAAGAAAAAAAGAGAATTGCCCATAAAGCAGCAACTCTTATTTCAGAAGGAGAATCTATTTTTTTAGGTCCTGGTACAACCATTCAATTTTTGGCTGAACAACTAACAGGAAGAAACATTCGCGTTATCACAAATAGCCTTGCCGTATTTAATATATTAGTGAATCACGCTCCTACTGAAGTCATACTAACTGGCGGTGATTACAGAGATAACACAAATACATTTGTGGGTCCTATCACAAATTTAGTATTGGGTAAATTAAAATATAATAAATCCTTTATCAGTTGTAACGGAATCTACAATTCATCTATCACAACCTATTCATTAGAGGAAGGTGAATCGCAACAGATCGCATTAGATAATTCTAAAAATAAATATCTATTGGCCGACAACAAGAAATTCAACCGTGCCGACTTCTATATTTATTATGATCTATTTAACTTTGACACTTTAATTACCGACAACACCATTGATGATGAAGTTTTATCACACTACAAACAATATGTACAAATTATGACAGTTTAAAAGGAGGCAAAATTTGCCTCCTTTTTACTCTTCATCCTCATCATCTTCACGATCTACACGTCTGAATAGATGTTTCTTTTCTTTACCCGTATGCTGTTCTAAAGTGTTCCAATCTGTATCTAATTCTTCTTCACTTTCAGAAGTATCATAGAAATCTTTACTTTCTTCGATTGCACGACTTTCACGAATCCTTAATTTAGATTTTAATTCACGAGCCCTCTTCTTAGATTTTCTAAGCATTCTGCCATACATGCAGAATACAATAAATGAAATTAAGAATAGACCTGCGCATAATACGATTCCTGCTAAATAGCCTTGGAAATACACTTGTAATAGTCCTGTCACAACGCAACATGCCATACAAATAAACACTAAGAACATTGTTGAGCGACATGAACTTGAATATTTCTTAAAGAAACGGAATTTTTCTGAATCATTATCAATTTCTTTACGATATTCTCCATCTTCTTCTTCATTTCTAAAAGTAAACCAACCCGCATCACTTTTCTTTTTACCATCTGATTTAGAAACCAATTTCCATCCATCAGATTCCCACTCGCGCCATTGATCTGCATCTGGCTCATCCACAAAATAGTTCATAGAATAATAATACGTTTTGGGCTGACCTTTTCTAAAGAAATATTTCTTTCCTTCTTGACGCACAAAGTGATAACCTTCACTAGATTTATCTTGAAGATATTGTTCTATTTTTGGATATTCCGCATATAAGAATTTCTTTCTTTCCTCATAAAGATCTTCATCTTCACCTTCATCGTCATCCACATATTCGTCCTCAAAATCTTCTTCATCATCCAATACTTCTTGAACTGGTTGTTCTTCCTCAATTGGTTTCGCATTAAAAGACTTTAATTCGTTTTCAATTGATTCTGTTGTAAAATCATCATCAACATCCAATTTTTCAACAACAATCTTTTCAGGTTCTTCAACCACTTTTGGTTTTTCTTCAATGAATTTTGTTTTTTCTTCAACCAATGGCTTATCATCTACTTTTGGCTCTTCCACAACATGCTTTTCAATAGGTGCCTCTACTTCTTCAATTGAAGTACTAGGTGTGATATCTACTGACTCTGCAACTTCATCGTCAAAAATATTCTCATTGATTTTTACATGTGTTCTTGCGCTTCGTTTTCCAAAGATGGTCTTCTTTTCTGGCTCTTCATCAATATGGAAAATGTTTTCAGCATTAAAATCATGTAATTCTGGTTCATGTATATCTAAAGATTTAATTCGATCCGTTCTTTTTAGACGTCTAAGCTCTTCTAAAGCACTGGGATTCTTTTCATTTTCATTTGCCATAAATATCCCTCCAATTATAATATTGTACTAATTTAATGTATATTCGTCAAATTCACTTGTGTATTTACCATTCTTGAAAATATGGATCTTTTTACCATTTTTTAATGTAGCTTCAATCGATAAATCACTGGTTCCTACCATGAAATCTACATGCGTAAACGATTGATTCATACCATGTTCCAACAATTCTTCTTCACTCATTTCTAAACCTTTTTCAATGCATTCATTATAGCTTGCACCCAAGGCAAAATGACATGAAGCATTTTCATCAATCAGTGTTTCATAAAACAAAGTATCCAATGCACTAATAGGCGATCCATAAGGAACTAAGGCAATTTCACCAAGATATTTTGACCCTTCATCTGTTTCTAAAATACTAGTCAAAACCTCTTTTCCTTCTTTGGCATCATAATCCACAACTTGCCCATCCTTAAATTCAAACCAGAAATCTTTTACGATTGCACCATTGTAAGCCAAAGGTAAAGCACTATATAATTTACCATTTACACCCGTCTTTTTAGGTGCAGAAAAAATTTCTTCTGTAGGAATATTTGGGAAATAGTAGTTACCATTATCTAAAAAAGATCCTCCACCTGCAAATACATAACCTTCTGGAAGTTCAACTACTAAATCCGTTCCTAAAGAATTTGTATAATGAACACTTTCGATATCTAAATGATTTAAAATATGAACTCGCTTATCAAAAGATGCACGATGCTCGTTCCAGTTTTCATTGGCATCCTTTTCGTCTACACGACTAATTTTTAATACTGCATTCCACAAATCAGATAATGCATCTTCTGATTCTGGATATACCTTTTTAGCCCAAGCCATAGTTGGAACACTGGCCACACACCATGCTGCATGCATATAATCCAATTTATCACGATATGGCTGTGTCATTTCTCTTAATGCCTTTCTATAATTTGCCATTAATTTTGGCTCTACCCCCTTCATTCCATCAGGATCTTCACCAACTAAGCTCAAATAACAAGCTCCCTTTTCAGCCGTTTCATTATGGAATAAAGCTTCATAATCATAAGGCATACAATCACCTGAAAGATATCTCATACGATTGATTTCATCATCACTATAGCGAACAATTACATCTTTTGCGCCAACATCAAAACATGATTTCACAATCAAACGAACAAATTCATTCATTTCTACGTTAGCACGAACAACTACTATTTGATCTTTTTGAACATTCAAGCCCGAACGAACAATTAAGTCTGCATATTTTTCTTTTAAATTCATTTTATTTTCCTCGATTCTTTCACCTATTATACCAAAAGAAAGAGCACCTTTCGATGCTCTTATTTACTAAATTGTTCTTTTTTTATCTGATCAAAAAATGCCTTGGGATTTTCACACATCGAATGACTGCCACAATGTGAACAACCTCCACCACAACTTGATTTTCCACTCTTTTTATCTTTATAAATGCTTCGACAAGCAAAGCCTGCACATGCACATACAACCAATAAAACTAGAAATGTTGATAGATTCATGAAACCCCTCCTTTTACATTATTTTACCGCAAATTCAACTTCAGCAGTATCACTTTCTTTTGATGGACGAACCAATAAATAAATTAAACCAATCAATAAGATAAATCCAACAATCGTTCCAAATCCAAAAGATCCACCATTGAATAAACTACCTAATTGATAAACGATCAGTGAACATACATAAGCGAATCCACATTGATATCCAATGGCAATCCAGAACCATTTTGTGTTATTCATTTCACGTTTGATAGCTCCCATTGCTGCAAAACATGGAGCACACAACAAGTTAAATACCATGAATGAATAGGCAGCTAGTGGTGTAAAGCTTGCCGATAATTGTCCCCAGAATTCATTTCCTTCTTCAGCGACTTCAGCAAATCCATATAATTGTCCAAATGTTGCGACAACATTTTCTTTGGCAATTAAACCTGTTACACTAGCAACTGCAGCTTTCCAATCGCCCCAACCAAGTGGTGAGAAGATCCATGCGAATGTTTGTCCAATTGAAGATAGAATTGAATGATCAATATCATCAACCATGCCAAATGCGCCTTTTTCCCATCCAAATCCTTGTAAGAACCACAATACGATTGTAGATAATAAGATAATTGTTCCAGCCTTTTTAATAAAGCTTGAACCACGTTCCCACATACTTCTTAATACATTAACTGCACGAGGTGTGTGGTATGCTGGCATTTCCATGACGAATGGAGCAGGATCTCCGGCAAATAATTTTGTCTTCTTTAACATAATACCAGAAATAATAACAGCTGCCATACCTACAAAGTAAGCACTTGGAGCTACCCAGCTAGCACCATGGAAAATAGCACCGGCAATTAAACCGATGATTGGCATTTTTGCACCACATGGAATGAATGTTGTTGTCATGATTGTCATCTTACGATCACGATCACTTTCAATGGTACGACTTGCCATAACAGCAGGCACACCACAGCCTGTACCAATCAACATAGGAATAAATGATTTTCCTGATAATCCAAACTTACGGAAAATACGGTCCATGATAAAGGCAACACGCGCCATGTATCCGCATCCCTCAAGGAATGCAAGGAAGATGAATAATACAAGCATCTGTGGTACGAAACCAAGTACAGCACCGACACCGGAGATAATACCATCAACGATCAATCCGCTCAGCCATGCAGCACATCCAATGTTGTCAAAGAATGACTGTGCACCAGGAATAATCCACTCACCAAATAAAGTATCATTTGTCCAGTCTGTTAAGAACGCTCCAACGGTTGTTACGGAAACATAGTAAACAACGAACATAATCAATGCAAAAATTGGTAATGCAGCAAAACGGTTTGTTACAATCTTATCGATCTTGTCAGAAGTTGTAAGTTTTTCTTTTCCGGTTGCTTTCTTTACACATTTTCCAATGATAGAAGTGATGTATGTATATCTTTCGTTTGTGATAATACTCTCTGTATCATCATCCATCTTCTCTTCCAATGCATTGATTTCTGCTGATACATCCGGAACAGCTGAAAGCTGATCCGAAATTTTTGAATCACGCTCGATCAATTTGATTGCGAAGAATCTCTTCTGTTCTTCTGCAACTGTGCTTCCAAGCTTATCCTCTACTGTACTGATACAGTTCTCTACATCAGCCGAAAATGCATGTACACGATTAACTGCTTTCTTCTGCTGTGCTGCAGCTACTGCTTTCTCAGCAGCCTTTGTTACGCCAGTTCCTTTCAAAGCAGAGATTTCAACTACTTCGCATCCTAAAGCATCACCTAATGCTTTGATATTGATCTGGTCACCGTTCTTTGTAACAAGATCCATCATGTTGACGGCCATAATAACAGGGATACCAAGCTCAATAATCTGTGTTGTAAGATAAAGGTTACGCTCAATGTTCGTTCCATCAATGATATTGATGATTGCGTCCGGACGCTCACCGATCAGGTAATTTCTGGCTACCACTTCCTCCAATGTGTATGGAGATAAGGAATAGATACCAGGTAAATCCATGATCACAACATCCTTGTGTCCCTTTAATTTTCCTTCTTTTTTCTCGACTGTTACGCCTGGCCAGTTACCAACATACTGGTTTGCACCGGTCAACGCATTAAACAACGTTGTCTTACCGCAGTTTGGGTTACCTGCGAGTGCAATTTTAATTGACATATGATTTCTCCTTCTATTTGCTATCTTCTTACTGTACTTCGATCATTTGTGAATCCGCTTTTCTTAACGAAAGCTCATAGCCTCTTACGGTTACTTCGACCGGATCGCCAAGAGGTGCGACTTTACGAACGTAAACTTCTACACCCTTTGTAATGCCCATGTCCATGATTCTTCTCTTGACAGCGCCTTCGCCCGTAATCTTCGTTACGGTGACTGTCTGACCGATTTTAGCATCTTTTAAAGTCATGTTTTTACTCCTCTTTTCTTATTAGTATTATATGAAAATGTGATTTGCCAGTTCGCGACCAATGGCTACGCGGGCACCTTTCACATTTACAATCATATTTCCGGCTGCTTCTGAAACAACAGTCACGAGCCCACCAGCTACAAAGCCCAGTTCCTCTAAATGTCTGCGAACCTCATCTTTTCCACCGATTCGTTGAATTGTTACTTCTTTGCCTTTCGGCGACATTGTAAGTGGCATCATACTCTCCTTCTTTCTTGATAAAGTTTTTCACTTCTCACGTTGGTTAGTATACGCTAACGTTTATTAGATGTCAATGTCTTTTTTTCGTTTTTTCCAATTTTTGTTAGTATTTTCTTATTCTTATTAAACATCACTTATCATTATCATTTGTTGCTAACATCTCTTTTTTACAACTGATTTTTCTTATATAAAACTCATTCGCATTTCTTTAAGAACAAAGCCTGATTTTATTGCACAAACATCCATAAATTGCTATATTATAGAAGATACATATATTCCATTTTGTACGTAAGCGTTTCTTAGTTGAAACGCTTTTCATTTATTTATTATAAGGGGGATATTTTATATGAGTAATCAATTTCAAAAGACAGCAAACCGTGTCACATCGGTAAGTATCATTGGCAATCTTTTGCTCTCTGCATTCAAGTTGGTTG
>ENA-ORPF01001606-ORPF01001606.1-human-gut-metagenome-genome-assembly--contig:-NODE-1606-length-17484-cov-3.177119_pt1 | contig 17484 bp, 16 predicted proteins | sample MGYA00242140_ERZ509070 | MGnify/ENA primary metagenome ERZ509070 (study PRJEB26280, sample SAMEA2338713) | human gut metagenome | biome: human gut; feature: human-associated habitat; material: faeces... | reverse complement strand
CTGCCCGCGATCGTCAGCGCCGCCGCCGTGCAGTATTCCTGGTTGCGCCCGCCAACGCCGCTCTCCGCGCCGACCGTCACCACGTTCTCGCCGGAGGACAGGAGCACGATGGGCGCGCGGAACGGCTCTGCCATGCGCTCTGCGCAAAGGGCCATGGCCGCGTCGACCAGTCCCGCCTCCTTCGCCTCCGCCTGCTGATACTCCGAAAGCATGACGCAGCGAAAGCCAAACTCCGCCGCCTTTTTCCGCACGGCGGGATAGACCGTCGCGTCCTTGAAGATGAGTCCGAAGAACCGCGCGCCGAGGCTTTCATACTCTTCTACGCTCATGTTCTCCGTCTCCGGCGTGCCGCGCAGCAGGCGGTTCTGGATGGAGACAGGTGTTTTATCCCATGCGTTCCACTTCTGTAAAATTGCGATGCAGTCCGCGTAGGTCGTGCCGGTGGAGAGCGGCGGGAAGAAGGTGTTGTGTTCCAGCATCTCAAAATACGTCGTGCGCGTCACGGGCGTATTCTGTTTCGACGGATCTGCCGTCGTCATGTGGACGAGCGTCGCGGGCCGAAACAGCCGCGAGAGCCGGCCACCCTTGAAGCGGTCGATGTGCGTGCGGATGGGGTTCAGATCGCTGGTCGGCACGCCCTTTTCGATCTGCATCATGTGGGTAAAGCGCGCGATCTCGTCGATGGTGATATCATCCGCCGGATAGGTCATGAGCGAACCGCAGCCGCTTCCCGTGATGGTGAAGACCAGATCACGGCTGATGATGTCCCGCGCCAGCGCTTCGATCTTTTTGCAGCCCTCGACGCAGGCCTCGTCCGGCACGGGATGGCCTGCCGGCGTGACGCCGATCTTTTTGCAGATGATGTCCTCGCCGTGCTTGGCAATGACATGGCCGCCGGTCAGCACATCGCCCAGCGCTTCCTCCATCGCCAGCGCCGCGCGCTGCACGCCCTTGGCCGCGCCGATGACATACACGCGGTCATAGTCCTTCAGATCAAATTCCAGCGGCCCCGCGTGCGGGTCGCCCTTCATCTCGAAGCCGTCCGTGTGCAGAACGATCTTCCCATTCTCCACATGGACAAGCTGCTTCACCCGCACATACGGGTCGAGCGCGTCCAATCCCGCGTCCAGCAGCTCCGCGACGATTTTTCGCCCCTCGCGGTTGCCGTGCGCGGCCAGCTGTTCTTTGTTGGTTATCCTCATATCAGAAATGGATCTCGTCGGGCACGGGAGCCTCGCCGCAGACGCCCTTAAGGTTCGCGATCAGCTCCACGTCCTCCGGCTCCAGCTCGAAGTCGAACACGTTCAGGTTTTCCTTCACGCGGTCCGGGTTCGCGGACTTCGGCAGCGGCAGCCAGCCCATCTGCATACTCCAGCGCAGGCAGATCTGGCCTACGCTCCGGCCGTACTTCTGCGCAAGCTGCTGCATCTGCGGCACCTTGAAGATCGCGCCGGTGCCGAACGGGCTGTAGGCCTCGACAAGAATGTTGTTCTTTTTGCAGTACGCCACGACCTCCGGCTGCGTCACGCCGGGGCAGAGGCGGAGCTGGTTGACCATGGGGAGAATTTCGCAGTGCTCCTTCAGAAGCTCAATATGGTGCGGCATGAAGTTGCTCACGCCGATGGCGCGGATGCGCCCGGCCTTATAGAGCTCCTCAAATGCCTTCCAGGTGACGATGGTGGCCTCCTGCCATGTCGTGCGGTACTGGATGGGGTTCGGCCAGTGGATCAGGTACAGATCCAGATACCGCAGGCCGAGCCGGGAGAGCGTCATGTCGAACGCCTCAAGCGTCGCCTGATAGCCGTGCGCGGCGTTGCGCAGCTTGCTGGTCACAAAAATTTCCTCGCGGGGAACGCCGCTGATGCGGATGCCCTGTCCGACGCCGCGCTCGTTGCCGTAGGCAGCAGCGGTGTCGATGAGGCGGTAGCCCGCCGCCATTGCGTCCTTGACCGCCGCGGACGCGACCGCGTCCGGGGACTGGTATGTTCCAAGGCCGATGCACGGCATTTTCACGCCGTTTGCAAGTGTATATGTATCCTGACTGGATCTCATTGTCATTCCCTCCCTTATTTCCGGATCGCCAGACGGTTGCGCAGATCCTGCGCCTGATAGACGGACTCACGCAGATTTCTCGCGATAAGCGCATAATCGTTGTTCACAAGCGCCTGTCCCTGCGTGAACATCCAGTCGCCGCCGCAGATGACCTTCCGGTTTTCCAGCAGCGGGAGGAAATTCGTCTCATTGAGCATACCGGTCACGAGGAAGTGGAGCATGGGATATGCGCCGGTATATTCATTGAGCGTTGCCAGACCGCCAAGCTGGTAGATCGGGAAAAATTTGACCATATCGAGGCCGTATTCCACCGCCATGGTCATTTCGCCCGGCGTGATGCAGTTCGGGATGACGGGGATCTTTTTGTCGATGCAGTATTCCACGACCTGCCGGCCGATGCCGGGCATGATGATAAACTGCGCGCCGTGATCGATGGCGGCCTTGGCCTGATCGAGCGTGATGATCGTGCCCGCGCCCGCGACGATCTCCGGGACATCTCGCGCGATGCGCTCCAGATTTCCCATCGCGTGCTCGTTGCGCATCAGCACCTCCACCACGGGAAGTCCGCCCGCGACGAGGGCCTTTGCCGCCGGAACGGCCTGCTCCGGCTCCGCGTAGGCGATGATCGGCGCAATGCCGGTCACCTTCAATACATCCTTCATGAGTTCGGTTTTGTCCATACTCTGTTCCCTCTCAATCTGCCAGCCAGTGCAGGCTGGTCTTTGTCAGCGCGGCGGCCTTTTCAAGGTTCTCCGCCATATTTTCCGCGAGTTCCAGCCGGTTTTCCGCCAGCGCCTTCTCGCGCTTTGCCCACTCCATCTCGCCGGGGACGAAGATCTTCTGCGCGTTCTTCGCCAGCGGCGCGGACTCCAGCTCCTGCACCATCTGCTCCATGCGCGCTTCAAATTCGTCCATCGGCAGCATCTGCGCCAGATCCACGGCGATGAACGCGTGGCCAACATTGTTCTTCGCCTCCAGATCGAGGTTCCAGCTCACGACCTGACTCAGAAGTCCCGCGCCCGTCAGCACGGAGGCAAGGATCTCGACCATAATGGCGAAGCCGTAGCCCTTGTGCGCCGCCATGGGAAGAAGGTGCGAGTCATATGGGAAGCCGGACGGATCCGTCGTCGGCAGGCCCTCGGCGTCAATTAAGAAGCCGGGCGGCACCTGCTGGCCCTTTTCGCGGGCCATGACGATCTTCAATGCCGCCGCGCCGCTCAGGGCGATGTCGAGGAAGACGGACTTTCCGTTCTTCAGCGGTGCCGCGAACGAGAAGGGGTTATTGCCGATGGCCACGTCGCGGCTGCCGGGGATGGCCATGTTGGGGTCGGTGTTGCTCATGGCGATGCCGAGCAGGCCCTGCTGCGCGGCAAGATTGGCATAATAGCCCGCCGCGCCAAAGTGGCAGCTGTTGTGCACGCCGGCATAGGCGATGCCGGTCTTCTTTGCTTTTTCGATGGCAAGCTCCATGGCCCTGCAGGACGAGACCATGCCCATGGCCGCATTGCCGTTGACGATAGCCCACGAGGGGCCTTCCTTTTCCACCGTCGGGACGGCCTTCGCGTCCAGACCGCCTGCCTGCATCTTGCGGATATAATTGTACAGATTGTTCGTGCCGTGCGAGAACACGCCGAACGTGTCCGTCGTCACGAGCGTATTGGCGATCGTCCGCGCATCCTCCGCGCCGACCCCCGCCGCCTCCAGAGCCTCCTGCGCAAACCGCAGAAGCTCATCTACCTGAATCGATTTCATGTCGTTTTCCTCCTGTTGGAAACGTTATTTGACTGCACTGTCGACCTGACCCTGAATGAAGTATTTCTGCAGGCACAGATACGCCACGATCAGAGGCAGAACGCACAGCACTGCCGCTGCCGCTGCGCCGTGCATATTTTGTGCGCTGTCCGCACCACCGAAAAACTGCCGGATGAGCAGTACCAGCGTGTATTTCGACGGCTTCTGTAAGATGTAATACGGATACAGGTACTCATTCCATGCCGTGACGCCCTTGAGAATGATGACAGACACTGTCACGGGTTTCAGCTGCGGCAGGATAATGCTCCAGAAGGTACGCAGGACACCTGCGCCGTCGATCGCCGCGGCTTCATCCAACGCGACGGGAATGGAGTTGATAAAGTTTGTGTATAGATGAATGGACATCGGCAGGCCGAATGCCGCCGCGATGACGATGACCGCCCACTGCTGGTTGATGCCGCCAAGCGCAACGAGCTCGGTGTACACGCCGACCAGAATGGACAGCGGGGGGATCATCATGATGCCCAAACAAAAGCTCTGCATGAAGCTGTTGAGCCGTGAACGGTTGCGCGCGAACGCATAGGCCGCCATACAGCCGAATACGACCTCGATTGCAACTGTGCCAACCGCAATGAGAATAGTGTTGCCCAACGCCCTGAATAACTTTCCACTTTCAATGATAGAGGTAAAGTTGCTTAAATCAAAATAGTTCGGTGGGATCAGACGGCTTCCGAGATCTGTCGGATGCTTGAAGGCCATGACCACGAGCACATAGATCGGCAGGATATAAATGAGGATGATGAGAACGCTCAGAATATATTTCCATGCGTTTTTCTTTTTCGTCTTATGCGTCTGCTTCTGAATTGTCTGTTGCATCAGTACTGCACCTCCCTCTTCCGGAAATAGCGCGTCAGGAATGTCGAGATGATAAAGATGAATACGAACAGGAATACGCCAATCGCCGAGGCGTAGCCTGCTTTTTCAGAATCAAAGTACATATAGGAAATGTATGTGGACAGCGAGTGCGTCTTCAATGTGGGGCCGCCCTTTGTCAGGGAGATGATCACATCGTTCAGCTTCAATCCGCCGATGACGTTCTGAATAACTGCGGTGGACATGGCAGGCGTGAGCAGCGGGAGCGTCACATGGCGGAAGACCTGCCATTTGCTTCCGCCGTCGAGCGTCGCTGCCTCGTAATACATGGTCGGGATGTTCTGCAGGCCCGCCAGATATACGATCATGGCAATGCCGACATACTGCCAGCTGTTGACCAGTGTAATAATGATCTTACCGCGAGTTCCGTCCGCCAGCCAGTTGATCGCGTCCTTGCCGAGATACTGGAAGATCTCATTGATGACGCCGTGGTTGAGCTGGAAGAAGAAATACATGATGTAGCCCATCAGAAGGCCGGAGATCATGACCGGTAGATAGATGATCGTCCGTACCGCGTTGCGGATCTTGAATTTGCTGTTGAGGAACAGCGCCAGCGCCAGACCGAACACGTTCTGTAGCAGCGCCGAGCCGAAGCCATAGAGCATGGTGTTCCAGAACGAGGACTTAAAGTATTTATCTGCAAACAGGTTAAGGTAGTTTTTCAGTCCGATAAAGGTCATATTTTGGGAATATCCATTCCACTTGAAGAAGGAGATATATACGCCCCGCGCCAAGGGGTATAGCACAAAACATGCCATGAGCAGGACAGCCGGTATATACAGAAGATTCATCTGTCTTTTCCGTTTTTCCATTCCGTTGTCCGTTCCTTTCTAAATAAAGAGTGTGCAGGTGCCGGATGTTCTGGGAGATTCATCCGACACCTGCAGATAAATCATTTAAGCAGATCAGTCGTTACAATGCGGGGCCATATTCAGCTTATGGGGTGCTGGACCACGATTGCACGGACTCAGCCGTTCTGCTCTGCGTAGAGCTCCAGGTAGTTGTCTCTCAGATACTCAACAGCCTCGGTCACGTCGTCGGGGTTGGAGAGCATCATGGACATGGAGTCAGCCATAATGCCCCACATGCCGGACGGGAAGAACTTGCGGTCGAAGAGGTTGTCGTACTGAACCTTGCCGTTGCAGTCTTCCACAGCCTGCTTGTAGCAGTTGAGCGTGTAGACATCAGCGGCGTCAGCGCCTTCAACGGTGGGCAGCGCGCCGGAGACCGTCGCCCACTTGGAGCCGACCTCGGGACGGGCCAGATAATCAAGCAGAGCCCAGCAGGCAGCTTCGTTTTCGGTGTCCTTCCAGACGCCCCATGCGTCGCCTTCACCGACACGGAAGGACGGAGCGCCATCAGCGGAGGAGGGCAGCGGGAGCACGCCCATGTTGGCATCGGGATAATACTGACGGGCAACGGTGATGTTGTCGGTGCCGCGAACCATGAAGGCCGCTTCGCCGGAGCCAAGCATCTGCTGCGCACCGGCAGCGTCGAGCGTCAGAACGTCTTCATTGATGTAGCCCTTCTTCATCCAGGTAGCCAGATACTCGTAGAGTTCCGTTGCATAGGTGTCGAAGTCGAACGTGCCGTCCTTCAGAGAGTCGCCCAGATCATACTTGGCGCCTTCGTCCGTCCAGAAGGTCGGAGCGACGGAGCCGAGCAGGCCCGCGAGGTTGCCGCCGACGGAGCCGCCGATTGCCAGCGGGGTGATGCCGGCTGCGACGAGCTTTTCACAGGCTGCATCGAAATCGTCCCAGGTGCGGATGGAGTTGGGGTCGACGCCAGCCTTGTCGAGTGCGTCCTTGTTGTAGATCAGGCCGGAAATGCTCATGGACATGCCGAGCGCGTAGAAGTTGCCGTTTTCGTCGGCCATAACGCCAGCGAGAGAGTCCTTGTCGATGGAATCGAACCAGGGCTGATCGTTGACGACCTTCAGATATTCGCTGTAGCGGAGCAGCGACCAGCCGTGGGTCATCCAGACATCGGGCAGGGAGTTGGAAGCCATCATGGTCTTGAGCTGAGCTTCACCCTCGGAGCCCGGGGTGATGAGATCGACCTGAATGCCGGTCTCAGCCGTGAAGTCATTGATGATCTCCTGGAACATTTCCAGCTTCGCATCGGTGTAGCTGGTTGCGAAAACGGAGATCGTACCGCCGACAGCGGGTTCCTCCGTTGTTTCTTCGGCGGGAGCGGTTTGTTCGGGAGTCGTCTCCTCAGCCGGTTCCGTCGTGGTGGTCTGCTCGGCATCTGCGGCAGGCTCTGCCTTAGCTGCACAGGCAACCATCGTCAGCACCATCAGTGCCGCGAGGATCAATGCAAGAATCTTCTTCATTTTTGGTTTTCCTCCTTGTCATTTTATACAAACAACGTTTTGTTTTTTGCTGTCTGCTATTACAAAGTACCATATTTTTCGCATTCTGATAATGCAGAAATCTGTTGCAAACATGGACAATTCTGCTGGACATTTTTCGCTGCTTCTGCTACACTATATAAAAACAAATTTCAAAACCGAATGCAGCAGGGGGCGGACGCTGATGGCGCTGAACAATTTTGACGAGTTCATTGACAAAACAGATTATCTGCAAACGAGGCTCCTCCAGGTCAACAGCTGCGGCTCGGAACGGGTCGTCAAATATGACTATACGATCCTGCGCTCAAACGGGCGGCGGGACTTCCATTTTCTATATCTGCAAAACGGATGGCTCGACATTGAGGTCGGCACGGCGAAGGCGCGGCTGACGCGCGGACAGTGCGCGGTGTTCCTGCCGAACGTGCGGCAGATGTACTCCTTTACCGCTGCGGGCGACCCGGTCTCCCTCTACCTGCATTTTACCGGACAGGCCGCAGCCGAGGCCATGCAGTACCTGCGCCCGACGGAGAACATGATCTACACCATTTCTGACCAGACGCTGTTTGAAAGCCTGTTCCACCGGCTCAATCGCCTGCACAATCTGCAGCAGTCCGCCGCGCTGCAGATCCCGGAGGAAAACAGCATCCTCCTGCAGCTCATCACCATCGTCTGCCGCAGCAGCGCGGACAATGAAGCGCCCATCCGCAGCGATATCCTCAGCGCCATGGAATACATGCGGGAGCATATGCAGGAGCAAATCAACTTCCAGACCTTTGCCGAAACGCTGCACCTCAGCTACAGCCGCTTTGCGCATCTGTTCACACAGGCTGTCGGTGTCTCGCCGCAGCAGTATCTGCTGCGTCTCCGGCTGGATCGCGCGCGGGGCTTCCTGCGCGATTCCTCCATGAGCGTTTCCGAGGTGGCGGAAAGCACGGGCTTCAACGACCCGTTTTACTTCAGCCGTATGTTCAGCAAAGCCTTCGGCCTTTCCCCGAGAGCATTCCGGAGCAAATGCCGGAAATAACGCCTTTTACTTGTAATCTCCGAGGTAGTCCGTGTTTTTCTCAAAAATCAGATCGCACATGTCGCGAATCTCCTGCAGGCTGCACACGGCGGAGCAGAGCGGATCCATCATGACCGCGTGATAAACATCCGCCCGGCTCTTTGTCATGGCCGCACGCACGACAAGATTCTCGATCTGCGCCGTCGTGCTGACCAGAATGGCCAGATGCGCCGGAAGCTCGCCGACGATGGTCTTGTGGATGCCGTCCTTGTCCGCAAATACCGGAATTTCCACGCAGGCGTCATACGGCAGATTGGTGATAGAGCCGTCGTTGATGACGTTGCCGTTAAACTTGAACGGCGTCCGGTCGCCGAAGCGGGCGTTGAAGATATTTGCCGCATATTCACTGCTTCGGTTGGTGTCGACGGGTTCGTTTTCAATCCAGTCCGTGATCTCCTGCTTCCAGCTCCCGGCGCGCCCAAGCCGGCTGTTGAGCGAAAACGCGTGCAGGCCGGGGTTCCAGTTGGTGCTGTGCGTGCAGTATTTTTCGATCAGTTCCGGGCGCTTGCGGAACCATGCGTTGTACTCGGAATTGTGCCCGCTGGACTCGGTGACGTAATAGCCCAAATGCCGGAACATTTCGTTGCGCACCTGCTCCTTGTTATAAAACTCGGGATTCTCCAGCTTCTTTGCAAGCTTTGGGTACAGGTCCTGCCCGTTATGCTCCAGCTTGAGATAGAACGCCTGATGGTTGACGCCCGCACAGAGATAATTGATCTCGTCCACCGGCGTTTCCAGCCACTCCGCCAGCATTGCGACTGTCCCCTGTACGCTGTGGCACAGACCCGTAACCTCAACGTTTGTTTCGGTCTGCATGGCCTTGCAGAGCATCGACATGGGGTTCGTGTAATTCAGGAAAACCGCATTCGGGCAATATTTCTCAATATCCCGGCAGATATCCAGCATCAGGGGAATATTGCGCAGCGCGCGGAAAATACCGGAGACGCTGCGTGTATCGCCGATGTTGATATCGACGCCAAACTGCATGGGGATCTCAATATCATAGCGCCAGACGTCGATGCCGCCATTGAAGACCGTACACAAAACGCCGTCCGCGCCGGAAAGCGCCTCCGCGCGGCTCTGCGTCGGGGTGATCTTCGCGTGCGCGCCCATAGCGGCGTTGATCTTTCGGACTGCGGCGGTGATCCGTTCGAGCCGCTCCGGGTCGGTGTCCATCAGCGCCAGCTCACAGTCTTCAAAGGCCGGGAACGAGAGCAGATCTCGGACAAGATTGCGCGTGAAGATAAAGCTGCCCGCGCCGATAAATGCAAATTTTTTCATAAAGAGCACCATCCTTTTTCATTTTTGGATGGTTCCAGTGTATCCCACCACCTGCGCGGCGGCAAAGCAGAAAACTGCCAGATAAGCGGACATTCCTGCTATACAGCAAGCAGACCGTATGCTATACTGGCCAGGGGTGAGCAGCATGAAAGCCTTTTGTGAATTCCGTGATTCCACGGATCATCCGCCTGTCCACGGGCTTCAGATCAACAGCTGCGGGCAGCAGCAGGCCGGACAATACGGGTATACGATTCTCCGCTCAAATGGTCGTTCGGACTATCATTTGCTCTATGTGCAGAGCGGATGGATCACCGCGGAGAAAGACGGCGCTCCTGTGTGCATATCATCGGGTGGCTTCATTTTTTACCCACCCGACGCACGGCAGCTCTATGCGTTCAGCAAGGAAGGAAACGCGATTTCCTACTGGATTCATTTCACCGGGACTGCAATAGAAGATGCTTTGGCCGATCTTCCCTATAAGCGCACGTTCTGTGGGCAGGTTGATGAACGGATGCAGTTCGAGAGCCTACTGCACCAGCTTTCTCAGACACACCACATGCGCGGGCCGGCATACCTTCTTGACGAGGGCGGACTGCTTTTGCAGATTCTTGCCAGTTTGTCGCGCAGCGTCAACCGGCAGGAAAGCACCGAATGCAGCGAAATCCGCGCGGCGGCGGCGTACCTCTGTGAGCATTTCTGCCAACCGCTGTCGCTTGCGGACTGCGCAGCCCGTCTGCACCTGAGCGTAAGCCGGTTTTCGCATCTGTTCACGAAGACCATCGGCGTTTCGCCGTATCAGTATCTGCTGCGCCTGCGGCTCGACCGGGCCTGTGAGCTGCTTCTGCATACGGAACTTGATATCCGCCATATCGCGCAGCTGGTCGGCTTTGACGATCCGTCCTACTTCAGCCGCCTGTTCCGCAAACGCTTTGCGAAAACGCCGGGGGCATTTCGGACAACATACAGCCAGGAGCGTTCGGATCATCCCGCTTCTGCACCTCCGGTTTTATAGAAAAAGCAGGCATCCTGTGTTCATTTGCAGGATGCCTGCTTTTTCACTTTCCGGCCTCAGCACTGTCTGCGCAGCAGAAACAGCCGCTGCGTGATCGTATCTGCTGCCTCGCGGAGCTGCGGAAGGTAGTATTTCAGCTGTTCGCGTGAGGTCACGTCGGTGATGCCGGAGAACGACAGAGCCGCGTAGATCTCCCCCTCCGGGCTGCGAACCGGCACGGCCACACAGCACGTGTGCGTCAGGGATTCAAAATAATCAAGCGCATATTCCTGCTGCCGGACTCTGTTCAGCTCCTCCAGAAACGCACGCTTGGTGCAGATGGTATTCGGCGTCATCGTCTCGAATGCGATCCCATCGATAAACTGCGTGCGCAGCACCTCCGGCAGCTCGCAGAGCAGAATCTTTCCGCCCGCGGACGCGTGCAGCGGCAGCGTTGAGCCAACCGGTGCGACGAAATCGACATACCGCTCCGTGCGCGTCTGCTGCAAAATGAAAAACCGCCGGTCTTGCCGGACGACCAGATTCATCGGCAGAATTTCCCGTGCCGTCAGCTCCTGCATGATCGGATACGCAATTTCAGCCAGCGCAAGGTGAAAATTATTTTTCTCCGTGACATAAGATAACTTCTCGCCCGGAATGTATTTGTCGTCTGACATCTGGAAACTCCAGCCGTTTGTCTCCAGCGTCTTTAAGATCCGGTACGCCGCCGACGGCGTGATACCTTGGCATTTTGCAATCTCGTTGACGCCCATCGGCCGCTTTTCCTGCATCAGCAGCTCCAGAATTTTCAGCCCGCGCTCAAGCGCTTGTACTGTACCCTGTTCCTTCCTTTCCATCATTTCCTCCGCCGCAAGTACTTTGCTCTTGATTATACCGTAAACGCTGGAACTGCGTCAACTGTCAAGACCTTCATTGCCGGGAATCCCTCGGATGTATTCTGTTTTGCACAAATCCAACATGGAGAATTTGGCTATTCTGCATATTGCATTCTATTTTTGATTCCGGTATGCTGTTCTTGAAAATTGGAATATTTATTCCAAAACACGCCATAAAGGAGAGCGACTATGGAAAAACAAAAAATGGGCGGCGTTGTATTCCCGCTTGTGACTCCCTTCTGCGGGGAGGACGAACATGTCAATTATCCCGCGCTTGACAAGCTGATCGACTTTCTGATCGAAAACGGCGCGACGGGCGTCATCCCCTGCGGCAGCACGGGCGAGCTTGTATCCATGACGCTGGAGGAGCAGCTGGAGATCAACCGCCACACCATCGAATATGTGAACCATCGCTGCAAGGTCTATGCCTGCACCGGCGCGTACCGGACCTCCGACGCGATCCTGCTCTCCAAAGCTGCGGAGGAAGCCGGGGCCGACGGCGTCATGGTCGTCACACCCTGGTACATTACGCCGAACGAGGAGGAAGCCTACGATCATTATAAGGCCATCCGTGCCGAACTTTCGATTCCGCTGATCCTCTATCACAATCCGTACCTGACCGGCTGCTGGCTGAGTGAAAAAATCATTGCGAAGCTGTATAATGATGGCATCATCGACGCCATCAAAGATTCCGCGCACGACATTTACCGCCACCAGAACATGCGTGCCCTGTGCAAGGACGACGGCTTCTCTATTTTCTACGGCTATGACAATCTCCCCGCCGAAGCGCTCATGATGTACGCCGACGGCTGGATCACCGGCGTCGGCACGCTCTTCCCGGCAGAAACTGTCCGTGTCTATGACCTCTGCAAGGCCGGCAAGCCGCTTGAAGCCAGAGACTATATCATGACTGTCTGCCGCAAGTACATGCACTTCTTCAACGAACCTACAAAAGAGGGTCTGCCCTCGCCGTGGCTGGCAATCATCAAGGAGGGACTGACTATGCGCGGGATCCCCATCGGCCTGCCGCGCAGACCCATCCATCCGCTGCCCGACAGTGTCCGCGCAGAGCTGACGGCAGTCATGCGGGACTTCGGCTATTACAAGCTCGGATAAGGAGACGTTCTTATGGAAAGCACCATCTATGTCAAGCCGGAACGCATCCGGCAGTACGTGATCGATCTGTTCGGCCATTATCATGTCAGCAAAACGGACGCCGCCATGATCGCCGATAATCTGATCGACGCTGAGATCCGCGGCGTCACGACCCACGGCCTTACACGGATTCCGCTTTATACGGAGAAGCTCATCTCCGGCCTGTGCGACGCAAAGGCCGTGCCGGAGATCGTCAAAAACTATGGTGCGACCGCGCTCATCGATGCACACGACGGTCTCGGTCAGGTCGCGGCGACAAAGGCCATGGAGCTCGCCATTGAAAAGGCGGAGCAGTTCGGTGTCGGCTATGTCGGCCTGCGCAACGGCAGCCACTACGGCACGGCGGGCTATTACGCCATGATGGCTGAAAAGCGCGGCATGATCGGCTTCTCGATGACCAATTCCGGCGCGTTCGTCGCGCCGTTCGGCGGCGTGGAAAAGCGGCTGGGCACGAACCCCATCGCCGTTGCGCTTCCTGCCGAAAAGCATCTGCCGATCCTGCTCGACATGGCGACCAGCCGTGTCTCGCGCGGCAAGCTGCTCGTCAACATGAAAAAGGGCGAACCCGTTCCGGACGACTGGGCGCTCGCAATCGACGGCAGCCGCACGACCGATGCCCCGCAGGCCTTCCGCGGCATTCTCCTGCCGCTGGGCTACAAGGGCTACGGCATGGCCGTGATTGTGGACATGCTCTCTGGTGTGCTCAACGGCAGCGGCTTCGGCGTCGCAGTCGATACGCCGAAGGACAAGCCCATCGTCGGCAGCAGCTTCCTCGCCATCAAGACAGAGGCATTCTGTGAGCAGGGCAAGTTCCGCCGCAATGTCGATGCTCTGATCGATGAGATCAAAAACGTAAAGCTTGAAGCCGGTACGGACGAAGTTCTCATGCCGGGTGAGATCGAATTCCGCGCCGAGATCGCCAACCGCAAAAAGGGCGGCGTTCCCATCCAGCCGTTCCAGATCAGCGAACTGAATGAACAGGCTGCACCGTTCGGATTTACATTTGAAGAATATTTATAATGCAGGAGGGAAAAACAATGGAGAAATTGGATCTGCACGGCAAGACGGGCTTTATCATCGGCGGTACGCGCGGGATCGGCAACGCGATCGCCATGCGCATGGCAGGCCTTGGTATGAATCTGACCGTTATTGCCCGCAAGGAAGACGAACTCGCAGCCATGAAGGCACAGGTTGAATCGCTCGGCGTCCGCTTCCTTGGTATTCAGGCAAGCAACACTGACTTTGACGCGATTGCAGCTGCCTTTGAGACTTCGTGGCAGACCTACGGACGGCTGGATCTGCTGGTCAATGCAGCCGGTACCGGCGTTATGACGCCGTTTGAAGAGCTGACAAAGTCCGACGTGGACACCACCATCGACGTGAACCTCAAGGGCACGATCTACGCTGTCAAGCTGTCGGTTCCGTACTTTGAAAAAACCGGCGGCGGCAACATTCTCAATATTTCCTCCATGTCCGCCATCCGCGGCATTCCCGATCCCGTCAATAACAACGGCATTTATACCGCAACAAAGTTTGCCATCAACGGCTTTACCGAGTGCATGCAGAAATACCTGCTCAAGTATGGCATCCGCGTAACGGCGCTTTGCCCCGGCTCCACGGCTACAAGCTGGTGGACGCGCTGGACACATTCGTTCGGCACCGACGCAATGCTCCCGGTCGATACGCTGGCCGACATCGCCGAACTGATCGTCACGTCGCCGGAGAAGGTTTTGTTCAAGCAGCTTCAGGTCCTGCCGACCGTTGAGATCGACAATTTCTAAGGAGGAAACAGGCATGAAAACTGTCCATGTTCAGGAATTAAGCGCTGAGAAATTTGGTTTATACGGTACGTTTGCCGACATGCTCCATGCCGCAGGCCCGCATATCGGCACGAACCCCATTGAATTTTACCGCAATATGACCACGGTTTATTCTCCGGGCGCTTCCGTTGGACTTTCTATCACGAAGGTCTACCGCCGGCCGCTTGTGATCGATACCTATGAATATCATAACACCTGCGCAGAGGCCATGCTGCCGCTCGATGGGGATGCGTATATCCACGTCGCACCTGCCGGCCCGGCCGATCGCATCCCGTATGATGCAGTCGAGGTTTTCCGCGTTCCGAAGGGAACGATGGTCACGCTTCGCCCCGGCGTATGGCACCACGGCCCGTTCTGCGTGGATACAGAATCCCTGCATACGCTCATCATTCTGCCGGAACGGCTCTATGCCTATGACTGCACGGTCCTGACCGCTCCGGAGTCCGATAAGCTCCAAATCGAAGCATGACCGCAAACGGATCCTGATTGCGCGGCTGATTTGGAGTCAGATATCCCAAATCATCCGATCTTCTCTTGGAAAGGAAACAGCATGGACTACGCAAAAGAATCCCTTCGTCTGCATGGCGAATGGAAGGGAAAAATCGAGGTCACGGCGCGCATGCCGGTCGATACAAAGGACGATCTGAGCCTTGCTTACACGCCGGGCGTCGCCCAGCCGTGCCTGGAAATTCAGAAGGACATCGAGAAAAGCTACGAGTTGACCCGGCGCTGGAATCTCTGTGCCGTCATTACCGACGGCTCGGCCGTTTTGGGTCTCGGCGATATCGGCCCGGAGGCCGGTATGCCGGTCATGGAGGGCAAATGCGTGCTCTTCAAGGCATTCGGCGATGTCGACGCGTTCCCGCTGTGCGTCAAGACGCACGATGTGGACGAATTCGTTAATACCGTTGCGCTCATCTCCGGCTCGTTCGGCGGCGTAAATCTGGAGGATATCTCCGCGCCCAGATGCTTTGAGATCGAGCGCAAGCTCAAAGAGCGCTGCGACATCCCCATCTTCCACGACGATCAGCACGGCACCGCCGTCATCACTCTCGCGGGTCTGACCAACGCGCTGAAGGTCGTTGGGAAGACGGAGGATGTGAAGATCGTCACGTCCGGTGCAGGTGCGGCAGCGATCGCAATTGTGAAGCTCCTGCTCTCCGCGGGCTTCAAAAATGTCACGATGTGCGACCGGAAGGGCGCGATTTATAAGGGCCGGGACGGTCTCAACTGGATCAAGGAAGAAATGGCCGAGGTTACGAATCTCGAGCGCAGGGCCGACAGTCTTGCCGACATGCTCGTCGGCGCGGATGTGTTCATCGGTGTCTCCGCGCCCGGAACCGTCACAACGGAAATGGTCAAGACCATGAACAAGGATGCGATCGTCTTTGCCTGCGCGAACCCGACGCCGGAAATCTTCCCGGAGGACGCGAAAGCGGGCGGCGCGCGGATCGTCTCGACTGGTCGGAGCGACTACCCGAACCAGATCAACAACGTCCTTGCATTCCCGGGAATCTTCCGCGGCGCATTAGACTGCGGCGCAAGAGATATCAACTACGATATGAAGGTTGCTGCAGCCCAGGCGATCGCTGAGCTTGTAACACCGGACAAACTCTCCGCAGAGTATATCATTCCGGGTGCGCTCGAAGAAGGCGTTGCAGAGCATGTTGCAAAACGTGTTGCTGAGGCGGCTGTAAAATCCGGAGCGATCCGCAAATAATAGATCTCTCTGAAAGATCGGCATATTTCCGGATAAGATCATTGATGGCAAATGACAATTAAAAAATAGTTATGAGAAACACTCCTTCCGCATATACATAAGTGCAGAAGGAGTGTTTTTGATTATGGCAGATTATCGCAGACTGATTTCTTATATTTACGAGTACGAAGGAAAACAAAAAGGAAAAAATGTGGGATTCGCGAAGCTGGAGGCGCGGAACGGGCAGTGCAGGATCAATGTCAATGTGAAGCGGATCTATATGGGCGGCAATGCCATTGGCGCGTATCTTTTAGGGACAGGCGGTCGTGAGACATTTCTTGGAAACGTTTTTGTGCGCGGCGGAAAGTATAACAGACATTTTTTCTTGTAGTTAAACGGAGAATCCGCGCGGAAGTGGCGCAGCGGCCGGTAGGTTGTCAGCCCCAAAAGCTGTTCGGTGTGGCTGAAATCTCCGGCTGCAGCCAGCGTGCCGGAGGTCAGAATCGCGGGTTCGCGTGTGTTCCACAGGGCGCTGCGGAGCAGCTGCGGTACGCGGTTGCTGGCTGCGCAGAATGTGGGCTGGCCATCGGCATCGTAGTCGATGTATAAGATGCGCGTCGGCACCTCCAAAAGAAAAAGGCGCAGGAGGCTTTCTGCTTCTCCCAGCCTGTTCAGCAGGTATCGCGGCACATCCGGCAATCCGCCAGCATTTTGCAACAGTGCTATACAGTCGATGAGAGCAGCGCGGCGGAACGGTGTAAGCACGAACGGTTCGCTCACTTTTCTTCGCAGCTTGGAAAACCCCTGCGTGCAGGAGAACGACAGCGTAAGGAACGCCGTCCGCAGCTGTCTGGCAAAATCCTTGTAGTGCGCCTGTTGTAATAAAAGGCACAATTCATCCATGGCGCGCGAGGATAGTGTTTCCGTGTACATCTGACGGGCGGCATCGGGCAGTTTGTGTGCCTCGTCCACCACCAGCGCCTGATAGCTGCGCAGGAGCAGCGGCCTATCTTCAAGTCGGTGCGATGCGTCTGCCAGCAAATAATTGTGATTGCAAATTTGGATGTCGGGTTTCATGGAATCTCGCAGATATTGCTGGTAGCGGCAATCCAAGCGCATAAAGCAATCTCGCGGGCAGGACTGCGGCACACAAATTCGGCAGCGGTCATACCGGGAAAGTTCCGGGATATGATCCATGTCCAAAATGTGCGCAGCAATGTTCAGGCTGTTGGTCTGCCGTTTTCTGCTTGGCTGCACCAGCGATGCTCTTTCGGCAAGGCGGGCATCGCAGACAAAGCGTTCTTTGCCCTTGCGGACAACGGCTGTGATGGGTGCGGTAATGATACCTTCGTCCAGCAAGACAGCGGACAGGTCGGGCAGATACTCAGTAAGGATAGCGTCCTGCAAGGCAACGCTGGAAGTGGAGATAACGATAGGCAGTTTCATCCGTTCGGGACGGTTCATCTGCCAAAGAATACAGCCCACGAGG
>ENA-ORPF01001604-ORPF01001604.1-human-gut-metagenome-genome-assembly--contig:-NODE-1604-length-17507-cov-12.122336_pt1 | contig 17507 bp, 23 predicted proteins | sample MGYA00242140_ERZ509070 | MGnify/ENA primary metagenome ERZ509070 (study PRJEB26280, sample SAMEA2338713) | human gut metagenome | biome: human gut; feature: human-associated habitat; material: faeces... | reverse complement strand
TCCAAAAAAAATATTATAAATTATGGATAAATTTAAAGCTATTTTAGGCTATATAATTTAAAATCTATATAATTATACATATATAAAAATTAAATTAATTTATAAGCCTAAAATAGCTATTTTTAAATTATTTGCCAAATATCGTAGTCCTCTTCTGATTCGATGTATTCAAATTTAACATTACCACGATAAGTAGTTTCAGTACTAACAAATTCAGCAAGTTCTTTATGTAGTTTAACTTTAAGTCTTCCATAATCATCAACTCGACATTTTCTACATTGAACATCAAAATGTTCAGCACCTAATAAAAGAAAATATTCATAACAAAGATTATTATTGTTATATCTTTTAACTTCAATATAATAATTATATATCTTTTTAATATCAGGAACAATAAAATATCCTTTAGTATCTATACGAGGATATTTTTTATTAACAACAGGATCTATTAATTCGTATTTATAAATCATTTTATAATATAAGTTTGACGAATATGAAAAGGTACTTGAGTAACACCACTTCTTTCTCCATATTCAACATACATTTGTTTGCCAATATATTTATTTTTATTTTTAAGAATAGAAGCTTGATATTCTTGAGTACCGCCAACATGACATTCAAAAGTATTACTATTTATATCATTTTGACAAAGGAATAAAGGAATTTCTTTTCGTTTAACTCCTTCAGAATAAATATCAATAATAGTAAATTTACCATCAGTAGATTTTTTATATTTAATCATACTAAGATTGCGTTTACCATATTGATATTCAGCATCAGGATTGCGTAAGATAAGTCCTTCAAATCCTAAATCAATAGAAATATTTCTACTCATAAAAGCTTCTTCATCATTAGTAATACACCAAGTAGGAAGAATAATAAACTTTTCTTTATTATTTAAATGAGCATCTTTAGTTTTATAAGTTACTACATTTTTAATTTGATATTTATATAATTCTTCTATGCGTATATGTTGAACAGTATCATCTATAGCAATATCATAACACCAATATTGAAGAAGTTTATTTTCTGTACAATAAGGGTCTTTAACAAAATGATTAATTTCATTAACAGTATGACCTGGTAAATAAAGTTCTCCATCAAGAATATAATGTTCATCAACCATCTTATTAAGAAGTTTATGGTCAATAACAGAAAGAAGATAATATTCAAGATTATTTAAACTTTCCCAATAAGTTCCTTCTCTACTTTGAAATTTAAGTTTAATAGGTTTAAACATGTTATAAGTATTAACTTCAGCACTTATAAAACATCTAAGACCATTAATTTTCCATTGACCAATAAAATCAGAAACTTTATTAAATAATTTATTATTAGTATTATCATAAACTTTAGCAAGCATAGGTAATAAAGAACCATCAGCAGTAGTACGATATTGAGGAAGATATTTATCAAGATAATTTAATAATTCTCCCTCTACGGGGGATTGGACATTATCTTTTACATCAAATAAATGTTTATAACCGACTTTTTCTTTTGCTTTTATACGAGAAGTTATTTCTGTTCTCGGTTCTCTATTAATATTTATAATTTCATGAGTAATTGTTTTACCAACTATACCATGAAATACTTCAATAGAGTTAAATCCAAAAGGTCTTGCGTACCAAACACAAGGTTGACCAAAATTATTACGTCTATATAAACCAAAATTATAATCGAATGGTAATTTAATTATTTCTTTTTTCATCATCATTAATTGTTATTATAAATAATATTATAAATATTATGATATTTACACAAAACCAAAATAATGTACTACCAACAGCAAATCCACTACATTCCATAATATTTTATTTCTTTTTAAAATTAAAAGTCATAGCACTAATAGGAACTCCAATTTCTTTAATTTTAATAGATTTTTTACGTTCTTTCTTTTTAGGAGCATTAAGTTCATCAAGTAAATTCGGATTATCACTTTCAATAATTTCTTTTGTAAATGGATTTTCATATACAAAAACTTCTTTATTAGTAAACATATCAAAAGTAACATATTTAACAAATTTATTAATAGGACGTTTTTTCTTTTTTATTTTATTTTGATTTTTATTCTTATTTTCTATATAAGGGTAATCATATTCAAAAATAATATTTTTAATATGTCTATTAATTAATTTATCAATATAATCATTATATAAAAATTGATTTTTTAATTTAATAAGATAATAATAATAATTAGACATAGTAGTATCATAAATAAAAGAATTAATAATAATAGTACGCCCATAACTATGTTCTTTTGTACAATCTAATTCTTTTAATTTAGTATTTAGAATTTTAATTACATCATCATCTGTTTTACAATTAATAATACTTTTCCAACTAAAATAATCTAATTTTAAATCTTTAATATCAAGATTATCTATTTGATTAGTGATTGGATTATTAAATATCAATTTCATTATCAAAATATTCTATATTTGCATTTTTATCATAATCATAAATAAATAATATTACGTGATTTTTATTATTAATATATTTATTTCTTTTACAATTATAACAATAAATAGCAATTTGTTTATCATCAGTAACTAATATAGTACATTTATTGCCATTTATGATACTGATAACTTCATATCTGTATATATTAATATCTTCAATTTCCATAAAGTTTAGTTTTAAGAATTTTATAAACAATAATACGTTTAGGTTTACCAAGTAATAAATGACAATATTTAAACCATTTTAAACAATCCCAAGTTTGAAATTGTTTAGCACGTCTGTCAATAGTAGTAAAAGTGCCATCTTCATAATTTACATTAGAATGAATCCAAGCACCATCAGAATTAATTAAATTAAATTGTTTAATATTATGAATATCTTCAGTATTATTAAAATCTAATTCTCCATATAAAAATATATCTTTAGAGTAAACTGTTTTTTTATCGTCACGTTCATATCTAATGCTACCATAATAATTTTTAGATTTATCTATACGAAGTTCTTGTTGCTCTGTTATAGCTTCCATAACAACAATACTTTTACTTCTAAATTCATTAATACGGCAAATCGTTATTCCGTTTTGACGTATTCCAAGTAAATTTATTGTTTGTTCCATTAGATTGTTTAATATAATTAATAGTGTTTATAATTAAATCAACAACTTCATCAAAAATATTATTATAAATAAGTTCTGCAAAATCTTTTGCATTATATTTATTAGGTATAATAAATGGTTGTATGTTATAATTATTTCTAAGCCAAATAGCTTCAGATTTACCAGTTCTATCATTATCCATGAGAGAAATTATTTTACCATTAGTATCAAGTTTACTTTGAAGCCAATCATATTCATTTTGACGAAGTTTATAAGTTTCATGAGGAATATTAATAATTCCTATTTTATTTTTATCTACTCCCCCGTAGAGGGAACATATTTTAGCAATTGACGCACCTATACTAACTCTATCTTTAGTAGATTTAGTAATCACTATAATATCATAGTTATTTCTATTAAGATTATATATACCTTCAAGATGATTACAATTAGTTATAAATCGAGTAATATTTTTATTTCTTTTAGGAAAATATAATTTTATATTATAAATACCAGATCTATCTTTTCCAAGTAAATATCCATAGCAAGGATCTTTAATATTATAATAATATTTAGGTTCAGGATTTATATTTCTATTAATATAATATTGATCAATAGGATAAATAAAATTTAAATTAAGAAACTGAAGAGGAACTCCAAATTTATTCCAATAATTTTTGTCATCTTCATTCCATTCTCTAATGACTAATTCAATATTAGGTTTTTGATGTTTTATATTAACAATAGCTTTATTGATTTCATTAATAAGACTAATATCTTTTTCTTCTCCATAAAAAATATCTTTAAAAGTAAAAGTTATATGTCTAAGAATTTTAATAAAATCATTTTTATCACTAACATTATATTGTTTATTATATATGTTACTTATTATTAAAGCCACAATATCAAAACAATCTCCCCAAAAATAATCATTACCAAAATCTTTAAATTTTAATTTGTTTTTGTTATTATAACGAAAACCAGCAGTAGGATGAACATCAGCTCTAAGAGGATTACAAATAAGTTCTCCAGTTTTAATACAATTTTCAATTATTACAATAGGTATAGAAAGATATGTAGCCATAATGGTTACTTGACTAACTTTACCTAATATAAATTGTTTAGTAAGTTTAGAAGAATTAATATTTCTACCCATATAAGATAAAAATGGACTAACACTATAAAAGCATTAGTCCATAAAACACAATTAAAAAATTAGTTAGAAAGGCATATCTTCTCCTGCAATTGCAGAAATATCATTAAAATTATTAGGAGCCATTGTATCAGAAGCAAATCCACCTAAAGTAACTCCACCCATTGTAGGATTAGCACCCATTCCCATTGCTGGAGTAGGCATATTAGGTTGTTTAGGTTTTTCTACATTCATAGGAATAATAGATTCTTTAACGCTATCAACTCTAATAGATGGAGCAGTATTTTGTTTAAATATTTCAATACAGCCTTCTCCTACAAAAGATGGAAATGCTAAATCTCCATTATTAATAGGTGTCCAACCTTTTCTTGTTTTAACATAACGAAGCATTTTAAGCCAAGTAGGAATATCTTTACCGTCTTTAGTTTTATAATAAGGTTGATTGTCACGACCTGTATTAATAAGAGAAACAAAATTTTCAAATAAAACTTTCCAACCGTTAATAACAACTTCAGGTTCAATAGAAACATATTCACCTTGTTCGTCAAAATCTTCAAATGGTAATGATAAAGCATTTACTTCTGCATCATTTAATTCTCTTCCTTTAAGAACATATACATTAAGAATGTGTTTAAGCCAATCAAATACTGAATTAACTTTCCATTCATCTTTACCACCAGGAATAGTATTAGAATTACTTTCAACAGCGGTAAATACTAATGGTTGATAATGACGTTTATTAACATCTTCTTCATTTGAAGCAAATGTAATAGTTAGTTTAGGAATTTCAAGCCCATTAAATGAAGGCATTCCTGTTTTATCTTCACCTATTTGAATCATTGAAACTACAGCTGAATCTAAATGTCCAATAAACAATCCATTTCTATTAGCTTGTTCATGACTAAATTTAAGACGAGTAGTACCTCTTGCATTACCAAGACCTCTACGATTAACTTTAGTTGTTGCACTTGATTTTACTTCTGTTTCAGCGTTTGTTGTAGTTTCTGCTACATTTTCTTTAAATTGTGTCATAAATTTAATAAATTAAAAAATTAACGTTAATTATATAATAAAAGTCGAGAATATAATTAATACTCTCGACTTATTTAATTAGATGAATAAATTATTCTTCTTCACCAGCTTTAGCAATACGAGCAGGCTCTTTATCTGTATAAGAACCAAGAACAAGAGCTTTAACAGTAACATCTTTGTAACCATCATTCAATGTAATATCTTGCAATTCTTCAACATCAATATCAAATACTCTGTTGAATTTAGTTGCATCATCACCCATGTCTGCTTTTAGTTGTTTCCAAACATTAGAATCAGTGAAATTCAAAGAAGTACCAGCACCTGTCAAACCTGCAGGATTAGCAACTTTAGAACCTTTATGTTTTGGCAATTCACGAGGAGCAACAAATGCTGAAAGAATATCAATTTGTTCTTCTTTAGTAACACCATCACGAGAAAGTGCTTCTTTAATTTCATCATCAGCTTGTTCCATTGCTTGTTCAAGCATAACTTCAAAATTTTGAGAAACAAATTTAATCTTATCGTTTTTAGTTAAACGTTCAGTAGTTGTCTTTTGATTACCTTTAGTATCAAATTCAACAATACCTTTAGCGATAGCCCACATATCAAATTCTTTATGAAGAGCGATAGCTGCTTCAGGAGAACCAAGTTCCAAACCATTAGCTTCACAAAAAGCTACAACTTCAGGAGCATTGTTAGTAATAGCAGAGTCAATATTGTCTACATTAGACAAGAACATAACATAATCACCATGACCAACACCAAGTACTCTACTAACTACAGGAGTAATACGGAAACTACCCTCAGTAGAAACTGCGATAACTTGTGGTTCAACACTTACATTACGTTGTCCAGCATTAACTGCACTAAAACCAAAACCCATTGCTTTAACATTTGAAGTCTTCATAACTAAATTATTTTAAAAAATTAATAAATGATTTATTTTTTGAGAATAAATATCTTTTTATAATTCAATTGTTTCTACATCCTCAATAGAAACAACATCTTTATTAGAGAGTTCTGCACCATTAACAATTTTAAGCTCGGTGGTTTCCATAACTCCCATAAGAATATCAGATGCAATATCTCGAGCCGCTAATGTAAACGCCCTATGACTAATTAATATTCGAGGATACTTTTTATAAGTATCTTTTTCAAACATATCAGCTTGAAGTGCATCTGAATAACTAAATCTACCTTTAGCAGTAACTTCTTTATTATTAACGATACGAGTAATCTCATATTCAGTTACATAATCTACAGGTTTATTAGGAATACGATAAATTGGTATTCTACCAGTTTTAGCAATATCCGCTATTTGTTGTTTATTAATAGCTATTCCAAATTGTTTATTATTTAATTGATAATCTTTATATACATTACCATTTAAATCTTGATACCATCTTACAGGATAAACATACACATTATCAGTATTATCTCCAGCTTCTTTAACTTTTAATTCGGCTTCTTTTTGAGAATTACATCTGATAACATATTCAGGAAAATTATTGTCAATATAAACATTAATACCATCCGTATATTCATACAGAGGTTGATAATCTTTAAGACATCTCCAAGTACAACCTGCCTTTGATAGTAATGCTTTGACAATATGAATATCAATACCTGTTTTACCATTAATAACATGAATATGTTCTATACAAGTAGAAAAAGGAAGATTTAAATCTTGAGCTCTCATAAGAACTGCAAGACCATCATTAACACTTTTAATACCACCTTTATCACTTCTCATTACTTTAGTAAGAAAAGCTTCAGCAGCAACAAGTTGCTTTTCATCAAAAAGATTAATAGCATTAAGTCCTTTATTATAATCTACTTGATTATCATGTTTAATAATAGAAGTATTGATATGTTCAGGTTTATGTTGAGCAGGAGATTTAGCATCAACATTACCTTGTTCTTCTTCTTGTTTCACCATATCAAAGTGCCATTTGATTTATCAATCATATTACAATAATAATCATTATTTCTCATATATTAAAATAAATCTAATTAAAAATATTAGGAAAATATAGTTTCATTAAATAGGCTCTTTTCTCTTTAGCTTGTTGTTCAGAAATACAATCAAAATATGAATATTTACCGTTTACTTTAGTGTAAGCCCTCCAACGAGCATGATTTTTATCATAATAATAGCCTTTACTTTTACTATTAATACGATTAACACGATGAGAAACAATCCTAAGATTACTTTTTCTATTATCTAATTTATTTTTATTAATATGATCACAAACTTTTTTAGTAATAACATTATAATCTTTATTAAGAATATAAAGATGTAATAACTTTCTAATAGTATGTTTATTTCTATTTTTATCAAAAGTAGTAATATAAATAGTACAATACCCAGTATTGTCTATTATAACACAATGATTAATAACTTTATCTAAGTCTTCTAAATCAAGTAATAAATGATATGATTTACTATGTTGAATAACTTCAATATCAACATAATCTCTATTAATAACAACATTATCATGTTTAACTATCATAATATTATATTACCACTATTTTCATCATATTCTATAAAATTTTCTGTATCATTAATAATTTTAATATTCGTAAATTCTTTCTCTTTAATAAATTTATTTTGTTCTATTGTATCATTACAATATATTCTATATGTTACAATATTAAAATTATTAAATTCAATGTTAGTAAATCTTTTCTTTACATCTATAATATTATCACATAGTGGCGAAGTGAAAATTACCAAATCACAAGCTATTTTTAGCTTTACATTTGATGAAGATTTTATAGATAATATATTAATCAACTGTAAGTTAAAACGCTTTTCGTTTAAAGTTGATTGTGCTTGACTACCTATGATTTTAATTTTACCTTTATTAGTACCACTTTTAACAAAAATAGTATTACCATATTCATCAGTAGCCATATTATCTTCAATACAATCATGATAATCTCCACATCTTTTAATATCTAAATTTTCATTAAGATATTTAGTAACTTTAGCGGCATATTCACCTCTTTTAGAAATAATAAGAATTTTCTTATCTTTATTTTCTAAACAAATATTTTTAATAATTTCTAATTTAGCATTATTATCACAAACTAAATCTCTTCTTTGTTTAGTAATAGTATAAAAATTACAAGCACGTTCAAATAAAGAATTAGGATTATAAATTTCATCTATTTTCTTCATAAATTCTATATTATTATCTAAACTTTCAGACCAACCGTTATTATAAGCAATAGAATTACGAAATTCAACAGCACTTATATTACGATCGGAATCTCCATTTTTACATTTTTCAATAGCAGATAAATCTCCAAATATAGAAATAGAAGTATTAATATAATCAGTATATTTATTATATAGTAATCTGTCACTATCAGAAATATCAACTCCATACCTGTGTTCCTCTACGGGGGAGTAAATTAAATCAGATTTAATATAATTATCAATATTAATAGTATTAATAGAAGGTAAAATATTTCTAACAGAAGTAATAAAATCATTATTCATTATATTTTCAGTAAGAATAGTAAACATAAAAGTAGAATTATAATATAAATGCTTTATTATATCTAATTCATTATTTACACCAATAGTTATAATTAATTTATAGCAATATGAATAATTTAATTTAATATAAGAACTACTTAATATTTTAATATTATATCCATTTTCTTCATTTATATTTTTATTATCAAGAAAATTTTTAATAATTCTTCTTGTTTCATATTTATCTACAACTATAAATATTTTTTCATTTAAATGTTTTTTAGAAAATGGAATTATAATATTATAAACAAGTTCGGGTATTATAGATTTTTCAAAACAATAAATACTTGCTTTTCCTTTATTATTTTGAAAACCATCAATAACTTGTTTAAAAAATTTATTTTTAATATTCTGCATCATCAAATAAAGATTGATATTGACCAGACATTTGTTTAATTAAAGCTTTACCTGATTTAGCACCTGTTCTTGAATCTCCTTTTTGATTAGGACTAATATTCAATTTAATAGGATCTATAATTTTTAAAGCTTCTTTATAATAATAATTATAATTTATATTTCTATATTCAATACGTTTATCATCAAGAGTATTAAGAATAGTAACTTGTTGCCCAGCACATAAATTATTTCTTGATAAAGTATTATTATTTACTTTTTCAATAACACTACCTTTATTAGAAACATAAAATCTTACATTACGTTGTAAAATTTCAGAATTAGTTCCTTTAGTAATTTCTACATGAAATTGTTTTCCTACATTTTGAGTTTTACAAAAATCAAGTATATTTTTACATTCATATAGAGTTTCTAAAACAGGTTTATTATAAAGAAAATAATTAACTACAGCTTGTGCAACAATAGGCATATCATAACCTTTTTGTAAATCTACAGCATACATTTTAGGATTTAAAGCACCTTTATAACTAATTTTTTCATTAATTTCTTTAATGACATATGTATTAATATCTCTATTAATATAACATTCATATTCTTCAGAATCAATACTTAATTTAGTATCTTCTTGCCATTTGTTAATAATATAATCATAATTTTCTTTATCTTTTTTATAAACTTTTACAACAATACCATCAGTATTAGCAGACATAACTTCTATTCCATTAAGTTCAAGTTCTTCACAAAGTTTTAAAAGTAAAAGTTGTCCATTAATAGTAACTTTAAGAACAGCAAGTCTATCATAAATATCACCACGTTCAAAACCTAATTTACCATAAATAGAATTAATTACAATTTTTAGAACTTGAGCAAGAATATCTTTAGGAATACCATCAATAAATTCTTCTTTACTATGTTTAGCAGTTACACGTGTTTCTTTAAGCCAAGTAATAAGTTTAACAAATATGCTTTCATTTATATGAGCAGGAGCAATTTTATAAACACTCATAAGACTCGGATAAAAAGACGAACTAAATCTTATAACTTTCGTTATAAGCCTGACTATATCTTAATTCTTATTTTTCTTTCTTGCTTTAGTATAACCATCAGTAACAATTTATGTAAATAATTTATAATAAGAATTTTCCCCATTTCCCAATATTATTATTGGTACTCCTTTCGGATAGTCGATGAACCTTACTATTATTATGTTTCACAACATAATGAGTAGTCTTGGATGCTGATTGTCATATAATAATAGTTTTTCAAGCATTCACACTTAGATTTTCACCTTATGTTGTAGCACTATTATCTTCACGAGTTTCCAGCAGTTAAAGGAATTGTTTAAAGCCTACGCTTCGTCACCTACGTCGGCGTGACAATAAATATAACTATCATCAGTAATGTTATCCCAAATGTTTTTTGTTTCCTCCCCCGTAGAGGGAGAAGAATTAATATACTTTAATCTACTTCTTAATTCTCTTGGAATATCTTGACTATGTAGTCCACCAGTAGCAATAGTATAAACAAGTTTATTAATTTTTACTTCAAACCAACCGCTATCATTATTAGTTTTAAGAAATTTAAAATCAGGATATTTAGTAGCAATCTCTTTAAGCGCTTTCTTTCCAATACTATATACAATAACTTTCTTCATTTCTTCAAGTAGTTCTTGAAGTTGAGGAGTTTTAAAATTAATAAAAGGAAAAATAACACGTTTAAAAGCCATAGCAGTACGTTCAGTTTTACGACCTCTCCATTGACTTTCTATAAGTCCACTAAATTCACTATAAAACTTAATAAAAAGATTATCAGCAATATTACTTCTTGAACTACTAAGAACATCGACTTCATAAGCTTTAGAAATATTATATCTTAAACGAATTTCATTAATATATAATCTAATAATTTCACATACAATAAAAACATCATTTTTATTATAATGCATCATATCTGGAATCCATTCATCAATAATATATCTATCCCATTTATCTATTAGTTTATTAAGTCTTTTAACATCAATACCTTTATATTGATAGTCTTTCTGATATAAATCATAATCTTTTTCACTAATAGGAGGAAGTTCATATTCTAATAATTCATACCATTGTAAATTAATAGATGTTTGTTTAAGACTTTTACCAAAATAAATAGTATTTCCTTTTGCATCTGTTCCTTTACCAACTTTATTTAAAGCAAATATAGTCATTACATCTACATCTTTATAAGGTAAATTATATTTTCTTAAAGATGTTAAAAAGTAATCACTTCTTGCTATATCAGGATTATTTTGAAGTTCAATTATTCGTTTACTTGTTTCATAAAGTTTAGTAATAAGTTCTTTAGTAGAATTAGTTTGATTAACATACATTAATAAAGCTGCCACCATAAGTTTATCGTATTTAGAACTATTATATCCAAACATATCACTACGAATAGCAACATTATTATCATAATGCGGACGCATTTCATTTATGTATCCAAGCATAGGTAGCAATTGACTATCATCAGTATCAGTAATATAAAAACATTTACATTTAACTTTATCAAGTTTTTCTTTAATTTCAGAAACAGTATAAATTTGAGTAAGAGGAACAGGTTCTTTCTTACCTTTACTATTTACTATACAAGCACCAGCAAATATTCTAAGATAATCATTGGTATCTGTAATAGTTACTGAAAAGAAATTTTTAAGAACTTCAACGTCATAAGAATAACTATGTATCATTTATAGCTTCATTTAATTGTTTCATAAAAATATTTTTTAACTTTTGATTATCGTAATACATTACTCCAGGACTTATAACAGTTTTAACATTAAAAACACCTCTAATATTATTATATAATTCAAAATCATATAAATTTTTATCAAATATAATAATTTTATTAGGTTTCAAACGATAACATTCATATATTAAATGATTCATACAAGATTTAATAGCATCTTTTTCTAAATTAAAATCTGTTTTATTAAAACATTTAATACTTCTTGTTATATAACAATCTTCAAGTATATTATTTCCTTTTAATTGTTTATATACATCTTGTAGAATATTTAATATGGTATAATAATCAATGTTTGCTTTAGTATCATATGAAGGTAAAACTAACATAATATTACTCATAATATTTCCAACTCCAAATACAACTGTGTCATTTTCATTAGCATAAAGTTTTAATGGACAATTAGTACAATCATAATGAGTTTTAATATTTAACATTGAATTATAATGTTGAATATTTAATTCATTTTTAATTTTACGTTTAATTCCCATAACATAATATTAGTTTCTTTTTAGCACGAGAACAAGCTACATATAATCTACGAAGTAAATCATCTTGATTAGTATAAGGTTTACCTGATTTATTATATACCATATCATTAACATCTACAAAAACATTATCATAAGTAGAACCTTGACTTTTATGAGAAGTGATTGCAAATCCATAATCAATATCTCTTGTAAATATAATATCACCATTTCGATTTAATATATTAGCGGCAAGAAGATATTTCTTTTTAAAATTATAATATTCTTTCCAACGACTAATTCTTGTTCCAGCATTAGCATTTTTAGCTGTTTTTATTAAATCATTAATAGTTTTATAATATTTTTGAATAGTATATTTATCTCTATGGTCAATAATAAATAAAGGAGTAGTAATTTTTCCTCCATGAATAAGTTGAAATTTTACAAGAAAACCTTTAAAATCATATGTATCATCAACAAAATTAACAATGTCATTAATAATATATTCTTCAGAATTATTAATAACAATTTCCATAAATTCATTAACTATTGTTTCATACGACATAATAAGGTCGTTTTTTGTAATAATGTTTTTATTAGCATCTTTAATAATAGTATTCCTAATATAATTATTCCAGTTACTAACACAAACATTAGTATAACCGATAATGCGATACATGTCAATATTTTTCGTATAAGCTTCATCTGTAAAAGATCTATTAATTAAATTTTTAAAATTTGTAGAATTACATATACTATATCCTTCATTTAATTCATTATAATTATCTGTTTCAACATTTTTACTTATATAAGATAAAAAATTATATGTTTTATTTTTAATATCTTCTCTAAGTAAATTTAATAATATATTAATAGGATTATTTTCAGCTTGTCTAACAATTTCGTTAAGATGATAAATTTTATTACATCTTTCAAATGCAATAGATTTATTATCTTCAACAGGACTTAATTGTGAACTATCTCCTATAAATATAATTTTAATTTGTAATTTTTTACAAATATTACAAATATAAGTAACAAGTTTAGCAGGTAACATTGAAGCCTCATCTATAAATAACACTTTAATATTATTTAATTTTGGCTTAGCCATAGGATTAAATTGAGGATTAATAGGATTAAAATCTTCAAGTTTTAAATCTAATCTAAGACCAAAAGTACTTTGAATAGTATCAACAATTTTTCCTCCAATAGCTTGACTAAATACACGACAAGCTTTATGAGTAGGAGAAGTACATTTAATTACACTATTACTATATTTACAATGTGTAATTATATATTTAGTAATAAATGTTTTGCCAGTTCCACCAGCTCCAATTAATCCTACGATATAATTCGCAGGATTAAAAGGAATAGCAATAAAATCAATTATATTATCTATAGCTATTTGCTGGTCATTAGTAAACTGATATTTTTTATTATCTATTTTATCTTTACCAACATTACTAAGATTCATTAAACAATTGTATTTTAATAATATTATTTATTTCATTAATATGATTTTTATAAAATTCAATAGCTTTATGACTTTCTTCATTATCTAATTCAATATAACATTTTTTAATAACAAAAACTTTATTATTAAAAGAATTTAATATTAAATTTCCAATAACAATACAACCTGGAGCAAAAGGTAAATAATGATTTAGATTTTGTTCAGTATATTTTCCATATTCTCTAATATAGATATATCTTTCTTTAAAAGGAACACCTCTTCTATAAATAGTTTCATGTCCTTTACAAGAATAACAATCTTTACAAATAGGATATTTACCGTCATTTTCAATAGAAACGCTATATTCAGCATTACTATCAATCCAAACAATACCTTTTACATTCTTTAATAAAATTTCATTCCGATTATAATCTTTATATGTTTTTCTTTTTTGGATTTTATTCTTCGGAAGAGAAAAATCAAAACTTGGCATAATATCATATTATTTAGTTTTAACACGACGCATTGTAGATTTAACCATTGCAGCCATATTTAATTTAGATTCACGTTTAGAAACTTTACTATTAGTTTTAATTTCATCATCATCAAAATCTTTCTTAATAAATGGCTTCTTTGGAAGTTTCATAGTAAAACAAACAATATATCCATGAACTTTACAAAGATAATCTATTTTACCCCAAGAACCATTACCAACATCTGTTGAATTTTTCATAACTTCTACAACATGATTAATAGTATCTACATAAATACTATTCTTTTTAGAAAGACTTCTTACAACACTTGCTTCATCATAATTTCTTTTTTTCATAACTTTACGCAAAATTTAAATTGTTAATATTAGTTTTGTTAGCCGTAATAGTAATATCAGCAATAATGGCTACGGCTACGCCTCCGCCGTTTATATCTACTCCCCCGTAGAGGAATACATTTATTATATCCAATATCCTTATATTAGATTTAGTAATTTAGCATAAGTATTAAAATACTTTTCTTCATAAGGAATATCTTCTTTATATCTTGTTGCATTAACATACCATTTTTCATAACATTTTTTACAAAATAGTCTATTCATACAAGCAACATAATATAATTCTTTTTCTTCAACAATTAAATCATTACAATTATCACAAATTAAAAGTTCTTCACCATCAAATATTATACCAAATTTGCAAAGTTTAATTGCTTCATCAGAATTAAGTTTAATAATTTTAAATTGTTTGTTATTAGTTATAATAGTAGCCATAATATCAAAATTTAAAACATTATATTATAAAAAATCAAATAAATGAATACCTTTACCAATTTTATTAGCTAATTTCATATTATCTTTATTTTTTCTTTTAGCGTATAAATAAGGACAAACTTTTTCATACCAACGAGCATCATTAGCCATAGAACTAACCCATTGATAAATATCAGCATCTGTAATATTATTATCAAATTGATAAACTTTTTTCCAAGTCTTTTTAACATTACCACCAATAAATATAATATTATTAAATCTTACTTCTATATATTCACATAGTTTATTAAAATTACCAATATCTGCATTATCATTATAATGTTCAAGAATAATTCTTATAATAATTTTATTATCAGAACTGTAAATATTTATTTGATCTAATAATTTTGTTAAATTTGTTTCATTTTTATATCTTACTAAACCATGTCTATATTCAATATTTCTATATTTATCATAAGAAATTCTAATGTCAAAAACTCTATATTGCTCATGTAATAATTGAAATATACTTTTATTTTGACATTTAGCAACTACATTACCAATATAACCAAAAATAGTTTTAGGTTTAAAATAAGTCATTGAATTATGACCACCTATAACAAATAATTTATCTTTATCAATTTCCATAGTGAATAATTAATTTTTTTAATAATTATTTTCTTTTTAAACTAAAATTAGCTTAGTAATAGATATTTAGTATTAGTTATTAAGTTATATATTTAAATCCATAATAAAGCTATAAATAGCTAATAAATTTGATTTAAACATATATTATTGATTTTGTTTTATATTCTATTATATAAAAACTCTACAAGCAAAAGTATTAATAACTTCTACTTGTAGAGTATCAATAGAATTATTTTAACGAAAACAACAAATCCAATCAAACAACTTATTTATAAAATCAAATATCTAAACATAAAATAATTCTATTTATTTTTCATAATAATATTAATAAGTTCTTCTTTAGAAAGTTTTTGTAAATTAGTTTCAAACGAATCATTAATAGAAATAGTATTATCAATTTTTTTATTAATTTGACTAACTATATCATTTACAGCCTCATTAATTATATCATGAGATATAGCTAATTGGTTTTTAAAATTTTTAAGTTCTTGAATATTAACATTACTTATATCTTTAATTAAATTAAATTTATGAATACAAGGAACTAAAAATCGTAGTTTATCATAAGAATTAATAGATCTTTCATTTATGTAACGTAAAGCATAACAAATTTCAACTATTATTTCTCTTGCTTTATTTTCATTTGTTTTAGATTTACCATTTAAATCATCTAAACATTCTTTTAATATTTTATTTATAATATCAAAATTATATTTATTATTCATAATTACATTGAAATTAATTATTATATCCAAATAATTCAGCTGAATCTTCATCTGAATCATCTTCTTCTATTGGTTCCCAAGCAACTTCATCGAAATCTTTATCAAATACTTCTTCATGTATTTCCATATAAGTTTCGACATAACCATCTATATATTCACTCATAATAACAATAATATAATAAATATCATTCATAGATATAATATAAAAATCATATCTATGAATGATAATAAGTTATTCTTCATCAGAAACTTCAACTACATCATCGTTATTTTGATGTGCTTCATTCAAAGCAGTAATATTTTCTACTTCTTCCTGACTAACAGCTTTACTAATACTAACACTCATTTCTGCTTTACAAAAAGCATCAATAGTTCTTTGTGCAGAAGCACTAAAACTTGTAAATGCAGCAACAAGAGCATTAATAAAGAATGGTTCAGTATAAGCATATTCACGCATAAGTCCATTACATTTAACTGCAAATTTATTCCATTTGAAACTAACATAACGACTTTCACCTTTAATTTCTCCAGTTTGAAGAAGATAATTAAGAATACCAAGAGCAGTAAATCTACGAATTTCTGCATTATTCTTAATTATAAGAGCAACAGCAACAATATGCTCAGGATAATTATGAGCCGCAGGTGCAATACCTTTAATTTTTTGTTTTCGTGTATATAAAAGTTTTGTAGTATTAACTTCATTTTCTACAATAGCTTCATTTACTCCATTTTCTACATCTTTAGTATCTTCTAAAACTTTTACTTTTTTAGAAGAATTAGCTTCAACACGAGCATTTCTTTTAGCTGCATATTTACTAACAGGAGCAGCACCTGTTCTAACTTCTTTTGTCATGACTTTAAAATTTATTTAATTAGTATTAAGTTTATCAATAAGAATATTATAATAATAACTTCTTATTGTTTAAATGTATAACAACATTTTGAGAATATCAAATAATTAATTTATTATTTTTATCTATAGATATAATTTATAGATAAATTTATTACTGAAACTTTATAATGTTAATTAACAGTATAATTAATAAATT
>ENA-ORPF01001600-ORPF01001600.1-human-gut-metagenome-genome-assembly--contig:-NODE-1600-length-17522-cov-3.349115_pt1 | contig 17522 bp, 18 predicted proteins | sample MGYA00242140_ERZ509070 | MGnify/ENA primary metagenome ERZ509070 (study PRJEB26280, sample SAMEA2338713) | human gut metagenome | biome: human gut; feature: human-associated habitat; material: faeces... | reverse complement strand
TGCATATGTCGAGCGATATGAGTGAGGATGGAGAATATGTGACACTTACTTTTCCTGAAGAATTACTTTTTTTCTTTAAAGAGAGTCGAATGAAATATAAGTATGTATGGCCTTATACGCGTATGGATTTTTTAAGATGTTATGGAATCAAGGAAAAGAATCAGATTATTAAATGTTTGTATGATATTTATAATATTTATTTAAATGGTTCGGAATATGATGTTTCTATTTTGATCACAATGATTTGGAGACAATTGGTGAAGAGTTTATCTGAAATCGATTTTATTCCAAACAAAAAAGATGTCGAAAGACAAGAACGAGTACAAGTGATGCTTGTATATATTCATACGCATTACGCCGATGAGTTATCTTTAAAAGATATTGCGGACGCAGGGATGATGAGTATTGCGCAGTGTAATCGTTGTTTCAATAAGATGTTAAATATAACACCATATGAGTATTTAATTCAGTATCGGTTGCAGAAGGCAACAAATCTTTTAAAAGATGCCACGCTGAATGTAACGGAAATATCAGAGATTGTAGGTTTTAATAATGTGACACATTTTATTCAGGCGTTTAAAAAGGTGTATGGCATATCGCCAAAGAAGTATCGAATAATGGAGGGGCAAGATGAAAAGGGCAGTTGAAGAAATCTTAAAATTTAATGAGGAAAGAGATTGGGATCAATTTCATAACCCGGAAAATTTAGCTAAATCGATTAGTATTGAGGCAGGAGAGTTGTTGGAATGTTTTCAATGGAACAATGAATATGATAAGCAACATGTTTGTGAAGAACTTGCCGATGTGATGAATTATTGTATTTTGATGGCCAATAAATTGGGCGTGGATATGGAAGAGATTTTGTTGATGAAATTAGAACAAAATAAGAAGAAATATCCGGTAGAAAAGTGTAAAGCATCTTCTAAAAAGTACACAGAACTGATAAAATAAGGGTATGTTAGATGTCGAACGATTACAATTCTTAGATTTATATAGTTTTGAACTACGATTGGATTATTTTGAGAAGATTCTAGAATTTACAAGTTCTTCTTATTCTTTCTATTGGTTAGAGGCAGTGTTAAATTTAATGATTTATAAGGATACAATTGAATTTGATGAAATCTTGGATGAAATGATTTCTTTAGCCTATGAGGATGTGGTAGAAAAAGGATATCATTTGGGTCCGTTGATTCATCAAAAGCGTACAAACGCATTGGAAAATGCGATTTTAAGTATCCAAAAGTATTTGCCTGAAAATTGTTCGAAACAAGAAATTATTATTTGTGTGAAACAACATGATGAAGATTTAAAGGAATATAAGAAACTATTGATCATGCAGACACCATATCGTTTGCTATCGAGCTTTTTGGTGGATGTAGGTGGTAATGATCCAATTTGGAATCGTCCTAAAGATATTATAGAAACAATCAAAGATTATAATGAGAAATATAGACTTCCATATATTATTGAAAATGATAGAGGTCTTAAAAGAAGAGTTATTGTTCAACCAGAATGGAGAGATTTCTTAATGACTAATTATCGTGTCATTATGGAATGGGTTCATGATGAAAAAATCAAGTATCTAGAAAAGCGTAAGATTGAAGAGAGTGCATCTTAGGATGTGCTTTTTCTTTAGGTAAAAAATTAAATACTTTCTCAAAAGTGGCGTAAAACCAAGGGTTTAAGGCGGTTTAAGAAGAGAATTATGAAAGATTTACTACAAGTTTACTACAAATGAAGAGCCTTGCTACTAGATACCTCATACAACATGGGGTATCTCTTTTTTTGTTATATAATACATAGTTTATTCGCTGTCAATGGTAAAGGCTACGCCAGTTAAATACTCCATTGACAACAAATCCACTCTGTATTACTTTGCATTCAAGCAGAATAATGATTTATTCTGCTTCGCTAACTTTAACAAAAGTCAAATTCGCTCGCTTTTTCATCATCTTTCTGACGAGCAAATTGTGTAATCACATCGTCCATGGTACGTTGGCGAGATTTTCGATAGTCAGGGATAGTAGTTTCTCTATGTTTTTTTTCTAAGAGTTCTCTACGTTCTTTATCAAATTTCTTGAATAACTGTTCTACCCTTTCCCGAAGTGGAATATTATTTTTCTGTCCTAATCTATCTAAGAAATCTAAAAAGTCTTTATTAAGGGTATGTTCTTCTTGCAGAATCTTCTTGCAAACATCTGATACGGAATATACACGCTCTAACATATCATTTGTACTTTTACGGATTTTATCGAGCTTTTCTTTTTCTTCGAGAACTGCCTGCATTTGTGTCTTAAGATTCGCTTTCTCATTTTCAAAATCTGTCTGCTGACATTCAAAAATTCTCATGTTATTTTCTAAGTTTTCCTGTGTTGCCTGTGCTTTTTCCTGCACATCTGCCATTGCCTGTGATAAAATATCAAGTTCATGTTTTGATAACATAATTTCACGCTCCTTTTCATCTAATTCTTTATGTCTATTGGTAATTGCTTTTAATTGGTTGGGTGTTAAGCCTTGTTGATGCCATACACCGTGTTTATCATAATATCCTGCAAGCTGTTGCTCGATAGGTTTATTATCTTTTTCAATCTTGTAATCCTTATCCAATAATTCTTTGCGTATATGCTTATGCATTCCTGCAAGCTGTTTGGGATTCCTAAAAAACTTTGTTTGGGATAAGGTACACTTGACCTTACCATTCGTTTTCTTTTCCTCGTAGCAGGGAACAAATAATACATGAATGTGTACGTTTGTTTCGTCACGGTGTACTGAAAAGCCAAGTATATTCTCTTTCCCAAACATATCTTCTAATATCTGAATCAAATCCCATGCCCATGTATCCTCATGCCCCTGTATGGATTCTTCATCTAATTGAAGAATAAGAGGGCGAGCGATTACTGTATCATTTTGACCTTTGTTTGCGATACGTGCTCCATGCTCTTTTGCGTATCGAATACGCTGATTGATAGAATTAGCCATATCTTGTGTATCTTTTGTTCTGTTTCATTTTCAGCTTGAATCTTTATAGTAGGATTCATTTTGTAATGTCAGTTCTGAGTTGATGTTAGCATTACTATGTTGAACTTCACAGCCAAGCCTACGAGCCGTTTCACGGTCGATATGTCGCAAATATCCGAGGATACCGCCATTTCCCGATTTTGAAGTTTTCGTGCTTGCATATCGTCCGGATTGATGAATCTTAACGCTTGCGTCAAAACTTAAATATCCCATATTTTCACCTCCTTTTGTATTGATATAATAAACAAGTTAGCCTTATCTAACTGTCTTCATTATACCACATTGTGAAATGATTAACAAGTGACCTAGTAGGTTATAGCCTAATAGGGTATAGTTCACATTTCACAAAGTAAAAGATGGTTTCAAATATAATCGTGCCACATCTCTTCGGCTTGGCTGTAGCAAAATACAGCGACCGTTTCATTGCATTACACTCTTTTTCGCCATATTTTGCAAAGGAGCTTCGCCCCTCTTGACACCCCTTTTCAAAACCATGCGACAGATTCTGCTACGATCTATCTTGCACGAATCAGCTCCGCTGTGCACGATAGGCATAGCGATTTTTTGTCGCAAGGTTTTATTTGATGGGAAATCTATGTTACATATTTTGCCCAAATGATGTGACATGATTTTCCCATGCAAATGTTATGTACCCAGTCATGCCCAAAATATGTGACATAAAATGGGCATATCACGGTACATAAATTTCCCATTATCACTTCGCAGGCTCGTGATTAAAATTGCGGGAGCAGTTGTGAAAGGAGGTACATGGATATGTACGAAAAATTAATATCAGCTTATGTGACTAATTTAGGAAAATACACAGAGGGAGAGCTTGTCGGGAAATGGCTTGACTTTCCAACAACGCAAAAGGAAATAAATAAAGTTTTGCATGAAATCGGAATTGACGGTATACGCTATGAGGAAATCTTTATTACTGATTATGAATCTGATATTTGCGGATTGACGGAATGCTTCGGAGAATATGAAAGTTTATTTGCATTGAATTATCTTGCTGAAAAGATACAGGAATCAGAAAACACGATTGAGGAAGTGGAAGCTTTATTGGATTTCGGAGAGTATATAGGAAGTATCGAGGAACTGGTCACACTTCTTGATAACACGGATTGTTTTATGGTGTATGCAGAAGTGGAAAATGATTATGAGCTTGGTTACTATTATGTTCACGAGTTGGGATTGATACAGGAATTGAAAGGGAGTGTATTGGAAAGATACATTGATTATGAAGCGTACGGTCGTGATGTTAGGCTTGATGAGGGAGGAGTATACACGCATAATGGGTATTATGTATATATGATTGATTCCCCAAAAGTACAGAGTGGAGAGGTATGGGGAGCGATACAGGAAATGAAAGAGGATATGAAACGGATTGCTTAAAGCTATCGTTTGTCCGTTTGTCTGACTTTTTCTTTAAAACTTCTTTTTACTTCTATATTATATATGTATATTATTATATTTATTTTCAACCAAGTTATTAAAATAAAGAGAGACAATCGGACAAATATAAAAATATAGAAATAAATTTGTTAATAAAAGACGGACAATCGGACATCTCCCTCTACTACTGTATGATATTATTAAGGAAAGGAACTCTTAGATATGAATGAAAAATACATAGAAACAGCAATCACACTTTCACGCCTGTATGGAATCGCAGAAACACTCCACCCGTGGGCGTATCTTGAAAACCATCGGTTTTGCGATAAAATAAGAACGTGGACAGAGGAATATTTACAATCCGAACAAGAGGATATTTTATCGTTCTTTGAATCAAAAGTAATTGAATAAAAAAGGACGTATCTAAGCTCGATAATCGTCCTCTACTAAATATCCTCGGGTGGAATATATTCTAAAATATCTTCTACTCTACATTGTAAGATTTCGCAAAGAGTATCAAGTGTGGTAGTAGTAATCGGCTTGTTATGTTTCATGCGGTGTATGGTATTTGCAGGCAAGCCAAACTTATAAATCAATGCATACTCTGTTACATTCTTTTTGTAAAGTGTATCATAAAAGGGTTGATATGAAATCATATAGTGAATCACGTCCTTTGCATGGTTTTATACATGATATCATTATCAATATATTGACTATGCCTAATATATTAGCTATAATTGTGATTATCGAGACAGACAATACATATAAGAAAACATCTAAAGGAGAGATTACACATGAAAAAGAAAGTACTAGCTCTTTTCATGTCATCTATGCTGATACTTTCACTTACAGCTTGTAACTCATCAGCTGATACATCAAAAGAGACTACGAAAAAGAAGGAGACTACTGTCTCTGTCGACAAGGATGCCGATAAGGTGGACGACAAGAAGGACTCTAAGGAGTCTGACAAGAAGGCTGACAAAGCCGATAAGCAGGAAGACTCTAAAGAGTCTAGCAAGCCTGCTGAAAAGCCTGCCGATAAGGATAACGGCAAGAAGGAAGAAAAGCCTGCTGAAAGCAAGCCTTCAAAACCTGCTAACAGCGGTGCTATGAACAAGCCTTCTAAGCCTTCTAATCCTGCACCTGCACCTTCTAAGCCTGCTCCAAGCAAGCCTAATAAGCCTGCACCTAGTGAGCCTGCTAAACCTAGCAAGCCTGCTCCTTGTGCACATAGCTGGAAAGACCAGTACAAGACTGTTCACCATGACGCTCAGTATCGTAACGAGCCTGTCTACAAGGATGAAATCGTTTACGAAGACCGTCCTGTGTACAAGTGGAGTGCATACTGGACTTGCAACGGTTGTGGTCAACGCTTTGAAGACGAAAAATCCGTTGGTAAACATGTACTGCTAGTATGCGGTACTGGTTACACTCCTCATGAAGAAAAGGTCCAAACTGGCACTGAACAGGTACAGGTTGGAACGAACCGTGTTCAGGTCGGCACGAACCCAGTCCTTGTGAAGGAAGCCTGGGATGAGCAAGTGAAAACTGGCTCTGTCTGCACAAAGTGCAACGCTCACAAGTAAAGCAGTGCTTCACGCTTGACTCACACACCCCCTACTCTAACGGGTAGGGGGTTCTTTTTTCACCCGCAGTGTAATCACATCTCCAACCTTTCTACAAAAAATATGAAAGGGCAGTTTGCCAAGGATTGTTATATTGATTCGGGCAAGGAATCCATTTTCAGATCTTTTAAAGAGTCGAAAACGGATTCCTTTTCATTTAATTGTTGAACGTTTGAAATTGTTAATTTTTTTCTCATTTACATTATAAAGCTTTTCTAAGTTTCTTAGTCTATCCATATGATAAAAGGATTCTAACATTCTATTTTGGAGATTATCATAATCATGTTTTAAGTTTTCTATATCTTCTTCAGAATATGCCTGTTCACGTCCTTTTAACGCTAAATATGAGCAAGCTTTTCAATGTGATATTTGGAAAGCAGGAGGAAGTGATTGTTATGAATAAGACAGTTAATTAAACGGGTGCATTTAGAGGAGATTCTTTTGAAATCCGAGACAATCTAAAATGTATTAAGGCTATGGAAAGAAAGCCTTGTCTATGCTAAAATCACACATAGGCAAGGCTCTTTTCATACTAGAAAGGAGCAATCATGAGTAGACGAAAAGATAACAAAGGACGATTACTCAAAACTGGAGAATCACAAAGAAAGGACGGACGATACGCATATAAATACCAAGATAAAAGCGGAAAATCAAAATTCCTGTATTCATGGCGATTAACTGACACTGACCCTATTCCAAAGGGAAAACAGTTAAAAAAATCATTGCGTGAATTGGAAAAAGAATTGCAACGTGACATCATGGACGGAATTGATACATGCGGAAAGAAAATGTTGTTGTGGCAATTATACGAAAAGCATAACGCTTTAAAACCGAATGTGAGAAAATCAACGGTAAATGGAAGAAAATACCTTATAGACATTCTTAAAGTAGATACACTAGGTAATATGTCTATTGAAGCAATTAAGCCTAGTGATACAAAAGAGTGGGCTATTCGCATGAAGAAGAATGGATATTCCTATCAAACGATAAACAATCATAAAAGGTCATTGAAAGCGTGCTTTTACACAGCTCTTAACGATGATTTGGTAAGGAAAAATCCTTTTAACTGGAATCTTAGTGATGTATTGGAAGATGATACGGAGCATAAGACAGCCTTAACAGATGAACAGGTCAATGCCTTGTTATCGTTTGTACAGATGGATATGGTATATCAAAAGTACTATAATGCCATTGTGGTGTTACTACATACAGGATTGCGTATCTCTGAATTATGTGGTTTGACAACTTCTGATATTGATTTTGAAAAAGGGTTTATACAAGTGAATCATCAAATTAACTATGATAAAGGTAAATATTCTATCAACGAGACAAAGACAGAAAGCGGAATCAGAGAAATTCCTATGATTAAAATTGTAAAAGAAGCATTGCAAGATGAAATCAAAAACAGGGGTAAAATACAAAACGTAAATATTGATGGTTATTCTGATTTTGTATTCTTGAATCAGAAAGGCTATCCTATGTATGCAACAGCCTATTCCTCAACATTTCCTAATATGATAAAGAAATACAATAAGTATCACAAGGGAAATGAACTTCCGCTTATCACACCACACACTCTACGCCATACGTTCTGTACAAACATGGCAAACAAAAAAATGACCCCGAATACTTTGCAGTATATCATGGGGCATAAGAATATCACGATGACCCTCGGCTATTATGCACACGGTACAGCTCAATCAGCGATGGCTGAAATGCTTTCTATCTCCGCTTAGTTTACTACAAATTTTACTACATTTGAGAGATAGAATATGAGTTGATTTAAGCCGATTTGTGAACTGACATTCAAGCTATAACTTCTCAAATACCGCATAGGATAAGGATTTATAAGGATATGAGAAGTTATAAGCTGAATCGTAAAAAATCATTTAATGTTTTTGTTAAAATAAAAAATCCTATTGCTAGACTTAATTTTGTTTGTGTTTTAAATACATGGCGTAAATAAATTTGGCGATTCCAATCGCTATAAAAATTCTGTTAATTTTTCTAACATTATAAAGATTAGTCCTTTCTAAGATTTACCAATCTCTGTATTTTAAGTACATAGCGTAAAGTAATTTCATGAATACACTAAGTACTAAAAGTCTGCCTAAAAGTTCTAATATATTACCAAACATATAACTGTATAAATCCTGGTATATTCTTAATATATCTTACACGATTTGTACATAAAATAAAAACTCCTTTATGTAAAGGAGTAATTGTTTAATGGTAGCGCGTACGGGATTTGAACCCGTGATACAGCCTTGAGAGGGCTGTGGCTTAACCGCTTGCCGAACGCGCCATGTGCTTAAGTATTATAGCACAAAATAAAAGAGAAGAATAGACTTCTCTTACAATTCTGCAATCAAATCGCATAAGTTTTTATAGGCTTTTTGAAAAGATTCTAGGTTTAATTTTTCTTCTGGTGTATGACAACCTTGGGCAATAGGACCGTATGTGATGATATCTAAATCTGGAATCAATCCTTTTAGAATACCCGTTTCCATACCGCCGTGTGATGCTTCCGTTTCCATTTCTACACCTTGTTTTTTTAAGATTTCTTTTAATTTTTCTCTTAATGAACTGTTAACTTCATAGTTCCAACCACAGAAGTTTGTATCTTCATGTTCAGAAGCATGACATAACTGTGCAATAATTTTGATTTTATTTCCTAATTCATCCTTCATAGATTCTAATGGGGAACGGATGCAGAATGCACATTTTACAACGTTGTCTTCTGTTCTTAGCTTACCTAAGTTAAGGGAAGCTAGAGTTAATCCTTCGATAGCCATAGATTTATGCTGTAAACCATTTGGTAGTAAGTAGTATAGTGTGATCAATTCGTTTGAATCTTTTGAAGTAAAAGCTTTAGTGGCTTTGTCTGATTCTTCCAATTGAATATCGAGTTTACTATCACTAAATTCAAATTCTGTTTTTAAATCTTTTACGATAGAATCTATATTTGGCTTGATGTCTGAAACGAAAGTTGCCTCTGCTTCTCTAGGAATCGCATTCTCTTTAAGTCCACCATTCACAGATACGATTTGAATATCTTTTAATGTTTGCAGAACTCTAAATAAGATTTTAATGGAGTTACCCTTCTCTTGATCAATGCAAGCACCTGAATGCCCTCCATCTAATCCTTTGACAGTAAGTTTGTAGGTTGGTTTGTCAACTTCTTCAAACGTGCATGTTTTATCGACATAGGCATAGCGACCACCACTTGTAGTGGTACAAGTACTAACTTCACCACCACCATCTAAACCAATCATTTTCTTGGCTTGGAAGTATTCTTTCTTTAAATGGATAGATCCTAATAGACCTACTTCTTCTTGTACAGTAAATACGCATTCTAAGTTTGGATGTTTTAGAGTATCATCACTAAGAATGGCCAACATGTAGCTAACGCCAAATCCATCATCGGCACCTAATGTTGTTCCTTTTGCTTTTAACCAGCCATCTTCAACATATAAATTTAAAGCATCGGTTTCAAAGTCAAAGTCGACATCCTTATTCTTTTCGCATACCATATCCATATGTGCCTGCAACATAACTGTATCGTGATCTTCGTAGCCTGGTGTAGCCTCTTTATAAATAATCACATTATTCATGTCATCACGAACATATTTAAAATCATGTTCCTTCGCAAAATTTTCTACATAGTCTGCGATTTTTTCTTCATGAAATGATCCATGAGGAATCTTTGAGATTTCTTCAAAATATTTGAAGATCGCAACATTTTCATCTAATACACTCATTGTTTGTACCTCCACTTGATTAAAAATAGTATAATCCAAAAAATGAGAGACGCAAGTCTCTCACTATTGAATATTGATATATCTTGTTTCTTCTTCACGCTTCACTGGTTTTGTAGGTAATAAGATAAATAATTCACCATTGTCAAAACTAGCTTTGATATCCTCTTGTTTATAGCCTTCACCAATATAGAAAGAACGAGAATAAGTTCCAGTAAATCTTTCTTGACGAAGTACACGCGTATCTTCTTTGTTGATATTACGAGTAGCTGTGATCTTTAAGTAGCCATCTTTTAGTTCAATTTGAATATTTTCTTTTTGAATCCCACAAACCTCCATGCAGATTTGATAATATCCATCCTTTTCATAAATATCTGTTCTTAATACAGTACTTGTATCTTGTTTTTTAGTATCATTGAAAAAGTCATCAAAATAATTAGGGTAATAGCGCATATTGAATCCTCCTTAGCACTTATATCTTTTAACTGCTAGTATCATAGTACAATTATTTGGCACAGTCAAGAGGTGAGTGCTAATAATTTTGTCGCTTGTTTCTAGAACATTTTTCTGCATCAATAGCCAAGACAAACATAAGCGCATCCAATGCATTTTCTGGGTCTTTAACATCAATGACATAGGTATCTGTTAAATTAAATATTTCTTTACGAATAATCGCTACAGTATCATAGTTTTCATCCACAATTGTATAATTCCATTCAGTAAGAGTTCCATCAATATGCCATCCATTATAGTCAATGTGGTAATGTGGAGTAAAGAAAGATAATTCTTTCGATAGACATCCAATATATTCATTATTCTTATAGATTTCAAATTTAGGAAGTAAAGTCATCACCTTTTCTAATACATTACCCACTTCGTTTCCATTTTGATCATAAATGACTAGCTTATGTCCCCAAGAAAGCCTTCCTTCAACTTGATATATGATTTGACCTGACTCATCATAAATATCATAGCTATCAAACCAGGAAAAGAATCTTTGTTTAAATAATAGTTTCATAGTATCATCACCACATAAATTATAACATTTTCTAGAATTCTTAATTTGTATCTTCACATCTTTTAAGGTTTATTTAAGTTTGAATCAGTATACTCACTTACGAAATAGGCGATTATACTTTTCATGCCCTTAAAATAATCAAGCCTATTTCTTTTTTTTTGACAAATTGAAATTTCCGTTAAAATCTTAAGAAAACTTAAGGAAATCTTAAGAAAAACATAATACAATATTTCCGAGGTGGATTATTTATGAAGAAAAAACTTGGAAATATATTGATTTTTGTGCTGATTATTGGACTTACCATTGGATATGGAATTTATAAAGATAGTCAATCTACAGTCACAGTCAATAAAATTTATACGATGGAGTTTCAAGAACAAGCATTATCGGATTTAGAAAATGAAAAAGGAAATGGGAACTATACACTTCAAAATATATTTATGAAATACAATCCTTTTTCAACCAATACACAATCGATGTATGTTTATTTTAATACATCCAAAGTGGCTAAAATTACATATACAGTGAGTTGCAGCGATTACGCGGATTTTACAGCTACGGCTTATCAGGCTAAAGAATATCAAAAGGAACATGAGTTTCAATTGATTGGTTTGATTCCAAATTGTACAAATACAATCACAATTACAGCCACCTATAAGGATGGAACAAGTCAAAGTGTAAGTACAAACTATACAATGGGATCACTTTTAGGTGATGAAGATATACAACTTAAACAAGTGTCTGGTTCTAAACAAGATTTAGGCAATGCTTTATATACACTATTAGGAAATGATGCGGATGATCAAGACTTTGTCTATGTGTATGATACAAATGGCGTTTTGCGTGGGGAAATTCCAATTATTGGATATCGTTCTCATCGTATGTTGATGCAAAATCAAATCTTATATATGAGTGTATCTACACATAGAATGGCTGCCATCAATCATTTAGGTATGATTGAACACATTTATAATTTGGGTAATTATATGGTTCATCACGATTATCAATTTGATCAGGATGGAAATTTGATTTTATTAGCTACAAATGAGGAAAAGAATAGTGTAGAAGATTGTATTATTAAATTGGATGTAGATAGCGAAGAAGTAAGTGAAGTATTAGATTTAGAAGATTTGTTTAAAAGCTACAAAGAGAGTACGGATCATAAAGAAGGTTCAAAATGGGATTGGCTGCATATCAATACACTTCAATACTTAAGTGATGATAGTGTTATTCTTTCTTCTCGAGAAACAAGTTCGATCTTTAAAATTAATGATATAAGCACAAATCCAAGTATTGGCTATATCATAGGCAATGAAGATTTCTGGAAAGATACAGACTATACAAAGTATTTATATACAAAAGTAGGGGACTTCTTGGCGAGTGGAGGACAACATACCGTAACATATATGGAAGATGATGCATTAGAATCTGGTCAATATTATCTATACATGTTTGATAATAATTTTGGATATTCTAAGACAAGAAAAGATTATGATTGGACTGTCAATGATGGAATTCAAACAAGTATTACAGAAGGCACGACATCCTATTACTATCAATATTTAGTGGATGAAAATGAAGGGACATATACATTGACCAATTCATTTGAAGTTTCGTTTAGCGCCTATGTATCGAGTGCACAAAATTTAGGTGATCATATTGTCGTAAATTCAGGAATTGCAGGACTATTATCCATTTACGATACGGATGGAAATCTTGAACAACAGTTCAGTATAAAGAAAAATGATCGTTTTATTTATCGAATTTATTTTTATGACTATAAAGGATATTGTTTTAGTTAGAGAGTAATTCTCTAACTTTTTTTAAGCAAATTTTAAGTGTTGTTTAGTATGTTTATGGTATGACATATAAAGAATTTTATGGATCTGACTATGATACGTTTAAAAATGTTTTGGATAAGGTTTTAAATACAATTCATTCGAGTGTATTAGCTTGTATACAATATACGACTTCTAGAATTAAGTCATCAGAAAGTGTTATGAAAAAGATAGGCAATGAATATTCTTTGCTTCATGATATTATTGGAGTTCGCATCATTTGTTCGTTTGTGGATGAAATCTATGAAGTAAAGGATTGGATTCATTCATGCTTTAAAGTGGTGGAAGTAAGAGACTATTTAAGCCAACCCAAACCCAGTGGGTATCGCAGTCTACATGTGATTTGTGAAGTGGATGGATGTTTAGTTGAAATCCAAGTACGAACGATCGCATTAGATTTTTGGGCAAATCTAGAACATCAAATTCATTATAAGAAACATATTGAAGATGAAGATTTGATATGTAGTGAATTAAAACGATGTGCCGATGAAATTGCTTCTTTAGACTTATCATTTCAGACAATCAAAGATAGAGTCGAGGGATAATATGCGATTATTGGTAGCGGATGATGAAGTGAATTTGGCTAAAGCACTACAAACCGTCTTAGAAGATGCGGGCTATAATTGCGATGTGTGTTTTGATGGGAATAGTGCCATTCGTTTGATTTCCCAAGAAATTTATGATGGATTGATTTTGGATATTATGATGCTTGAAAAGAATGGTTATGAAGTGCTAAATCAGATTTGCAAACAAAAAAATGATATTCTGGTATTACTTTTAAGTGCGTTAAATGAAGTGGATAATAAAGTTACAGGTTTTGATTTAGGTGCCAACGATTATCTATCCAAACCCTTTTCGACAAAGGAATTGATTGCAAGAGTCAAAGTGATGTTAAAAGAAAATGTGATAGACGATTCTTATTTACAATATCAAGATATTCTATTGAATAAGAAAGAAGAAACACTTGCGTGTAAGAATACAAAATATCAATTGACTAAGTTGGAATGTAGTATTCTTTCTTTATTGATTCGAAGTGAATCGAATCGAGTAGCTGTTTGGCTTGTGATTGAAAAAGTTTGGAACAATTGTGTAGATGTGAATCAGAATACGGTTTCACTTCATATATCCTATTTAAATCGAAAGTTATCGGCATTACAATCTTGTGTATCTATAAAAATGAGTAAAGAAAATATAGAACTGTGTGTTAATATATAAAAAAAGAAGAAAGGGCGTGCACTATGAATATATTAGTTGTGGATGATGAAAAAAACATTGCATATGCGATTGCACAAATTTTAGAAGAACAAAAATGGCAAGTAACTATGGCTTATGATGGACAAGAAGGTTTAGATTTAGCCCTTAGTGGATATTATGATGTAGCTATTTTAGATATTATGCTCCCTATTATGAATGGTTTTGAGATTGTACAGAAAATGCGTGCCAATAAGATTGAAACTCCAACTTTGTTGTTGTCGGCATTGGATGAAATTCCAGATAAAGTGAAAGGCCTAAATGTAGGGGCCGATGATTATATGACTAAACCATTTTCGGCTGCAGAACTTGTTGCTCGAATTAATGCACTGACAAGACGCAAAGGAGAAGTCATTGTACATGAATTGAAGTATGATGATTTAGCGTTACAACTTGATACTTGTGAGTTGTATTGTGCAAGTCAACATATTCATTTAGGATATAAAGAATTTGAAATCATGAAACATTTAATGTCACATCCTGAAATGATTACTTCTAAAGATGATTTAATTGTTTCGGTATGGGGTAGTGAAAGTGATGCGATGGACAATAATGTAGAGGTTTATATCTCTTTTTTAAGAAAGAAACTAAAATTTTTAAAAAGCAAAGTTTCAATTAAGGTGATTCGAAAAGTTGGATATCGACTAGAGGTTTGTGATGCTTAAAAAACTACAGACTAAATTCATTTTGATTTTAATGTCCTTTGTCAGTGTGATTTTACTATCTGTATTTGGTATAGTTTGTTGCTCAAACTATATTCATGATAAAAAGGATGTTGTGCGAAGTTTAGAAATGGCTTTACGATTAAAGGATAAAGATTTTTCGATTTCATTTGGAAACAGTCGAAATTTTAATGGGAATTCCTTCGTGATTTATACGGATTCAAATTATGAATATATGATCACAAGCCGTTCAGTATGGAATATTTATGCAGAAGATGCGCAAAGCTTAATTGAGAGTGTAAAAAATAAAGACGATATCGGAATTTTGAAAAGACAAGGGTTTGCGTATAAAAAAGAAAAAATTACCAACTATCAAGTGGATGAAAACACAATTATTCCTTCAGGTTATGCCGTAGCCTTTGTGGATGTATCTCATATGCAGTCTTCTTTTCAAAGAATGTTGATTATATCTATTCAAATTGGATCGAGTGTATTACTGGTATTCTTTATACTAAGTTGTATTTTAAGTAAATGGGCACTAAAACCAGTCGAACAGGCATGGGATAAACAGAAACAATTTGTGGCCGATGCCAGTCATGAATTAAAAACGCCATTAACGGTTATTTTAGCGGATAGTGATGTATTAACCAATCATTCGACAGAAACCATTTCTTCACAAAAACAATGGATAGAATCGATTCAAAGCGAAGCGAACCGCATGCGAAAACTTGTAGAGGATATGCTGTTTCTTGCCAAGAATGATGCGAATCGAATTGAAATTTCAATGCAGAATTGTTCGCTTAGTGATATATGTTTTCATTGTGTTTTACCGTTTGAATCCATTGCGTTTGAAAAAGGTATTGATTTAATCGATGAAGTGGAAGAGAATATAGAGGTACATGGTAATGAGTCACAGTTAAGACAATTGATATTAATTTTCTTGGACAATGCGATCAAATATACACCTTCAGGCGGAAAGATTTATTTTAAATTATGTAAGATACAAAATAAACCCGTCATTACAATTCGTAATACAGATAGCTACATTCCACCAGAAGATTTAAAACATGTATTTGAACGCTTCTATCGTGTTGATAAGTCAAGAAAGTATCAAGGGGGGGCCGGTTTAGGCTTATCCATCGCAAGTCAAATTGCGCAAAGTCATAAAATCAAATTAAGTGTGACAAGTGATGAAAAACAAGGTACAGAATTTACTTTGAATTTCTAGGAGGATAATTATGTTTCAAAAAAGAGTCGATCAAGTGATCGCAAAAATGAAGGCGGATGGGCTTAAACAAATCTTAGTTAGTGAACCATGCAGCATTTATTATTTAACAGGTGTTGATGTAGGTCCAGGAGAAAGATTGTTTGCGCTATACTTGAATGATGAAGGAAGAAAAGTATTATTTTTAAATACATTATTTACGGTTGAACAAAAGGATTGTGAAGAAATTTGGTTTAGTGATACAGACGATTCCACTTCACTTTTAGCTAGTGTTATTAATTCCAGTGAAACGCTAGGTGTTGATAAAGATTGGACAGCACGTTTCTTGATTCCTTTAATGGAAAAGTGCGAAGGATTAAAAGTTGTTCTTGGATCAAAATATGTAGATGATACTCGTGCCATTAAGGATGAAAAAGAAATTGAATGTATGATTGAAAACTCACAGATCAATGATGTTGCGATGGAACGTACAAGAGATTTTATTAAAGAAGGTATGACTGAAAAACAAGTGGAAGCTTTTATTCTTGAACAATATAAATTGCTAGGATGTCAAGACGTATCATTCTCACCTATTTGTTCTTTTGGAGCTAATGGTGCAGATCCTCACCATATGCCAGATGATTCTGTGTTAAATGCAGGTGAGAGTATTGTCATTGATATTGGGGGAAGAAAAGATCGTTATTGTTCGGATATGACACGTACTTATTTCTGTAAAGAAGCAAGTGACGAATATAAAAAGATTCATGATATTGTACGTGTTGCCAATGAAAAAGCGGAAGAAATTATTCGTCCAGGCGTTCGTCTATGCGATATCGATTTAACGGCTCGTAATTATATTTCTAGCTTTGGTTATGGCGAATACTTTACACATCGCCTAGGACATTTCATTGGTCAAACGGATCATGAATTTGGGGATGTAAGTTCAACCAATACAGAAACTGTAAAACCAGGCATGATTTTCTCGATTGAACCAGGTATCTACTTACCAGAAAAGATGGGTGTTCGTGTTGAAGACTTAGTACTTGTTACTGAAGATGGTTGTATTGTATTAAATAAACTAGATAAAAAATATGCGATGATTGGTTAATAATCATCGCATTTTACTATTTACCTAAACAGAATTTAGAAAATAATGTATCCAACAAGTCTTCTCTATGAACTTCACCTAAGATTTCTTTCAAATGATCATGAGCAGCCTGAATGTCAATCTCAATTAAATCAGGTTCTACCATCATATCCATGGCTTCTTTGGCACGTAACATATCTTCTTTGGCTTGATTCAATAAACCAATTTGACGCTCATTTGAAAGTAGTGGATCTTCCTTTAATAAATCTTCATGATACAAGTTTTCCAAGGCATCAATTAAAGGTTGAATCTCTTTATTGGCAGCTGAAATCCAAATGCCATCTTTATTAGCTTCAGTTTTATCTAACTTATTATAGATAATTAAACGCATCTTATCTTTTGTCAGTTCTAATAATTGTTTATCTTCTTCATCCCACTCTTTTGAACCATCGAAGACTAAAAGAACCAATTTGGCATCTTTTAATCTTTCCTGACTTTTTTCAATGCCAATCTGTTCAATCTTATCGCTGGATTCATGAATACCAGCTGTATCAATTAAATTCAATTGTACACTGCCAATATGAATTTGCCCCTCAACCAAGTCTCTTGTGGTCCCCGCAATATCTGTAACGATGGCTTTATCTTCTTCAAGAAGTGCGTTTA
>ENA-ORPF01001595-ORPF01001595.1-human-gut-metagenome-genome-assembly--contig:-NODE-1595-length-17568-cov-2.941815_pt1 | contig 17568 bp, 18 predicted proteins | sample MGYA00242140_ERZ509070 | MGnify/ENA primary metagenome ERZ509070 (study PRJEB26280, sample SAMEA2338713) | human gut metagenome | biome: human gut; feature: human-associated habitat; material: faeces... | reverse complement strand
CTGATGAGATAGCAGAGCAGTTTGGAATCAAAAGTCCTGATTATGACGATATAGAAAAGAACAGTCCGCTTGTCCTTGATGGCGGGCTTGATTTTAACAGCTGCTGGAATCATCAGGCAGTAAATCGTTCGATATGCATACTCAATCCTGACTGGTCAATAAAGCCGGGAGATAACTTCACATTTTTTTATAGCAGATATGCAAGTAAGCTGACAGATAATCTGAGTCCGCTTGAAAGCCAGAAAGGCATATGCATCATAGGGTATAATGGGAACACATGGACAATCGGTGTGCCATTTAATGATTCAACATTGCTCGGACCTCTGGCAGATAATTTTAACGTGAAAGAACTGATGCTAAGGACAGGCACTGCAATTGATGCGACACTTCTTGCGTATCTTGATAATTTTAACGTGCATACCAGGGCATTCAGTTTTGAAAAGGAGATGAGCGGAAATATGTTTACACTCTGAATGGCATAAATCTGCTTTTCAGTGCTTAATACGCTGGGCTGACACATAATCATGGCTGATGAGAGAATTGAATTCAGCTCCGAAGAAAAGAATCATCATGCATGAGTAAAGCCATACCAGCGCAAGGATAAGTGTTCCAAGACCGCCAAACATAGCAGTATAGGTGTTGTTATTAACATATACAGCATATATGAGCGAGAAGCCATACCAGCCGACAGATGATATAACAGCACCCGGAAGCTGTGCAAACAGCGGCAGACGCCTGCTTGGAATAAATTTAAACATAAAAAGGAATGCAAGTGTAAGCAGTACCGGAAAGAACAGCCACTTAATGTCTATTACTGCTTCTATGATAATCGCAAGATAAGGAAAATATCTTGATGTAAATCCAAGCAGCTTATTACCGAATACGACAAATATAAGCAGTGCGGCAATTATTATTATAAATAAGAGTGTCTGGACAGACGAAATAGACCTTCTTACGATAAAATTACGGTCTTCAGCTATGCCATGTATTGCATTAAAGCCTTTCATAAGGGACATAAATCCGCGTCCGGCAGCCCAGAGTGTCACTATTGCCGAAAAACCAGTGAAAGATATCGAAGAAGAATTGTACAGACCTCCGACAAAGGATACTGCAGCTTCCTTAAAATATGCCGGAATGATATCATTAAGAACCTGCATGAGGACATCATATTCCAGCGGCAGATAATGAATCAGCGACAAAAGCAGCGTGATAAACGGAAAAAAACTGAGCAGTATAAAGTAACTTGACTGCGCAGCGTATCCCGGGAGATCATCATTTTTAATTTTATTGATTATCTGAAATGGTTTTAATTTTACTTTCATAACTATAGTATTATATGTCATGATTCCTGTGTTGGCAATCAGAAAAATTTTTCACTGCGCGTATAACAGATATTTTACTGCACATATAACTATTGAGACTGCATAAAGGTGAATCCGGAATAAATCCACATCTGTATGCAGTCTCTTTTTTGTTGGACATTTATATGTAATTGATATATAATAGGAAAGCATGGCTTTAGCCTTGTGCTATAGCAGCGTGATGAATGGAGTTATGTATGGGAATACCGGTTAAGCTTCAGGTGTTTGAAGGTCCGCTGGATCTGCTTCTGCACCTGATAGATAAGAATAAAGTTAATATATATGATATTCCGATTGCCATGATTGCTGAACAGTACATGGAATATGTTAATCAGATGGACAAGGAAGACCTTAATGTTGTGAGCGAATTCCTTGTGATGGCTGCAACGCTTCTTGACATAAAGTCGAGAATGCTTCTGCCAAAGGAGGTTAACGGGGATGGAGAGGAAGAGGACCCAAGACAGGAGCTTGTTGAACAGCTTTTACAGTATAAGATGTTCAAATATGCCTCGCTTGAGCTTAAGGACAGGCAGGTTGACGCACAGAGGTCTATGTACAGGCCGTCCACGCTTCCACCTGAGGTTGCAGGCTACAGACCTCCGGTTAATCTTGAGGAGCTTGTCGGTGATATGACACTTGCCAGGCTTAACAGCATTTTTCAGGATGTCATGAAGCGTCAGGAGGAAAAGATTGATCCTATCCGAAGTAAGTTCGGCAGGATTAAGAAGGAAGAGGTGTCTGTAGAGGACAGGCTTGTTGAGGTTAAGTCATTTCTTATGAAGCATGAGAAGTTCAGTTTCAGACAGCTTCTTACGGACAGACCCGGAAAGATATCAACGATTGTTACGTTTCTCGTTGTGCTTGAGCTTATCAAGACAGGGTTTCTGTCTGTTGAACAGGACGGAATAATGTCAGATATTCAGCTTACTGTTAAGAATGACCCTGCCATGATTGGCAGCATGGAGGATGAAGATGGATTTGGAGAGAATTGAAGCTGCGATTGAGGCGGTTCTGTTTACAATGGGAGAATCTGTTGAGGTTGATAAGATTGCGGCTGCAATTGAACAGGATGCGGAGACTACAAAGCGGATTATTCATAATATGATGGATAAATATGACGCTGCTGACCGCGGTATTAAGATAATAGAGCTTGAGAACAGCTTTCAGATGTGTACCAAGGCTGAATATTACGATGCTCTGATTAAAGTTGCTTCCCAGCCAAGAAAATATGTTTTAACTGATGCACTTTTGGAGACACTGTCAATAATAGCATACAAGCAGCCCGTAACAAAGCTTGAGATTGAGAAGATACGTGGAGTTAACAGCGATCATGCTGTAAGCAGACTCGTTGAATACGGGCTGGCATGTGAGGTAGGCCGCCTTGATGCTCCGGGACGTCCGATGCTGCTTGGAACAACAGAGGATTTCTTAAGGACATTCGGTGTCCAGTCACTTGATGAGCTGCCTGAGATAAGTGCCGAGCTTATGGAGAACTTTAAAGAAGAAGCTGAGATTGAGGCAGGTATGGAAGAGATTGATGACCAGATTGACGGTCAGATGTCTCTTGATATAGATGTATAAGCAGATATATAAGGCAATTATGTTATGCCCATTAACCGGGCAGGAATGGAGGATTATCATGGAAAGATCAAATGCATGGGAAAAGTATTCTAAGACTGACCTTGAAAAGGTATTTACATTTGCGGAAGATTACCGTAAGTTCATCAGCCTGTGTAAGACAGAGCGTGAGTGCGTTAAGCGTTCTGTAGAGATTGCAGAAGAGGCCGGCTACAAGAATCTTGAGGATATTGTGCGTAAAGGTAAGAAGCTCAAAGCCGGAGACAGAGTATATGCTGTTAATATGGGCAAGGCTGTTGTTCTGTTCAATATCGGCAAGGAGCCTATCGAGGATGGCATGAATATTCTCGGTGCCCATATAGATTCACCAAGACTTGATCTTAAGCAGAATCCTATGTATGAGGACAGTGACCTTGTCCTTCTTGATACACATTATTACGGCGGAATCAAGAAATATCAGTGGGTTACGGTTCCTCTTGCACTTCATGGTGTTGTTGCGCTTAAGGACGGCTCAGTTGTTGATGTAAGCATCGGTGAGGATGAGAATGATGCTGTTGTCGGCATCTCAGATCTTCTTATCCATCTTTCACAGGAGCAGCTCGAGAAGAAGGGCAATAAGGTCGTAGAGGGCGAGGACCTTAACATTCTTGTCGGCAGTATGCCTGCAACAGATGCTGCACTCGAATTTGGCAATGTTACAGCAGATAATGATGATGATGAAGATGATAAGAAGCACAAGGTTAAGAAATATATCCTTGCACTCCTTAAGGATAAGTATGGAATTGAAGAAGAAGATTTTCTCTCAGCAGAGATTGAGGCTGTTCCTGCGGGCCCGGCAAGGGATTATGGCATTGACAGAAGTATGATTATAGGCTACGGACATGATGACAGAGTATGTGCATATCCTTCACTTATAGCATGTATCAATTCTAAGAAGCCTAAGAAGACTGGTGTATGTATTCTTGTAGACAAGGAAGAGATTGGCAGTGTGGGAGCAACAGGTATGCAGTCAAAGTTCTTTGAATATGCGGTTGCTGAGGTCATGGACAGATGCGGTCAGTATTCTGAGCTTGGACTTAAGAGAGCACTCCGCAATTCACAGATGCTATCTTCGGATGTAAGTGCTGCATATGATCCTAATTACGCAAGTGTTAATGAGAAGAAGAACAGTGCTTATTTCGGACGCGGCATGGTATTCAACAAGTATACGGGTTCACGCGGCAAGAGCGGTTCTAATGATACAAGTGCTGAATTCATGGCTAAGATGAGAAAGGTCATGGATGATGCAGATGTCGCATTCCAGACAGCAGAGCTTGGCAGGGTAGACCTTGGCGGCGGCGGAACTATCGCATATATACTTGCCAATTACGGAATGAACGTAATCGACAGCGGCGTAGCCGTACAGAATATGCACGCACCGCATGAGGTAATAAGCAAGGCAGATCTGTATGAGGCACTTAAGGGCTACGAAGCATTTTTAAAATGTAACTAAATAAATCAGGTAACTGTAAAGATATTTATACCGAAAGGGATTATACATCTATGAAATGGAACAGATATACTATTGATACTACAACGGCAGCAGTGGATGTCGTGAGCAGCTGTCTCGGAGACTGCGGTATTGAGGGAATTGAGATTGAAGATAATGTGCAGCTCAGCCAGAAGGACATTAAGACAATGTTCGTGGATTTTATACCGGATCTTCCGCCTGATGACGGCTCAGCCAGAGTAAGCTTCTATCTTGATGCCGATGAAGATAATGATGAGATGCTTAAGAAGGTTAAGGAAGAGCTTGAGGACATGAAGTCATTCATGGATATCGGACCTGCAACAATAACCATCTCACAGACAGAGGATAAGGACTGGATTAATAACTGGAAGCAGTATTTCCACCCGTTCAGTGTAGGCGATCTTATTATTAAGCCTACGTGGGAGGAATATACAGATGAAATGAAAGACCATCTTGTGATAAATATTGATCCTGGTACTGCATTCGGAACGGGTTCGCATGAGACAACGCAGCTTGTAATCAGACAGCTCCAGAAGTATTGTAAAAAGGGCGATAAGGTTCTTGATGTCGGCTGCGGAAGCGGTATTCTTTCAGTAGTTGCCATAATGCTCGGCGCAGAATCTGCGCTCGGAACAGACCTTGACCCTAATGCCATTATAGCCACTAAGGAGAATGCAGAAGTCAACAAGATAGAGAATGGAAGAATTGAAGTCATTGAGGGCAATATCATTGATGATAAAGCAGTTCAGGATAAGGCAGGTTATGAATGCTATGACATCGTGTGTGCCAATATTCTTGCCGATGTGCTTGAGCCTCTTTCAGAGGAGATTACAAGGCATATGAAGCACGGCGCAATATTCATGACCTCAGGAATTATTGACATGAAGGAAGAAGAGGTTGTTAATAAGTTCAGGGAGAATCCTGAGCTTGAGATTCTTGAGATTAACCATAACGGCGAGTGGGTTAATGTAACAGCAAGAAGAATCTGATAATACGGAGGTCTGATATATGTATCATTTTTTTGCCAGACAGGAAAATATATATGACGACCATATTCTCATAGATGGTGCAGATGTCAATCATCTTAAGAACGTCCTGCGCATTAAATGCGGAGAGAAGATAATATTAAGCAGCGGCGATAATGTTGATTATTACTGTACGATATCTGAGATTAATGACGATTCGGTCATAGCTTCGATAGATGAGACAGATACAAGGGGAAGAGAGCTTCCTTCCAGGATATACCTGTTTCAGGGGCTGCCAAAGGGTGATAAGATGGAGCTTATAATACAGAAGGCAGTTGAACTCGGAGCATACGGGATAATCCCTGTTGCAATGAAACGCTCTGTCATGAAGCTTGACAGTAAGAAGGCGGAATCCAAGGTTAAGCGCTGGAATGCCATATCGGAAAGCGCTGCAAAGCAGAGCAAACGAAGCATTATACCTGCCGTACATGACGTTATGACATTTGCACAGGCAGCTGAGTATGCCAAGACACTTGACATGGTGCTTCTTCCGTATGAATGTGCAGACGGAATGCAGGCAACTAAGGATAAGCTGTCATCAATAAAACCAGGAAGCAGCATTGGTATATTTATCGGTCCTGAGGGCGGCTTTGACGGCTCGGAGCTTACAATCGCACATGATGCAGGTTTTGATGTGATAACTCTCGGAAGAAGAATTTTAAGGACAGAGACGGCAGGAATGATGCTTCTGTCTGTTCTTATGTACCAGCTTGAGGATTAGATATAATAGTTTGGAGTTTATGGAATAATGGAAGCATATCTTGATAATTCGGCAACAACCAGAACCGCAAAAGAGGTTGTTGATATAATGACTGAGGCAATGCTTGACAATTACGGCAATCCTTCGTCAAAACACATGTATGGAGTAAATGCAGAAAAGTATGTTAAGGATGCAGCGAAGATAATTGCCGGCGTGCTTAAGTGTCAGGAAAAGGAGATTCTGTTCACATCAGGCGGAACTGAATCCAATAACACAGTGATTATCGGCGGTGCAATGGCTAACCGGCGAAGAGGAAAGCATGTTATAGTCTCAAGCGTTGAACATTCATCTGTAAAAGAACCTTTCAGATATCTTGCCGAGAATGGTTTTGATGTAACATACCTTCCGGTGGATAAGGATGGAATAATTAATCCGGAAGATGTGAAAAAAGCTCTCCGTGATGATACAATCCTTGTATCTGTCATGATGGTCAATAATGAAATCGGTGCAGTTGAGCCGGTTGAAGAGCTTGGAAGCATAGTTCATGAATTTAATAAGGACATCATATTCCATGTGGATGCAATACAGTCTTTTGGCAAATACAGAATCATCCCTAAGAAGATGAATATAGATGCCCTGTCAGTAAGCGGACATAAGATTCACGGACCTAAGGGAACGGGCTTTTTGTATATGAGGGATAAAGTTAAGATAAAACCTCTTATTCTTGGCGGCGGGCAGCAGAAGGGAATGCGTTCGGGAACAGAGAATGTTCCGGGAATAGCCGGACTTGGAATGGCTGTAAAGCTTGCATATACTGATTTTGATGAAAAGATTGCCCGGATGAGACAGATAAAGAATGAATTTGTTGAGGGTGTAAGCCGCATAGAAGGTACTCAGATAAACGGACGCACAGATGAGACATCCGCTCCGCATATCGTAAGCGTAAGCTTTCCGGGAGTGCGAGCAGAGGTGCTTCTTCATGCACTTGAGGAGCGTGGAATATATGTGTCATCAGGCTCTGCATGTTCTTCAAACCGCCCTGAATTAAGTTCTACACTTCAGGCAATCGGACTTGATAAGAGCCTTCTTGATTCAACACTGCGCTTCAGCTTCTGCTATGAGACAACATCAGAGGAGATTCAATACACGCTTGAAGAGCTTGCCAGGCTTCTGCCGGTTCTCAGAAGATATACGGCACACTGATAAAAAATAAGCATGTGACTACATGCAATTATAAAGGATGGAGGTAGTAATGTTTAAAGCATTTCTTATAAAATACGGAGAAATAGGTGTTAAAGGCAAGAACAGATATCTGTTCGAGGATGCACTTGTAAATCAGATTAAGTTCGCACTTAAAGAGGTTGAAGGTGAATTTGCCGTTACCAAGGTTGACGGAAGAATATATGTGCAGGCACAGTCAGAGTTTGATTATGATGAGACTGTTGATGCGCTTAAGAGGGTATTTGGTATTATAGGAATATGTCCTATGGTACAGATTGAGGATAATGGCTTTGATGACCTTGCTGCAACTGTAGTTGAGTATTTTAAGCAGACATATAAGAATATGAACTTTACGTTCAAGGTCAATGCAAGAAGAGCAAGAAAGAATTATCCGCTTGATTCAATGCAGCTTAATGCAGAGCTCGGTCATGTTCTTCTTGAGGCATTCCCGGAGCTTAAGGTTGATGTACACAAGCCTGATGTGCTCCTTCAGGTTGAGATACGCCAGCAGATTAACATTTATTCAATAGAGATACCGGGACCGGGTGGAATGCCTGTCGGAACTAACGGTAAAGCAATGCTTCTTCTCTCGGGCGGAATCGACAGCCCTGTTGCCGGATACATGATTGCCAAGAGAGGAGTTAAGATCGATGCAACATATTTCCATGCACCTCCATATACAAGTGAGCGCGCAAAGCAGAAGGTTGTTGACCTTGCAAAGCTTGTTGCAAGATATTCAGGTCCTATAACTCTCAATGTTGTTGATTTTACTGAGATTCAGCTCTACATATATGATCAGTGCCCACATGATGAGCTTACGATTATCATGAGAAGATACATGATGAAGATTGCGGAGGAGCTTGCCAACCGTTCAGACTGCCAGGGGCTTATTACGGGAGAGAGCATAGGTCAGGTTGCCAGCCAGACAATAAAGAGTCTGTACTGCACCAATGAGGTATGTACAATGCCTGTATTCCGCCCGGTTATCGGCTTTGATAAGCAGGAGATTGTAGACCTTTCAGAAAAGATTGGTACATATGAGACTTCAATACAGCCATTTGAGGACTGCTGTACAATATTCGTTGCAAAACATCCTGTAACCAAGCCTAACCTTAATGTAATCAGGAAGTCAGAGCTTAAGCTTGCGGAGAAGATTGACGATATGGTCAGAAAAGCAATTGACACTGTAGAGAAGATAGAGATTAATTAATTCCGGAGGACAATTTTAATGCGAAAGTTATCACGGCTTCTGTGTCTTATGCTCGCGTGCTCACTTATGGCCGGCATATTCATCGGATGCGGAAAAGACAGACAGGACAATAGTAACAGCAATGGGCAGACGACATTCACGGTCGGATTTGATGCGGAATTTCCTCCATACGGCTATAAGGATGATAATGGAGAATATGTAGGCTTTGACCTTGATCTTGCACAGGAAGTATGCAACCGTCAGGGCTGGAATCTTGTTAAGCAGCCAATAGACTGGGATTCCAAGGATATGGAGCTTAATTCAGGTACGATAAGCTGTATCTGGAACGGATTCACTATGGACGGACGAGTTGATGATTACACATGGTCATCAGCATATATAGACAATTCCCAGGTAGTGGTTGTTAAGAGCGATTCATCAGTTAAGACGCTTGCTGACCTTGCAGGCAGGGTTATGGTAGTTCAGGCTGATTCTTCTGCACTTGCAGCATTTACGGGAGAAGAGGCAGAAGATAAGAATAAAGAGCTCTGCGCTTCATTTGCATCTTTGCAGCAGGTATCAGACTACAACAGTGCATTCATGAATCTTGAGGCTGGATCAGTAGATGCGATTTGTATGGATATAGGTGTTGCAAGCTACGAGATTAAGGCGCGCTCAGGCAAGTTCAGAATGCTTGATGAGCATGTATCATCTGAGCAGTACGGTATCGGTTTTAAGAAAGGCAATACACAGCTGCGTGATGAGGTTCAGGAGACACTCAATGAGATGCTTGCCGATGGTACATTTAATAAGATTGCAGAAAAATGGGGCCTTGAGGATTCAATATGTCTCGGTAAGGAAGGCGCAGATGCCGTCATGAAGTCTGAAACCCAGGCACAGGCATCACAGTCAGCAGCACAGCAGTTCTTTAAGGTAGTCGGACAGCTTTCATCAGGTATGGCTGCTTCACTCGGAATATTCGTGCTCACGCTTGTATTCTCACTTCCACTCGGACTTCTGATTATGTTTATCAGAATGTCCAACCTTAAGATATTGCGTGCAATATCCAAGATTTATATATCAATCATGCGTGGAACACCTCTTATGCTGCAGCTACTTGTGGTGTTCTTCGGACCATATTATCTGTTTGGTGTGTCACTTTCATACTCTTACAGATTCTATGCGGTAATCATAGGCTTCTCGCTGAATTATGCCGCATACTTTGCAGAGATTTACCGTGCCGGAATAGAGGCTGTACCTGCAGGACAGCGCGAAGCTGCATCAGTGCTTGGCTATACGGGCGTACAGACATTTACCAGAATTGTATTTCCACAGATGGTTAAGCGTGTGCTTCCGCCTGTAACGAACGAGGTTATTACTCTTGTTAAGGATACATCTCTTGCATTTGCGCTTGCATATACAGAGATGTTCACCCTTGCCAAGCAGGTTGCTGCGGCACAGGCAAGTATTATGCCGCTGTTTGTTGCCGGACTGTTCTACTACATTTTCAATTTTGTTGTAGCGTGGTTCATGGAAAAACTTGAGCTTAAGCTTGGTTACTATAAATAAATCGTTGCTGCAGCCGTGCGGTATTGCAGGCAGAATGAGAGGTAAATGTGAAACTTTTAGAAATGAGCCACGTCAAGAAGTCTTTTGGTGAACTTGACGTGCTTAAGGATATATCACTTAATGTTGAGGAAGGTGAAGTTGTTGCTATAATCGGTCCGTCAGGTTCCGGTAAGTCAACACTTCTGAGATGTGCAACGCTTCTTGAGACGATGGATGAAGGCAGTCTTACATATTGCGGACAGAATGCTGCTGTTAATGAGAATGGCAGGTCAAGGTATGCTTCCAAAAAAGAGCTGCATGACATAAAAGAGAACTTTGGACTTGTTTTCCAGAATTTTAATCTTTTTCCACATTACTCTGTGCTTAAGAATATAACCGATGCACCGGTTCACGTCCAGAAGCGGGACAGGGATGAGGTTACCGCTGAGGCTAAGAAGCTTCTTGCCAAGGTTGGACTTGAGGGCAGGGAGAGCAGTTATCCGTGGCAGCTTTCAGGCGGACAGCAGCAGCGAGTTGCAATTGCAAGAGCTCTTGCAATGAATCCTAAGATGCTTTTCTTTGATGAGCCGACTTCTGCACTTGACCCTGAGATTACAGCCGGAATATTAAAGCTGATGCGTCAGCTTGCAAGCGAGAAGATGACAATGGTAATCGTTACTCATGAGATTTCATTTGCAAGAAATGTTGCAGACAGAGTTATCTTTATGGACGGCGGTGTCATTGTTGAAGAGGGTACGCCTGAGGATGTTATAGACAACCCTAAGAGTGAAAGAACACGTGCTTTCCTTCAGAAAATAGAAAAAGGCTGATAAAAAAATATCCGTCCGGTATATACCGGACGGATATCATGCTGTCAGCTTGTATATACAATGTATATTATGATACAATGTATGGCGCAAGAACTGAAAGGATTGTGTCAAGGTTCTCATCTGCATGGATGTTCAGGTCGATTGGCTTTGAAAGGTCAAGACTGAAGATACCCATGATTGACTTTGCATCGATTACGTATCTTCCTGATACAAGATCAAAATCAGAATCAAACTTTGTTATGTCATTAACAAATGACTTTACCTTATCGATTGAGTTCAATGAAATCTTAATTGTCTTCATGATAATTACCTCCTTGGGTTAATAAGTAAAATCTTCAAAATTTATATTATATTCTGACGTGCAATATGTCAAGTGACAAAATCAATAATAATAAGCAAAAAATCAATAAATTGTTATACAATATTTAAAATATTTACAAAATAGTATTAGAAAGTGTTGGAAAAATATGAAAGCAGCATTACATAATCTGGGGTGTAAAGTAAATTCATACGAAACTGAAGCAATGGAGCAGATGCTTATTGCTGCCGGTTATGAGATAGTTCCCTTCTGTGAGGACGAAAAGGCAGACGTGTATGTTATTAATACCTGCTCAGTAACTAATATTGCAGACCGTAAGTCAAGACAGATGCTACACAAAGCGAAGAAACAGAATCCCAATGCAATCGTTGTTGCTGCCGGCTGCTATGTCCAGGCAAGGGGAGATGAGCTTGCCGCTGACGATATGGTTGATATAGTTATAGGCAACAACCGGAAAAACAGGCTTGTTGAGATAATAAATGACTACATTGGGAATAACAGCAATAACGAAGCTGTTGTTGATATAGCAAAAACGCATGAATACGAGGAACTTAACATATATGATGTGTGTGAGCATACAAGAGCATATATAAAGGTTCAGGATGGCTGCAACCAGTTCTGCTCATATTGCATAATCCCTTATACACGTGGACGTGTAAGAAGCAGACGTCCCGAGGATGTTACGGCAGAAGTCAGGAGACTTGTTGAAAAAGGTTATAAGGAATTCGTACTTGCCGGCATTCATCTGAGTTCGTACGGAATAGATTTTGAAGCTCCGTGCGATGAGGCTGTAGACTACAGGGCAGCCAATATGCCGGGTTCAAGGCTTCTTGAGCTTATTGAAGCTGTCTGTTCGGTAGAAGGTGTTAAGCGGCTGCGTCTTGGTTCGTTTGAGCCAAGGATACTTACCGAGGCCTTTGTGAAGCGTATGGCTGAACTTGAACCGGTATGTCCGCATTTTCATATATCCCTGCAGAGCGGATGTGATGCGACTCTTAAGAGAATGAACAGACGTTATACCGCAGATGAATATGAGGAGAGCTGTAAGCTTCTCAGAAAATATTTCCCCAATGCCGCAATTACAACTGATGTTATTGTGGGATTCCCGCAGGAGACTGACGAAGAGTTCGCCATTACTAAAGAATATCTTGAACGCATTCATTTTTATGAGATGCATGTATTCAAATATTCACGACGAAAGGGAACTGCTGCGGACAGAATGGACGGGCAGGTACCTGAGCCTGTGAAGACCGCAAGGAGTGCCGGACTTCTTGAACTTGAAAAACGCATGTCACGTGAATACAGGGAGTCGGCGCTTGGAAGCATACAGGAAGTGTTGTTTGAGGAAGTTGCAGGCACCTGTGATGATTGTGGAACTTCAGTGATTACAGGGCACACAAAAACATATATCAATGTTCATGTTAAGCTTCCGGCCGACATGTCTTTGGAATATATCAATAAGATATGCAATGTAAAGCTTGAACATCTGAGTGATGATGGGGAATGGGTTAATGGAACATTATGCGGTTGATAAATCCGGATAACTTTGTTATAATATAGTCAATAAATAGGCGCATACAACTGCGCAGCGGAGGTACATCAATGGAAACTAATATATTAATGGAAAGTGGTACCAACGAGGTAGAGATTCTTGAGTTTATGGTTGGCAATAACCACTATGGTATTAATGTAGCTAAGATTAAGGAGATTGTGACATATCAGAAGATTACTCCTGTCCCGGTTGCCAAGCCCGAGGTAGAAGGTATATTCATGCCGAGAGATACAATGATTACGGTTATAGACCTTGCCCGGGTATTAAATCTTCCGGCATCAGACAATATCAATAGTGATATGTTTATCATAACTAATTTTAATAAGCTTAATGTAGCATTCCACGTACATAAAGTAATCGGAATCCACCGTGTATCATGGGCTGATATTATTACTCCGGACTCAACAATAAGTTCTGCAGATCAGGGAATCGCAACAGGCATTATTAAGATTGATTCTAATCTTATTGTTATTCTTGACTTTGAGAGAATAGTGTCTGACATAAGTCCTGAGACAGGTCTTAAGGTATCTGAAGTTGAGAAGCTCGGACACAGGGAACGCAATGATTCACCTATCCTTATTGCCGAGGATTCACCTCTTCTTATGAGACTTATATCCGACTCACTTCATAAGTCAGGTTATACGAATGTAACTCTTTGCAAGAATGGTCAGGAAGCATGGGATAATCTCTGCCACTACAAGGCTGTCGGAGATATTGACCGTTATGTTGCATGCGTAATAACCGATCTGGAGATGCCGCTTATGGATGGACACAGGCTTACTAAGCTTATTAAGTCAGATTCAGACCTTAATCATATCCCTGTAGTCATATTCTCTTCACTTATTAATGAGGATATGAAGCGTAAGGGCGAGAGCCTTGGTGCTGACGCACAGCTTTCAAAGCCTGAGATCGGAATGCTTGTATCTGCAATAGACAAGCTTCTTGAGGAAGGCGTGAAGCATCCTGATGCTTTAGAGGCAAAAGACTGATATAACCGTAAGTCAGTTATGTAAGTCGGTTATAATATAAGACGATATGACAGGGCTGTCCATATTTTTTGGACAGCCTTTTCACACATATGGAATAGAATTGGAGATTGACATGGATAATAACGGGATTATCAGCAGATTTAAGAATGATATTGAGGATTGTGATATGCTTCTTATAGGGCTTGGAAGTGAGTGGAAGTCTGCAGATGCGGGTGACTACGCGGCTCTTGATAAGCTTCTGGCAAAGCATAATTACTTCGTAGTAACATCATGCGATGATGGCGCAATAATGAACAGCACAATTAATACTAAAAGAATAACGGCTCCTTTCTTTGAACAGGATGATGGTGAAGCACAATGGAACCTCTATAACAAATGGCTCCAGTCAACACTTAACAAAAAACTGGTTATTGTTGAGCTTGGTGAAGGATTTGCATCACCTAATTTTATGAGATGGCCGTTTGAAAATATAACATTTATAAACAATAAAGCTTTCTTCTACAGGGTCAACGAAAAGCTTCCTAATGTTCCTGAGAATATAAAGGACAAGTCATGTCCGATAAAGGAAAATTCAGTTGAATTTGTAAGGAACCTGCTGTAAAATGTTATTAATAATGATATTTATAAAATAGGAGTCTAATGTGAACGAAGAATATCTTGATGAACTGCTCAATTCGGGAGCAGATCCTAATAAGACGGAAGATAATATGCTTGATATGGTAGAGCAGGCTAAGAAAGCTGCTGCTGATGACAATGCCGGAAGAGCGAATGGGGACGTTGAACTCAATGATGAAGATAAGGAATTGCTTGGTGCAGACAAGCTTGATGATATTCCGGACGAGTCTGATGCCAGACTTACCGACAGTGATATGCAGAGACTGTCTGATATGGAGAATGCAGCCAAAGATGACGAGCCTGCAGAAGCACATGAAGACAGTATATCAATAGAGGATTTGTTCGGTGGCGCAGATGAAACGTCTGATTCATCCGGCAATTCGGCTGAGGATTCCATTAATGCAGCGGCTAATACAGTAGCACCGGATGCAGGGCAGAGTTCTGATTCGGAAGCACAGGGGGATGGTAATGATACTCCTCCTGTCCCTGAGAACAGGGAAGGCAAAGGATTATTTGCACTGATTAAGAGAATTTTCTTTGAGGATACCAAAAAGCATCAGGAAGAAGAGCATGAAGGAGAAGAACCGAAAGATGAGAATGAGAAGCTTCTCCAGGAGATGTATGGTGATGACATAGAAGACGGAGAACTCCTTGAAGATAAGAACCGTAAGGGCAAGGGTCCGTTTGCAAAGCTTGCTGAGAATCTTAGGGCACGCCGTGCCAAGGCTGCGGAAGAAGACCGTCTTGAAGAAGAGGCTATAGAAGCCGAGGCCGCTGAGAAGAAACGCAAAAAAGAAGAAAAAAAGCAGGCTGCCAAAGCAAAGAAAGATGCAGCAAAGAACGATAAGGCTGATAAGGCAAAAAAAGCAAAAGAGAAAAAAGCTGCTAAGCCTAAGAAAGAGAAGAAAGCAAAGCCTAAAAAGGAAAAGAAGCCCAAGGCTCCCGTAGATCCTAAGGACATTCTGAAGATTAAGCCATTATCCGTTGTTATGCTTCTTATGTTTGTAGCCGGATTTGTAATAATGGTACAGCTTTTCAGTGGATTGTTTGATTACTCTAATAACATTTCGCGTGCTAAGGAATTCATGCAGAACGGCAATTACACATCTGCATATGATATTGTACATGGAATGTCACTTAGCAAAGCAGATTCCAATATCCAGAACCAGCTTGATGCAATTATGCTTGTCGAAAGACAGTATGAGTCATATGAGAATTACAGGAAGCTTGGTATGAATGTAGATGCACTTAATGCACTTATTAAGGGGCTTGTGCAGTATAATACATATAAGGATCAGGGTGAGTCGCTCGGTGTTATTGAACCGATGAATCAATACAGACAGGCAATCCTTGAGAAGCTGCTGTCCGATTATAAGATTGATGAGAAGCTTGCTAACGATCTTGTAACACTCTTTGGCAGTGACTTCACCAAATATTACAGATCTATCGAGACATATGGAGGAGCTAAGTAATGATAGCTATACTTGACTAAAATGTTTATCATTATACAACAATCACCATAAAATAAAGCTTTATGGCTGATACATTTACAAGAAATTTATATTTTACTAATTATTTACTAAATATGATGTCTTGAATGAATACTACAGTATCAAATGAACATTATTATATTAGAGATTGAAGACTCGGCGCTAACAACGCTGGGTCTTTTTTTTACTTCGCAATAAATACATTGCCCTTTATGAAAGGAGAGTGATTTATGTGTTACTATTTGAAAATTGTAGTTTTTATTACAATGAAGATGCTCAAAGTGATCGTCCGTTTATCGTAGGGGTGAAAGACCGGGAACATTCCAATGATAATATGGAACGATGGGATATGGTATCTTTAACAGAAGACGAAGCAAAATCAGTATACAAATTACTTAAACAATATTTTAAAGATTGAGTCCTAACAAGGGCTCTTTCTTTTTTATTCGCAATAAATACATACGCCTTTATGAAAGAACATATTTTAGGAGGATTGTAATATGAAACAGAAAATCAACATTAAAAAAATTATTGAAGAGCATTCTGATACTATTGTGGTTGGAGTTTCCGGCGTATCAATAATTGTGGCTTATGCATTGGGTCATAAGATTGGACGGGGCGTTGGCGAAGCAGATTGCAATCGTTTATGGAATGAGATTTGCGATGCAGCTGGTGTTGATAAAATGATGCTTTACAATGCAATAACTGAAAAATGGACAAAAATTTTGTAACGAAGAGGAGTCCTAACAAGGGCTCTTTCTTTTTTTATCTAGGTTAAAATAAAACATATACCACAAAATCATTAGCAAAGTAGCAATTAACGTTTGTGTTTAATCTAGCTTAATAATTACCATTAATTACCATACGTAGGTGACAGCATCATGTATTACAATAATCGTCGTAGTGCAGAATATAATTCTAGCTAAGATCATTGTTACGAAAGGGGATATTAATGGGTACAGTCATTAGACCAGAAATTTCAGAAAAAAATAAGTATTGGATAAGTAAACACAGGTATTATGAACTAAAACATTTTTGTTTACAGTATCGTGAATGGAAAAAAGAGTACGTTTCAATAATGAATGGATTAATACCTAGTTGCCGGATTGGTGAATCAACCAGAAACAGTGGATACACCAATGGTACATGCGAAAAGGCAGTGTTATTGGAAGACTATAGTAATAAGATTCAATTAGTCGAACAGTGCGCATATGCGACAGATGAGTACCTGTATCAGTATATTTTAAAGGGTGTTACTGAAAATTATACATATGAATATTTGCATACTCGTATGGGAATTCCTTGCTGCCGGGATACTTATTATGCCAGATATAGGAAATTCTTTTGGATATTAAATAAATATCGATAAGTACGCACAATCCGCATCTTCTATAATGAAAGGAGCGTGATTTATATGGATATGAATAACTTGTATAAACTTAGAAAAACAATACCTGAATACATACCATCAAAAATAAAACCGAGTAAAATTATTGAAATGGTAGAGTGTATGCGTACTGTAAAGGAAATAGATTCAAGTTATAAGAATAAATCATCAAAGATTGAGTCCTAACAAGGACTCTTTCTTTTTATTCTAGGTTAAATCCAGTACGCAGGTTACTGGAAATCATACTATATTGA